>Ga0315904_10012749_pt1 | contig 10591 bp, 9 predicted proteins | sample LakEriMetagenome_6_FD_203529 | JGI IMG/M metagenome (GOLD analysis project Ga0315904, IMG submission 203529) | Freshwater fungal communities from buoy surface, Lake Erie, Ohio, United States - Buoy 12 MA120 | ecosystem: Environmental > Aquatic > Freshwater > Lake | place: USA: Lake Erie, Ohio... | reverse complement strand
GCTATACGTTTCTGTAACCGGAGTTATCGTTTATGTATTAATTTCGCCCTGTTATCCTTACTAACTATGAAAAACAAAGGGATCATATTGCTCATTTTGTTCTTTGGTGCATCAGCTGTTTATGGCCAGTGTCCTATGTGTAAAACGGCGTTGAAAAGCAGTATAGACACCGGTAAAGGTACTGTTGGGAATGGTATTAATAAGGGGATTCTCTTTTTGTTAACCATGCCTTACGTTCTTGCGGGCACTGCAGGTTTTGTGTATTACAAAAACCGCAAGAAGCAGAAAAATGCCTGATACTGGTTTTAAACACCCTAGACCCAAGTTTCTGAGTTTCTTACTTTGTAAATGTCCACGTTGCGGGCAAGAGAAAGTATTCAGATATTCTCCCTTTAACCTATTAAAGTTTTCAGACACCCGCGAGAAATGCGGACATTGTAATTTGGATTACGTCCCAGAGCCTGGATTCTTTTTTGGGGCTATGTATTGGAGCTATGCCATTTTGGTGGCACTCATTGTAACACTTTCGGTGGCTATGAGTGTACTCGGATATTTTGATTATGCAGTTTTTTTAATTCCTATCGCAATCATTTCATTGCTTCCTTTTATCTTTCGGTATAGCCGAATGCTCATGCTGTATATTGTGTATCCAGCGATGTACAAAGGCAAGTTTAAGCAGTAGTAACAAGGGTTTGCGATTTCCAAAGTTCTTGCTATTTTGCGGGTCTTATGGAAAACACAATCTTAGACAACTTACCACCTAAAGCTCAAGTTTGGGAGTCTCATCAGGTTTCATTGTTAAGACGATTTATGACGAGGTTAATCGACTTAATAGTCATTTACTACCTCACTTTATTCTTGCTAACCATCATCCATGCGGCTGAAATCCGCCTCCTCATGAGAGAAGAAATAGTAGCTCGCTATTTAGTTCTAAGCATAGGGGCGTTTATTTACTATCTAGTTGCGGAGTTTCTTTTTGGTCGAACTATAGGTAAAATCTGGATGGGTACTAAAGTAATATCATTGCGAGGAAGGCCCTTGCAGTTTGGTTGGGTATTCATCCGCACCTTGTGCCGGTTTATTCCTTTTGAGGCGCTATCTTTTTTTGCACAAGTTCAAGGTCTACATGATAGGCTTAGCAAGACTGCGGTTGTGAGTACGACTTACAAGGCAAAGTTTGGATCGGATGACTAATTTTAATTAATATCCATCCGTATTGGAAGCTCTCTAAAGGATTGAATATAGCTGTTTTGCCATACTGCGGGAATCCACCTATCGGATATGCGCAACACACGAACTGACTCTACTCCGAATTCAGGACAAGCTTTAGATTCTGATTTAATCTCAATATGGGAAACCAAGCCATATGGATTTACCCGGAATTGAAGGACAACATCCCCAGATATATTCGCCTCTAAGCAGCGTGGTGGATAGGTGAAAGTGTTTTGAACGTGTTGGATAAACCCGTCGTCATTACCCGGGTATCTGGCGAGTTGCGTTTGTCTGTATGGATTGGGCACACCGTCTACTGAATCTATTAATTTAGGAGTGCCATTTTCCAGCGTATCTCCATGCTGTTTGAGCAAGGCCACATATTCTGCCACCTTTTGTTTAAACGAACTGTCAGCAGCCAATGCTTTTTTACTTTTCCTTTCAATAGCAAATGAGAATAGGAAGGTTTGGGTTGACACTTTCCCTTTTAGTGTTCCAGGATTCCACCTAATATTTTTCAGCATGCGTGTAAGTATTTCTGTACTTCCTGCGTTCAAGGGACCTTCATCAACCAATAAGAGATCCTTAAGTGTCCCTTTCTTGGTAACAGTTGCTGAGTAAAAAGCGATAACCAGACCTGATTCATCCAAGGCCTGACTCACGGTGTCGTTTTTGGCTGTTCGTGATTCCAATGCAGCCCATCCTTCGATAGGTTCGGGATTTACGCGTTGAGCCCTTGCAGTGAAGTGCGTTAGGGCAAGAATTCCTAATAGGCCAAGGTTTTTCAGGAATGACATTCAGCTGCAAAGATATTGCAGGAAAAAATAAAGGCCGCCCTAGGGCAGCCTTTTGTCAAATAATACCTACTTGCGGTATTGATTATCCTTCAGCAGCTTCGCCAGGTTGAACAGCTACAACCTCAGCACCTGCGGCGCTTTTGGCGCGAATTTTACTTTCTATGTCTGCAACGATTTCTGGATTGTCTTCCAAAAGTTCCTTCACAGAGTCTCTGCCCTGGCCCAGTTTGGTCCCATCATAGCTAAACCAACTGCCACTTTTTTGCACAACGCCTGCTTCAACAGCAATATCCAAAACTTCACCCACGCGGCTAATGCCTTTTCCGTACATGATATCAAATTCTACCACGCGGAACGGAGGTGCCACTTTGTTCTTCGCTACTTTCACTTTGGTACGGTTTCCAATAATATCATCCGCATCTTTAATTTGACCGATTCTGCGAATATCCAAACGGATAGAGGCATAGAACTTCAGTGCGTTACCACCTGTGGTGGTTTCAGGGTTGCCAAACATCACACCAATTTTTTCGCGAAGCTGGTTAATGAAGATCGCTACACAACCTGTTTTTGAAATGGTTCCGGTAAGTTTACGCAAAGCTTGGCTCATCAATCGGGCATGTAGACCCATTTTGCTGTCACCCATGTCGCCTTCAATTTCTGCGCGGGGAACCAAAGCGGCTACTGAGTCGATAACAATAACATCGATAGCACCTGAACGGATAAGGTTATCGGCGATTTCAAGTGCTTGTTCTCCGTCATCTGGTTGCGAAATCAACAGATTCGATGTATCAATGCCTAGTTTTTCGGCATAAAATTTATCAAAAGCGTGTTCTGCGTCTACAAAAGCGCAAATACCGCCTTTTTTCTGTGCCTGCGCAATGGTATGCAAGGCGATGGTTGTTTTACCCGAACTCTCAGGACCATAGATTTCAATGATTCTGCCCCTTGGGAAGCCGCCTACGCCGAGGGCGAGGTCTAAGCCAAAGGACCCTGTGGAGATAACATCTACTGCTACAGATTTGTCATCATCCATTTTCATTACCACACCCTTACCGTAGGTTTTTTCCAATCTTTCGATGGTTTGTTTCAGGGCTTTTAGTTTTTCTGCTTGTTCACTCATAATGCTATTGTATAGAAACGAAATTTTGTATTTCTGTGTTTTTGGTATTGCAAAGTAAATAGAAATGTTTAATATATTTGCAAGCAATTGTCAATTATTTTAACAAATTATGGAAAACTACAGACCGATTACCTTATGGAACGAAGACGACAGACCACGTGAAAAGCTTATCAGCAAAGGGCGCAGCGCACTTTCAGACGCTGAATTGATAGCCATCCTCGTGGGGACGGGCTCTATTCACCGAGATGTGTTTGGTAATAAAGTTAACAAAACGGCCGTTGACCTCGGCAAGGATGTGATGTATCGGGCATCGAACAGTTTATTGAGTCTATCGCGCTTATCGGTGGCCGAGCTGATGCAGGTGCCTGGAATTGGGGAAGCCAAGGCAGTTTCGGTGATTGCAGCCTTAGAATTGGGTGCGCGCCGAAAGGTATCAAGGGAAGAGAAGACTCGGATTTCGAGCAGCAGGGATGCTTGGGAACTCTTGTCACCCCATGTAAGTGATTTGCATGTCGAGGAGTTTTGGATGATTCTTCTTAATCGGGCCAATCTTGTGCTTCGGGTAACCCGGTTAAGCCAAGGAGGCATTACGGGCACAGTAGTGGATACGGTAGCTCTGTTTAAGCAGGCCTTATTGGAAAATGCAAAAGGCATCATCCTATGCCACAACCATCCCTCGGGAAGCACGCAGCCCAGTCCAGAGGATATTAGTATCACCCGAAGGATACAGCAAGCTGGGAAGTTGTTAGACATACACATCCATGACCATATTATTGTGACCGCTGAATCCTACTACAGTTTTGCCGATAGTGGGCAACTGTAAACCTCAACAAATCGGGGCAAAACCGCCCTTGGTGTAGCTGGGTGAAAAACATAGTAAAAACGTGACAAAAAGCATGGGTTTTGTTGTGAAATCCATGTATTTTCGCAGTCAATTATGCACCTGAATCCACGCTATTCTGAAAAGTTTGAGGACCGCCACAATGGCCCTCGTCAAAGCGACCTGAAAGCCATGCTCGAAACCATTGGTGTTGGAAGTTTGGATGGTCTAATCGACAAAACCATTCCTGCAGGAATACGATTGCCAAAACCACTCCACACGGGGGCAGCAATGTCAGAGACGGAGTTTTTGGAAATGTTAAAAGAAAAGGCATCGCGCAATAAGGTGTTTAAGAACTACATCGGCATGGGATACTACGGCACCCATACCCCTGGTGTAATTCTGAGAAACATCATGGAAAATCCAGGATGGTACACCCAATATACGCCTTACCAAGCTGAAATAGCACAAGGACGATTGGAGGCATTGTTGAATTTCCAAACCATGATTATCGATTTAACGGGTATGGAAATCTCAAATGCATCGCTACTTGATGAAGGCACTGCAGCTGCAGAAGCTATTCATATGTTCCACGGATTGGCGCCTAAAGGCCAGGGAATGAAGTATTTTGTAGACGAAAACATATTCCCACAAACCAAAGACATTCTCATTACCCGTGCAGAACCTATCGGGGTGGAGCTTGTTTTCGGTGATTATAAAACATTCAGCCCTGATACTACTTATTTTGGTGCGGTAGTTCAGTATCCAAATGATAAAGGAAGCATTGAAGACTACAGATATTTTGCAGCTGCTTGTAAAGCACACAATGTAAAGACCTGTTTCATTGCAGACATATTGTCTCTTACCATGCTTACCCCTCCGGGTGAATTTGGTGCAGATTGTGTTGTGGGTAGTACCCAGCGTTTTGGTGTGCCCATGGGCTTTGGTGGACCGCATGCTGCATATATGGCAGCCAAAGACGAGCACAAGCGCGCAATGCCAGGCCGTATCATTGGTGTGAGTATCGATAGAATGGGCAACAGAGCACTGCGTATGGCATTGCAAACCCGCGAGCAGCATATTAAGCGTCAAAATGCGACTTCAAATATTTGCACTGCGCAGGTGTTGTTGAGCATTATGGCAAGCATGTATGGTTGCTACCATGGACCCGATGGATTGAAGAAAATTGCAGGACGTGTTCATGCCCTAGCCTCTGAATTGGCGCGTGGTATTGAAGCAACATCCGGTGTGTTCAAAGTGGTGCACAAGCATTTCTTCGACACCCTGTATGTTGAGGTTCCCAACTCAGGCACCATCAAAGCTTTGGCTACTGCCAAGAATATCAACCTGCGCTACTTCGACGACCGCCATGTAGGTATTTCTATTGATGAAACTACAACTGCCGATGATGTAAATGACCTACTTGCTATTTTCCGCAGCGCGGTAGATGGAGCTTCTGCGCATGTGGGCGACACTGCTACTTGCCATATCCCAGAGAGTTTGCAGCGCAGCAGCAACTTTATGTTGCACCCTGTGTTCAATACCTTGCAATCTGAGCATGAGATGCTCCGTTATATCAAAGGCCTGGAGAGCAAAGATTTAAGCCTTTGCCATAGTATGATTTCGTTGGGTAGTTGCACCATGAAATTGAATGCAACCACCGAGATGATTCCAGTAACTTGGCCCGAGTTTAACGCCTTGCATCCATTTGCCCCTACGGAGCAAACGGTTGGATATCATGAAATCCTTAACGAGCTGAACAAAGATCTTTGTGAAATCACAGGCTTTGCAGCGATGAGTTTGCAACCGAATGCGGGTTCTCAAGGTGAATATGCAGGGTTGATGGTGATTCGCGAATACTTTAAAGGTATAGGACAAGCCCACAGAAACATTGCATTAATTCCAAGTAGCGCGCATGGCACCAACCCAGCAAGTGCTGTAATGGCTGGTATGGAAGTGGTAGTAACCAAGTGCGACGAAAACGGAAATATTGATTTGGAGGATTTGAGAAACCAAGCTTCTAAACATAAAGATAACTTGGCTTGCTTGATGGTTACCTACCCAAGTACACATGGTGTATTTGAAAGTGCGATTAAGGACATCACAGGTATGATCCATGAGTTTGGCGGACAAGTGTATATGGATGGTGCCAATATGAATGCGCAAGTAGGACTTACAAGTCCAGGCATGATTGGCGCGGACGTATGCCACTTGAATTTGCACAAGACATTCTGTATTCCTCACGGTGGTGGTGGACCTGGCATGGGCCCAATCGGCGTTGCGGCGCATTTGGCTCCCTACCTTCCAGGTCACTCTGTAGTAAAAACAGGGGGTGATAAGGCCATGCATGCAGTGAGTGCTGCACCATGGGGTAGCGCAAGTATCTTGTTGATTTCTTATGCTTACATCAAGATGATGGGCGGAGAAGGCTTAACGAATGCTACCAAAATTGCGATTTTGAATGCAAACTATATGAAAGCCAGATTGGTGTCAGAATACCCTGTGTTGTATTCAGGTGAGAATGGTTTTGCAGCGCATGAAATGATTTTGGATACACGTAAGTTCAAAGCCTCTGCAGGTATTGAAGCAGGTGATTTTGCAAAGCGACTCATGGATTATGGGTTCCACGCACCAACGGTTTCTTTCCCAGTTGCAGGTACCTTAATGGTTGAACCTACAGAAAGCGAAAGCAAAGAAGAACTAGACCGCTTCTGCGATGCCATGCTTGCCATTCGTGAAGAAATTCGCGAGGTAGAAGAAGGCAAGGCAGACAAAGAAGACAATGTACTTAAGAATGCACCGCATACTGCAAGCGAGATTTCTTCCGATGATTGGTCTCATGTATATAGCAGAAATAAAGCTGCATATCCTGCACCTTTCGTAGCGGCTAAGAAATTCTGGCCGTCTGTAGCGCGTGTGAACGATACTTATGGCGATAGAAATTTGGTGTGCGCATGTTTGCCAGTTGAGGCTTACATGGAAAACGCAGCCCAACCCGCTACTGCCTAACTGACTATTGATTGCTTGTGTTGCTACTTCGGCGTATTGCCAGCAATCCGATACTCTTTCTACTTTTGTATGCAGTAGTCGGAGTAGCAACCATTCCCGATTTGGGGGTTCCTTTAGATGATTACACGCAGTATGTAATTGGACAAAGCAATTACCACATACTTACAGGCGAAAAAACCATATCTGATATGGATCCAGATATGCGCTTTTATGGGCCTGCTTTTGAAACTTTCTGCTATACCATAGACTCCATGTTTTATGGGGAGCCCGACACGCTGCAAAAGTTCTGGATGCGGCATGGATTGGTGTTTCTATTATTTACGCTAGCCCTTCATTTTTTCTATAAAACCTGCCTCATTATTTGGAAATCAAAAAGCACGGGATGGATTTTATTATTGATGTTGGCTTTTTGTCCGCGAATTTTTGCGGATGCCCACTACAACTCTAAAGACACCGTTTTCATGAGTTTACTCATTATAGGCATGTACTTTGTCTTGCAGGCTTTACAAGAGGGCAAATGGAAATGGGTGCTGTTGTCAGGCGTATTGCTGGGTTTGGCTTCAACCTTGCGCTTGGTTGGTTTTTTTGTCATTCCGGTACTCTTTGTTGTATGGATCTTGCATCCAAATTACAGGGAAAATTGGAAACAAAATATGAAGCGGTTCGGGCTATTCATGCTCGCCTTTTTAGGCGCGTACTATCTTTTCTTTCCTGCATTGTGGGCACACCCTATACAAGGTTTTGCGGAATTGGTGCACCGAATTACCCATTTCCCATGGCCGCATTACACTCTACTGGCGGGTCAGTGGGTGGGACTAGACCGCATGCCTTGGTGGTACTTCCCAGTTTGGTTATTCTATACCATTCCCATACCGTATGTTGTGGTTTTTAGCATAGGCGTAGGTGTCTTTCTTATGGGTATTCGATCCAAAATACAAAATGCCTATTTGTTGTTGTTTATATTGTTTTGGACCCTAGTATTTTCCTATATCCTCATTGCAAGGCCGAATTTGTACGATGGTTGGAGGCAATTGCAGTTTCTTATTGTTCCCTACATTATTATCTGCGGTGAGGCAGTGCACCGAATTACCCAACGCGCAAATGCGCGTTACATTGTTTGGGCAATGCCAGTGGCTATATTTTTGCAAACACTGCAGTGGCATCCCTATCAATATGTGTATTTCAATCAGGTTTATTACCTCACCCAAGACCGTGGGTCATTTGATCAGGATTATTGGCATTTGAGCACCATGCAGGCCATGAAATGGATTCAAAATAAACATCCAAAAGATACGGTTGCATTATTTACTGAAAACTCAAATGCGGCGTGGCTAAATGCATTTTTAATAGAAAAAGCGCCAAGAAACCGCATGCGTGTAGTAAGCAACAGGGCTGATGCAGATTATGAAATAGAACCCATTCGGCATTCAAGACCCTATCAGCCTTCAAGAAATGTTGTGTTTTCTATTGCACCGGGCAAGGATACCATTTGCAGGGTAATTCAATTAAAAAATACTGTGAAATGAGTACATTCAATTTGACCAAATACAATACCTATTTTAATTGGTTTTTATTGGTGTATGCACTCTTTGGATTTTACACCTTACAAGACTATGGCGTGCCGCTAGATGAGCTTACACAAAGGCATATTGGCATGGAAAATGCCAAATATATTGCTGGAACTGCAGGGCCAGAAAAGGTCACAGCGCATGGCTATTTTGGTCCCATTTTCGAGGCCCCAATGTACGCGTTGGAACAAGTTATTTATGAGCATGAATTGGGTGATAAAATTCTGCTGCGACACAGTATATTATTTTTACTTTTTCTTGTGTCTGTAGTCGTGTTTTATCGCACAGCAAAAAGTATAAGCACAGCGCCCAATGCCGCAGGACTTGCCACAGTGATGTTTGCCTGTTACCCTGTATTATTTGCCCATGCCCATTACAACAGTAAGGATACTTTATTTCTTATATTTATTGTGTTTGCATTAGGCGCTATGGTGGCTTTTGCAAAGAAAGGGCAGTGGTCGAGTTTGCTTTGGGCTGCCCTGTTTTTAGGCATGGCATCTACGGTTAGAATGATCGGAGTTTTGGTGCTGTTTTCTTGTTGTTTAGCCTTGTTGGTGGCGGGACACAGTGCTGTTAAAACACGGATCTATCGGATTCTATTTTTAGTCGTATTCTTTGTCATATTTTATTTTTTAAGCTATCCTTATTTGTGGATACGCGGTGCCAAAGGTTTTTGGGAATTGTGGCACTACATCACACAGAATCCGTGGCCATGGACCACCTTGGCAGCTGGAGAAGATATTGTTGCAGGTCATTTACCTTGGTGGTATGTGCCTGCCTGGATGGGTGTAACCTTGCCTATTCTGAGTATGTTGGGTGCTATTGCGGGTCTTGTATTTCTTGCAATTAAAAAGCGCTGGAATTTGTCTTTTGTGGAATGGATTATTGTAGGAACATTGTGGCTTCCCTTGTTGTATTGTATCATCATGAAACCCACGATTTACAATAGTTGGCGCCACATGCAATTTCTTTTTGTTCCCATTTCTCTATTGTGCGTATATGCTTTCAACACCCTGCTATCGGGTCGTTTTGCCAATGGACTGGCATGGATATTCGGGGCGTGGACGGCCTTGGTGTTTTTCTTATGGCATCCATACGGACACAGTTATTTTAATGAGGTATACGCAGCTACAGGCACGGCCAGAACTTGGGATCAAGATTATTGGGGATTGTCTGCACGCCAAGGATTGCTGTGGATAGCTGAGCATGATAACCGCGACAGCATTAGTATTTCTTCATTTACAGAATCTCCGGAATTAAATGCCTTATTGTTGCCGGAAAAAGACGCCAAACGATTCTATTTTATACGTGAGCAGGGCAAAGGAGATTATGAGGTGGAAGTGAAGCGCGGACGTGTGTTTGCGGACTTACCGGGTAATGTGGTGTTTACCGCTTGCCCGCTGAAAGACACCTTGGTTCGTGTGGTGAAAAATAAATAGAAGTTCCAAAAATGTTCGGATTCCTTAGGCGTTTGCCAAAGGGCAATTAATAGGTAATAGAATAATTTCTGCCTTCAGATATATGCTCAATTTCTACGCGCATGCAGTTGCTGGGCAGTAATGATTCTCCAATTTCAGGCCATTCTACAATCATGAGATAGGCCTCATCTATGAGTTCATCCATGCCGGCGTCTAAGAGTTCGCTGGTGTGTTTTATGCGATACCAATCTGTGTGATGTACCTTTTGCCCATTGGGCAGGGCGTAATCATTAAGTAAGCCAAATGTAGGACTGGTGACCGTATCTGTGGATCCCAATGACGCGATTAGTTTTTTAATGAGTGAGGTTTTCCCTGCGCCTAAATCTCCAGTGAAAGTAATTACACGCGGCCTAGGTGTCACCTGAAGTATAAAATCAACAACTTCCTGCGACTGGGTTTCTGGAATATTTGAGAATAGGGTTTCCAATTTATTTTGGACTCAATACCACCAACGGACAAATCATTTCTTCCATGCTTATTCCACCATGCTGAAAGGTGTTTTTATAATAATTTACATAGTGATTGTAATTGTTGGGATAGGCAAAAAAATCGGCGCCATAGGCAAATACAAAAGCTGAACTCACGTG
>Ga0315904_10012748_pt1 | contig 10592 bp, 17 predicted proteins | sample LakEriMetagenome_6_FD_203529 | JGI IMG/M metagenome (GOLD analysis project Ga0315904, IMG submission 203529) | Freshwater fungal communities from buoy surface, Lake Erie, Ohio, United States - Buoy 12 MA120 | ecosystem: Environmental > Aquatic > Freshwater > Lake | place: USA: Lake Erie, Ohio... | reverse complement strand
GATGGCGAAAGCCGCCACAGAAGCCCGCTCGCTGCTGGACCAAGCCGCGACTGAGAAAGACCCCGCTCGCGTTGCGGACCTCGAAAAGCAACACGACAAGGCGATGGCCGATTTTGACGCGCTGTCGGCCCGTGCCGAACGCCTGCAAAAGCAGGAAGAAGCTGAACGCCGCGCGAATGATGCGTCCGAGGCTGACCGCCGCGCCAAGCGTCCCGGCGTTGACCCCGTGACAGTCGCCCCCGGTGGGGAAGCGACCTATCGCGATGCCTTCCGCGCCTATCTTCGCGCGCAGGGTCAGGTGGGTGCGATGGAGCCGAACCTTCGGGCCATTCTTGATCAAGGCTTCATGGAAGTTCGCGCCCAGACCACCGGCACCACCGCTGGCGGCTATACCGTGCCGACTGAAATGGCGACATTCATCGTCAAGTCGATGGCCGCATGGGGGCCGATGTACGACCCGGGCGTCACCTCTGAAATCGTGACCTCGGGCGGCAACCAGATCACCATCCCGACCGTCGATGACACGACCGTTGCCGTCGCCAAGCATACCGAAGGCACCACGCTGACGGACGATGGCGGTGTGGACGCGACCTTTGGCCAGAAGGTTCTTGATGCTTATCCGTTCAACACCGAATGGATTCGCGTGTCCAAGGAACTGGCGGACGACAGCGCCTTCAACATCGAACAGTTTCTCGGGGAACTTCTCGGGGAACGTCTGGCGCGGCGTGCCAACACCGAACTGACGACCGGCGACGGCTCGGGCGACCCTAACGGGGTTGTCACTGCCTCGTCTCTCGGCAAGACGGCTGCGGCGGCGGCTGCGTTCACCGTGGACGAACTCATTGATCTGATGCACGCGGTCAACCCGGCCTATCGGGCTTCCCCGCGCTGCCGCTGGATGATGAACGACACCACGATGGCGATGCTGCGCAAACTGAAGTATGGCGACGGCACCTACATCTGGCAGATGGGGAACATCCAGGCGGGCGTGCCCGACACGCTTCTGGGGATGCCCTACAGCATCAACCAAGCGATGCCCGCCGCGACCACCGGCCTGAAGCCCATCGTCTTCGGTGACTTCGGCAAGTACTACGTTCGCAAGGTCGGGTTGCCGATGGTTGGCGCGATCCAGGACAAGGACTTCTGGCCCGGTTTCGGCATCGCCGGTTACATCCGTTTCGACGGGGAACTGGCCGACACGGCGGCTGTCAAGCACCTGATCATGGCGTGATCTGGCGGGGGCGGTTAACCCCGCCCCCTTCACCCTTCCGACAGAGGAAAAATCACCATGTCAAACGTGAAAGTGTCGCTGCCGCAGGGCGGCGAAAGCCTTGATCTGACGACCGGGGCAAGCATCAAACTCGGGGCCAACGTGACGCTGACCGTATCGGGGACCAACGTCATCCTGAACGGCTTGCCCACGTCGAACCCCGCCGTTGCTGGCGCGCTCTGGACCAACTCTGGCGTGCTCACCCGGAGCACGGGCTGATGCGTGTCCGCCTACTCGTTGACCGCGTGATGCCGCTTGGCCTTCAGAACGCGGGCGACTGCCTTGACGTTGAAGACGCCGAGGCAGTGCGGATGATTGAAGCGGAGCAGGCCGAACCTGTGCGGGAAGCCGCACCGGAACGGGCCACGCCAAAGCGCAAAGCGGAGCGCGCCGACAAATGACCATCAGCACAGCACTGCGCCGGGTTACTGCCCCGGCAACGACGCCCATCGGCGTTGGCGATGCCAAGGCGCAGTGCCGTGTCGATGGCAGCGATGAAGACTTGTATCTCACCGATTTGATCGAAAGCGCCGTTGCCCTTGTCGATGCGCAGGGGATGCTTGGCCGCTGTATGATCAATCAGACGTGGGCCGAATACTTCCCGAACGCACCCGGCGAGGTGCGGTTGACCTTGGGGCCGTTCGTTTCGCTGACTTCGGTGCAGTATTACGATGATACTGGCGTGTTGCAGACGGCGACGGCCAGCGACTTTGAAACCATCCTGAAGGGCGATCACGTCATTCTGCGCCCCAAGGATGGAAAGACATGGCCCGAGGCTGACCAGCGGGCCGATGCCTATAAGATCACCTATGTCGCCGGGTTTGGCACCAGCGCGACGGACGTTCCCGCAGGATTGCGGCACGCTCTGCGCCTCATGGTGTCTCACTGGTATCAGAACCGCGAACCCGCAGGGCAGGCCATGAGCGCCATCCCCTACATGGTTGAAGACATCATCAACGCCGAGCGCGTTTCTTGGTATGGAGCATGACCGATGGCTGACAGATTTTCCGACCGGCAGGCGTCAGGTCTGGCCGACCCCGCAACCAGGCATTACGCCATCACTCCCGCAAACAGTGATCTTTCCGTTCGGCCCCGTGCTCTGATGGTCACTGTCACAGGCAACGTTGAAATCCGCGACGAGGCCGGAACGACCATCACCTATTCGTCTGTGCCCGCTTACACGCTTCTGCCCATTCGTGCGGTGCAGGTTCGCACGGGCACGACGGCAACCGTGGTCGGTTGGGACTGATGATCGCGGGACGCCTTGACCGCCGCGTTCAGTTCACGCGGGCCACGCTGGCAGACGACGGGCTTGCCTCGTCGGAGGTCTGGGCCGACTACGGCGAGGCTGTTTGGGCTTCCAAGCAAGACTTGCGGGACAGTGAGAAGTGGCGCGCGGGCGAAGTCGCGGCCAGCGTGACAACCCGGTTTCAAGTCCGGTGGAATAGCATTACCGAGACCGTGACGCCGAAAGACCGGCTGACCTGTGACGGGCGCGAATATGACATCGTTGGCGTCAAGGAAATTGGACGGCGCGAAGGCATTGAATTGACTTGCGCGGCGAGGGCTGACGCATGAGCGGGCCGATGAAGGTCAACGTCACTGGCCTGAAGGAACTGGAAGACGTGCTAAAGACGCTGCCCCGGCGCGTTGGCAGGGCGGCGCTTGTGCGGGCGGGGCTGGACGCTCTGGAGCCAATGGCACGGCAAGCGCGGGCAAATGCCCCCGTGGACGAAGGCGAATTGCGGGAAAGCATCGACGTAGGCGCAACCGCTGTCACTGACGATGTGGGCAAATTTGCTTACCGTTTGGTCAAAGGCGGTGGCGGGACGGATGCCGAGGCGCTGGCGGCAATGCGGGATGCGCGGCGGGCCAACCGTTCAAACCTGACCGGCGTGACGCTCTACATGGGGCCAGCGGCGGCGGCTGACAAAAACGAGGCGATCAAGGCTATCGCGCAGGAATTCGGGACAGAACGGCACGGGCCGCAACCCTACATGCGCCCCGCGTTCGATGCCTTGGCCGCGTCCACAATCGAACGGGCGGCGGAAAACCTGAAGTTTGAGGTTTACGCGGCGGCGGAACGGCAGGCCAGAAAGGCGCGCTGATGGAAGAACTGATCCGCGCCCGCCTGTTGAATTACGGGCCTCTGACGGCATTGGTCGGAACGCGCATCGACTTCGGACGCAGCCCGCAAGGGTCAGTCCGCCCGCGTGTCGTGCTGTGGACTATCGACAGCGGCGAGGGGCTGGTTCTGGAGGGCCGCGACGGCATCCAGACGGGCCGCATCCAGGCAGACGCCTACGCCGACACCTATACCGCCGCGCTGGCCGTTGCCCGCGCTGTTCAAGATGCCCTGCACGGCTATTCGCACCCTGCCTTGCGCACGGTCGAAATGATCTCCTACCGCCTGATGACTGAAGGCGGGACGGACGAACCTGACAGACCCTTCCGGGCCTCGATGGACTTCTCCACCCTCTACATTCCAGCCTGAAAGGTCTAAGACATGACTGACGCCGTTCCCGTCTACGGCTCCACCGTTGAACGTTCGACGGATGGGGTCAGCTACACCGAAATGCCGGGGATCAACTCCGTGCAAATCCCGATGCCGTCGCAAGAGTTCGTGGACATCACGACCCTTGACAGCCCGAACGGCACGCGGGAACGCCTGCCCACGCTGATCGACTACGGCACGATTACCTTGGGCGGCATTCACACGCCTGACGGTTTCGACCAGTCCTATGATGACATGATCGCATCGCGGGACGCGAAGACGCCGATCTACTACCGCGTGACCCTGCCGAAATCGGCGGGCCAGTCCACCACGGGCGACATTGTGACCTTCCGGGGCTACCCAACGCCGAAAACGGAAGGCGCGGACATCGGCGGTGTCTATAACATCTCGATTGAGGTTCAAGTCACGGGCGATGTCACCTTCACGCCGGGGTCGTGAGCATGAACAGCCTGCGGCGGGCCGTCCCGCTTCCTGACAGTGACCGTTATCTGCGGATCACGACCAACTCCCAAGCCCGTTATGAAGACGTGATGGGCGAGACCTACCTTGAAGGCGCGGCCAGGCTGGCGCGGGGCAGCGTCAAGCGGGTGCGGGCGATCCTGTATGTCGGGCTACTCCACGAACCCGGCATCACCTTGGAAAAGGCCGGGGACTTGATTGACGACCTTGGCCTGATGGAAGCGATCCGGCTGGCGGCGGACGCGATGAAAGCCGCCAACCCGGAACTGATCAAGGACAACGCGGGAAACGCATCGGAGGCGGCGGGGACGGACGGCACCACCTTGTCCGCCTCTGGGAAGCGTGGCTAGAAGCCGGGGAAGACGCCGAAAGGTTCTGGACCCTGACCGCGTGGGAAGTGACGTTTATCCTGCGGGCGGCGTCCGAACGGCGGCGCGGTGAATATGAACGGCAACGCGCCATTGCCCACGAACAAGCCGCGCTAAACTCTTTTGCGTGGCACGCGCCGAAAAAGCTACCCCGTTACAGGCCGATCAAGAAAGCCGAAGGGGTGGGCAATCAGGACATGGCGCTTGCCCACGCGCGCGGCATGTTCAAGGCATGGGCGGCGAAGTCAAAGCGGGTGAAGGGTCAGGGTGCGCAGTAGGCCATAAGGGCTTCCTGGGCATCTCCTATCGCCCCTGAGACGGCACGACGGGCGGCAAGGTAATCGTCCAGATTGGATAGCGCCTTGGCCTCTACAGCCGCGCCATCCGCGCCTCCGATGCGGTCCCGCATGTTGACCAGATCGGACGCCGCCTCACCTTGGCCGTCCGTCATGTCATCAAGGGCTTCTGCCGCGCTTTCCATTGCCTGAAGCACGGTAACGCACATCGCCGCCTTGTCCTGCGCCATAGCCGCACCGGGCGCAGCGAGTGCAAGAACGGCAAGCAATCCTTTCATCAGAAATCCTCCATCTTGGACGCCTCTAACATGGGGGCGGCAAGGCGATGTGAAAAGGCAGGAAATCCTGAATGGTTGTGACGGTTGGAAGCCTTCGCGTCGATATGACGCTGGACAGCGCGCAGTTTCAGGCAGGCGCTGCACAGGCGACCCGTTCCATGTCGGGGCTACAGGCAGGCACGCAACAGCTTCAGCGTTCGGCCAATAGCTTCAACTTCCGTGGCCTGACACAGCAACTTTCCCAAGTCGGGCAACAGATCGCGGCGACGGGGCGTCCGCTTCAAGCCTTTGCCGTCCAGGCGGCGGACATCGGCCTTGCCTTTGGCCCGTGGGGCGTTGTCCTTGGCACCGTGGCGGGTCTTGCCCTGCCGACGCTAGTGTCCGCTCTGGGTGGCGGACAAACGGCCTTGGAACGCTTCAACGACGCGGCCAAGGCTGCGGATGATGCGCTGTCGGACTTCAACTCCACCGTCAACAGTATTTCGGGGCTTCAGCGCGATTACCGCGAAGCCGTTGAAGCGGGCAACGAGGCGTTGGCCGAACAAATCCGGCTGCTGATCAAACTTCGCCAAAATGAAGCGGAGTTGCAGCAACTTCAACTCCCCCGACTGATCCGCGAACAAGAGGAAGCCCTGCGCGAGTTGACGCGGGCGCAAGAGGATCAACGCCAAGCTGTCGAAGAAGCGGCAGCGGCTGCGCAAGATGCCCTTGAAGGTAGGGATCGCGGCCAGTTTGAAATTGCCTTGACCTTGGTCGAGGAACTGCGCGCCGAATATGAACTGGTTGCCGAAGAAGCCGCAGTAGCGGCCAACCAGACAGAACAACTGAAACTCGAGGCGCAGATCGCCGCCGCGCAGCTAGAGGATATGTCAAATCAGGCGGAAAGTGTCGCCACTGCCGCACTGACAATGCCCCCTGCGTTCAATGCGGCAAGCGGCGCGGCTGGCGGGATTGCGTCCGCTCTTGCCGCCGCTGCTACGTCCGCTTGGGATGCTGTTAGCGCGGCGCTGACCCTTGCGAACATCGGGCGCACTGCCACGGCGCAACTAGGCGACGATGAACGCGGATCGCAACGAGACGTGCGGGATATGTCCGCGAACGGGCTTGGCGACCTGTATTCATCCCGAGCTATGGCGGCGGCGGCACAGACTGCGGCGCAATACGCACGGTCATTGCGTGATGTGGACGCGGCTGCAAGTGGCGGCGGCGGGGGTGGCGGCGGCGCGGCTGGCGCTGTCCAGGAACTTGCCAGCGTGGCGGACACGCTAGACGTAATCCTGCGAGACGCCGCAGACCCGGTGCAGGACTTCCGCGACAACATGATGGGCATCGCGGAAGACGCCATCGACGGTTTGGGCGATGCGTTCGGTGATTTCCTTGCATCCGGCATGAGCGACTTTGACAGCTTTGCCGATGCGCTGGTGAACACGGCGGCAGACGCGGTGGCGGGCATCACTGCAGAGTTCGCGGCGGGGCAGATCGGCGGCATGTTCGGCGGGCCGGTCGGGGGTTTCCTTGGGTCCATCGTCGGCGGGTTGTTCGGCGGGTTGTTCGGGGGCGGTGGCGGGTCGTCTTACGAGGGTTCGGATCAACAGCAAATCGATCAGCAGAAGGCCGATCTGATCCGCCAAATTCACGAACTTGAAGGGCACAGCAATTACCTCAAGCGGCAGGAAATCAAGAACCTGGACGAGTCCAACCGCGCGCTCGGGCGACGGCTGCAAAGCCTTGAGGAAGAAGCGGCGCTCGCGGCGGAACAGGCCCGCATCGCTGACGAGCGCATGTCCTTGCAGATGCAGTTGTGGGAACTGGAGGGCAACACCGAAGCCATTCGGGCAGCGCAGCTAGAGGCGCTGGACGAAAGCAACCGGGCGCTGCAAGAGGAAATCTGGGCGCAAGAGGATTTGGCCGCTGCCACCGCCGAAGCGGAACAAGCGATCAACGATCTGGTGAACAGCATCAACCCTTCCGACTTTTCGACACAGTTTGCCTATGACCGGGCGATTGCACTGGCGAAAACCGGGGTTGTCGCGCCCGTTGAAGGTGGCGCTATCCCGGCACCTGTCGCGGGCGATCCTGCGGCCACACAGGCGGCAGAAACCGCGTCCTTGTCTGCCGAGGTCCGCACCATGTCTAGTCGCATCAACGAACTTCTGAAACTGGCCTACGGTTGGGATACCGAGGGCCTCCCCACGGTGGCGGCATAATGGCTGACCTTTATTGCAACGTCCCGATTGAACTGACGGACACGGACCTTCTCTACACCGACGTGACAGAAGATGACTATGCGGTCTGGAACAGCGGCACGACCTACGCCGCCGGGGACCGCGTGATCCGCACCACCAGCACGACGCACAAGGTTTATGAGAGCCTTCAAGGGTCGAACCTGAACAAGACGCCGGAAAGCGAGCCAACGTGGTGGATCGAGGTCGCGGCGACAAACCGCTGGCGGTGCCTTGACCAGACGCTCTTTCAGCGCACAACCGTCAGCGGCACCATGCGCTATTATTGGGCGCTGCCCGATCCCGTGACGGCGGTGTCACTGCATGACGTGGAGGGCGGCGATGTCTATGTCGGGCTGATCGAAACGTCATCGCCTGGCGCGCGGATCAACCTGATCACGTTCTCGGAAATCTTCGATAACGTGTTCTTCACCCTCACCGGGGCCGTGTTCAACCCGACCAAACAGCGCGCGCCGTGGTCCGCCTTCACCGCGCAGGCGATGCGCGAGGATACCAGCACCGGCCCGCACCTCATTCAAGGCGGCAACGTCAGCTATACGAGCGGCCTTGCCTACACGTTCTCCTGCTACGTCAAGCGCGGGAACAGCGGATCGCGGAACTGCCAACTGGCCTTTCCGACCGCCGCCTTTTCGGGGCAACCGCGCGTCAACTTCAACCTCGGGACGGGCGCTGTGACTTCGGCGCTGGACGGCGCGACCGGCGCAATCACGGACGAAGGCAATGGCTGGTATCGGTGCGCGGTCACAGCGACGGCGGATGCCACGATTTCCGCCAACGCGGGCGAGGTCCGCATCGCGAACGGCACCACAACCAGCTATACCGGCGACGGCGCGTCCAACATCTTCTTTATCGGCTGGCAGACGGAACAAGCCTCGTCGGCGTCCACCTACCAATTCATCGCGACCGCGCTGCTCTATGGGGTGCGGACGTTCTCTGGTTCGCAGGTGATGGATGTGGTGGGGTCGGGCGATCTGACGGACGCGGTTTTCACCGGCATCCCAGGTTCTGCGGGCGACGTGCTGGAGATTGCAATCTATGCCGACAGCGGCAACGCCAAGCTTGGCGAAATGGCGGCTGGCACGAGCTACAGCCTTGGGACGGTCGTCAACTTCGGACGCGGGACACAGCGCAATCTGTCCCGCAAGGATTTCGATGTGGACTTCGGCACGCTGACCATCGTGCGCCGGGCGGGCCGGAAGGAACGGACCTTCAACCTGAAAGTGCCGCGCGACGAAATGAACGCGACAGATCGCTTCCTCGCCTACGTCGAAGCGACCCCCTGTTCCTATTACATTGACGGCGACACCGCGAACGCTTGGGGGCTTCTGGTCTACGGCGTGCTGCAGGACTGGTCCTTTGAGGTTCCGCCGCACGACACCATCATCTTTCCCGTGACCATCGACGGCATTGTCTAGGAGGCAACATGGCCGAACTTCTGACCGCACCCCTGACCGTCAAGCACGTCCTGCCGGGCGGCGGCGTGGTGTTTCATTCCGGCCCCGATGTGCGGCTGATCTACCCGGACAACGCTCCGACCTATGTCACGGTCGAAGTCGCGCCGGGCGATGTGCGCGAGTGCCACGGCGGCACGGTGTTCATCATGAACGCCGCCGGGACGGTTCTTGATACCTTGAACCTGTGATCAGGGGCGCGTGCCGAGACGATGGGCGCGCTGTTTCGGAGCGACGGCGGGGCGCGGATGGAAGGCTGGCGGCAGGGGCTTTAGCGGTTTTGGCTCCGGGTCAGCCGCAGTTTCAAGCATCGGAAAATAGGCATCATCGGGAGCATTCGGGTAGGTCCGCTGCGTGACGCTTTTCCGTTCATAGGCCGGGGTGCCGTCTTCACTGACGGAACGCTCATACCAAGACAGCGTGTAAACAGGCATCGGAACCTCGCGATTGATGATGCAGAGACATAACAGTTTTGCGCGGGAAAATCCATGACCCCCGACGACTTCAAAGGCCAGCCCTACGCATGGGCGACCAATCAGACCGGCCACGTCACAATCGGCATCTTCGCCGCCACGCTGGCCGCCGCCCTTGGCCTCTGGTTCCCGATCCCGCTGGCCGTCGCCGTCGCCTATTGGCTCTTTGCCGAGTATGTCCTGCAACGTGCGGGGCTGTTCCTGGACGGCCTCACGGACGCCGCTTTCGTCGCTGCGGGCGCATCGTTGCCCGCCGCGCTGGCGTGGCATCCGTGGGCCGCTGTGGGGCTGTGCGGGCTATGCGGCGCGGGGCTTGCCGTGGGGGCATTGCGGAGGGCCAAGCGGTGAAGGAACTGGACAACCTGGAGCGGGTCGGCGTCACGGGCATCCTCGCCATTCTCAGCGTCGTGATGTTCCTGTTCCTGGTGCCATCGTCAACATGGATGACGGTCAACCGAATGGACGTTCGGGACGCGGCAACCTGCAAGGCGCTGACTGTGGACTATGACCGGACGTTCCGCCGCGCGTTCGACGGGGCTTACCGGATCGAAGTGGACAACGTGACGGGCGGCAAGGTCGAACTGGTCTATGCAACGCAATGGACGCCCGTTCGCTTCAACCCCGAACGCACGTTGCCCGACCCCGTGTCGTTGGAATGGTTCGTCGGCCCCAGCGTTTGCGACTTCATCACGAACGGGGAATATCGGGTGACGGCATATTGGGCGATCAACCCCGGTGCATGGCTCTTTGACCGGACCATCCGGCGGGTCGATCAGTTTCACGTCGGGGCGCTGCCATGATTCCGATGGAGGGGCGCGAATGCCAGTGGGGCCTTGCGTTGTCACTGTTCATCACGGGCTTTGCATTCTTCATTGCGTCCGCGCTTTGGCCTGAAGCCATGTCGCCGGAAGTCTACGGCAATGCGGCCTATGACATATCCGCCGAAACTTGGGCGCTAGGGTTCATGGGGAACGCGGCGGCGATCTTGTATGGCGTCAAGATCAATGGCCGCTGGCGCTGGTCGCCTTGGCTACGCTTGGCCGGATGGACGGGGCTTTCGATCCTGTTCGGCACGCTGGTCATCAGCGCATTCGCCGCACCTTTTGGCTCCATTGTGGTCATTTTCGGCGCAATGTTCGTTGCGTGGTGCGTGGTGTTTGTGCGCAGCAACGTTCGTGACCTTGTAGCGCGCAGGTGAGTCATGACGCCAGAGGAGTTGAGCGGCTGGACGGACGAACT
>Ga0315904_10012746_pt1 | contig 10593 bp, 4 predicted proteins | sample LakEriMetagenome_6_FD_203529 | JGI IMG/M metagenome (GOLD analysis project Ga0315904, IMG submission 203529) | Freshwater fungal communities from buoy surface, Lake Erie, Ohio, United States - Buoy 12 MA120 | ecosystem: Environmental > Aquatic > Freshwater > Lake | place: USA: Lake Erie, Ohio... | reverse complement strand
CCAAACCTCCTGCTCCTTGCTTCCCTTCCTGCGCTGCTGCATCCCCACATCAAACCCCGCAATCACCCCCAACTTCTTCCCCAAATTCAACAGCGCATACAAATTATTGAAAAACTGCCATCGTCTAGTGCTATCCGGGTCGTCTGTTCCAATAAATGTACTCCAATTAAAAGTCAAATTAGCGTTAGGCGTGTATTTTAATTGTGTACCCAAAGCGGGGATACTATTTCCACTTACCGGTTGAATTCGCTGCCAACCGTTACACACAATCAAGGCCATTTCTAGTTGAGGGTTGTGTCTGTAATTCAATTTCGCTCCGGCCAAAAAATAAGGAGAATTCTCCGCTAGCAATGAACGCGTTAATGTCCAGTTATCGGTAGAGACAGCACCTTCAAACCCAATATGCGAACCGAAAATTCCTCCATCTAACCATAGCTTGTTTTTCTCATCCAGCGCAATCCCCGCATTAGCCTCAAAAATGTTTTGTATCCATCTTGGCTCAGCGGCATAATTATCTGTAGCATACGTACCTGCATGAAGGGCAATGTTTGCCCTGTATTTTGGATGCGTTACGGCTAGTTTGATTAACGCCATATTGATGTTTACTTCATTGTGTCTATTGTGATTAAACAAGTAGGGTTGACGAAACGAAGCAGCTGGCGCAGGAAAGTCGTACGCATAAAAAACATCAATAAACCCATTCAAATTTACCGATGGTGATGTCCGCCAAGTGCTATCTATCTTAGCCTTAGTTATCTCAGGCAAAGCCACCCAAACTAGGATAAAGAGAAATAGGCGAATGGGCTTAATCATCGTTGTGAAGTTAAAGTGTTGAATTCTCTTCAGTAAATTCTTGGGCAATGATAAGTACTTTATAAAATAGCTTAGGTATCCATTAGGATAAATATTCAGTTAGAAAACTTCTTATGAAATCGCTACACTTACCAAAAGTCTTGATGAGCTAAACTTACAAAAAGATAAACTAGCTTATATGACTTTTATCTTACCAATGTCAAACTTCCTTTGAAGAGTCTGTCAGTGTAGTTATTGAGATAAACAATGTTGATCATATAAACTAGAACCGTAGGGTTCAGCATCTTGCCTTTGTATATGCCATCCCATTGAAAGTTCATATCATTACTTTCATACACTTTTTCACCCAAGCGATCGAAGATGGCCACACTAAATTGTTTCCATGCTTCTTTGTTGCCAAAAACTTCGAAGTAATCATTGTTGCCATCACCGTTGGGAGTAAAGGCATTGGGGATAAAGACGGTGTATTTTGGGGTAACGATAATCTCGGCACGGGTATCTGCTTCGCAGCCGTTGATGTCGGTGGCATGAATGTGGTATACGATGTTGTCAATGGGAGCTGCAGTAGGTTGCAGACAGTCACTGCAATCTAAACCTACAGACGGTGTCCATAAAACGCTGGCGATGCTCGTGCTGTCCGACACAGCTAAATTCACGGTTTCACCTAAATCAATCTCACTGTAATTTGGACTTACACTAATAGAGAAAGCAGAGTCATTGCTGATAACAAAGCTTAGTGAGTCAACGCAACCATTGGCATCTTGGATAGTGACACTATAATCGCCTGAGGCGATGCCTTGCAGATCTTCGAGTGTTGAGCCATTGCTCCAGGTATATTGTAGCGGCAAGAAAGAAGATGTGGCAGAAAGGTTGATGGCGCCATTTTGAAGCGGGTAACACAATACATTTTGTGCGGTACCACTTGCGGTCACACCGGGCAGTTCAATCACATTGGCAGAGGCGGTCACTGAGCAGCCATTGGCATCGGTGGCAGTGAGTGAATAATTTCCGGCAGCCAAGTTTTGAATGGTAGAGGTGTTGCCGGTGTTGTTCCAAAGATAAGAGTAAGGTGAAGTGCCTCCCAAAACGGTGGCTGCAACTTGTCCATCATTTATGCCCGGACAAGATACATCCACTTTGGCAGTAGTTGCTGACAGGGCAGTAGGTTCTGTCAATGTCAAATTACTCAATGCGATGGAACAGTTGTTGGCATCCGTAATGGTAACAGTATATGAGCCGGCAGCAAGTCCGGTTTGTGTTGCTGTATTATTAGCCGAGTTGCTCCATGTGCAGGTGTAATTCGGAGTGCCGCCTACAGTATTTGTAATGCTTATGCTACCGGAGTTGTTACCAAAGCAAGTTAAATTAGTCAAAGTGCTGCTCGCTGTAAGCGGTGCGGCAGGTTGTGCGATAGTGACAGAGAGAGTAGCGGTGCAATTGTTCGCATCTGTTGTGGTCACGGTGTAGGCTCCTGCTGTTAGGTTGTTGAGTAGAGCGGTGTTGTTGCTATTGCTCCAAAGGTATCCGTAGTTTGGTGTGCCGCCTGCGGCAGTTAACTGAATGCTGCCGGTGGCTGCGCCAAAGCAGAGTACATCTACTTGGGTGTGCGATAAAGCAAGCGGAGCAGTAGGCTGGTTGACGTTGGATTGTGCTGAAGCAGAACAGCCCACTACATCTGTCACGGTGACGGTGTAGCTACCTGCTGTGAGACTAGACGCTGTGGCTGTGGTCTGCACTGGTGTAGTGCTCCAGGTGTAGGTGTAATTCCCATTGCTGCCCGAGGCAGAAGCCGCCACGCTTCCTGTAGCTGCGCCAAAGCAAAGTACATCGGTAGGCAGAAGCGAAACCACCAATGGCGATGGCGCAGGACTTATAGTGGTGCTCGCAGAAGAAGAGCAGTTGTTCGCATCATTGATGGTGACGGTGTAAGAACCTGCCGAGAGGTTAGTAGCCGTAGCGATTGTTTGCGCAGGAGTGGTGTTCCAGGCGTATGTATAAGCACCGGTGCCGCCCGTAGCGGAGGCGGTGGCTTGCGCAACCGCTTGCCCAAAGCAAAGAGGGGATGATTGTGTGACGCTCGCTACCACAGGAGCAGTAGGTTGGTTGATGGTGGTTGTGATTGTTGCCGTGCAGTTGTTTTCATCCGTAACCGTGGTGGTGTATGTATTTGCTGATAGGGAAGTAGCAGTGGCACTGGTTTGTGTGGGCGTTGTGTTCCATTGGTACGTATAAGCTCCTGTGCCGCCATTCGCTAAAACGGTAGCAGAACCTGTGCTCGCACCAAAACATAATACATCTATTTGTGATTGAGTAACAGTAAGTGGAGTGGCTGGTTGGTTAATTGTTAGGCTGCTCGTAGTGGTGCAGTTGTTTGCATCCGTTACAGTGACAGTTAAGTTACCCGCGCTTACGTTTGTTAAGCTTGCGGAGTTGCCCGCATTGCTCCAAAGGTATGAGTAGTTGGGTGTCCCTCCTGAAGCAGTGACTGTTGCGCTACCTGTGGCCATACCAAAGCAAAGAATATCTGTTTTTGTGTTACTCACGCTCAAAGCAGTTGGCGCTGACACCGTGGCGGAAGCTGTAGCAGAACAACCGACTGCATCTGAAATGCTTACTGTATAGGTTCCAGCTGTTAAGTTGATAGCATTAGCTGAATTTTGTATGGGTGCAGTTCCCCAAGTGTAAGTAAATGGTCCGGTACCACCCGTTACGGTCGAAGTTATGCCTCCATTATTTCCTCCAAAGCAGGAAACAGATTGAGGAGTTAGATTGATGTTAAAACTATTGGGTGGCGGATTGACAGTAAAAGTAGCCGTGCCGGGGCATCCGTTGTTATCTGTCACCGAAACGGTGTAGCTTCCCGAACCAAGATTGGTAGCTGTTGCGCCACTTTGTGTAGGAGTGGTGCTCCACGAGTAAGTGAACGGTGCTGCACCTCCGGTGATGGATGTACTAATTGAACCGCCCACTTGACAGGTGGGTTGAGTAACGTTTCCGGTAACAGTAAATGTGTTAGGTTGAGTAATGTTGGCACTAGCCGTGGCGGTGCAGTTGTTCCCGTCAGTCACCGTTATGTTATATAAACCGGCAAATAAATTTCCGTTGTTTTGTGTGGTTACTCCGTTGCTCCACAAAAAGTTCATAGGTGTGGTGCCTCCGGCATAATTCATGTAGGCAGAACCTGTGCTTAAGCAAGAAGCATTTATCACCGTAGGTGTCAACACTAACGCGTTTGGCTGAGTGATGACTACATTAGCCGTGGCAGAGCAAGTGTTGGCATCGGTCACTGTCACGGTATAACTTCCTGCTGGCATATTTGAGATGACGGTTCCATTTTGCACAGGTGTAGTGCTCCATTGATAATTAAACGGAGGGTTTTGTCCTACAGCATTCACCGTAGCTTGTCCGGTGCTGCCACCGTGGCAAAGCACATTGTTGTTTAATGTAATACTTGCCGTCACATTGCTTGGCGTGATAGGTCCAATATTATCAACTAAAATATAAGGGCCATCAGTACAGCCTAGGCTGAATACTTGAATAAGTATGTAAGTAAAAGTTTGAGTAGGAGTGAAAGCTACGTTATGGGTTTGCCAAGTGTCATAAGGAGTTATGTTGCCCGAAGACCAAAGCAAAGTATTTTTATCGCATGGGCTAAATCCTCCCCAAATTTGACACTCTGCACAACCGGGAATAATTCCGCTGGAAGGATCTGAGTTGTTGACGTTCGCTAAATCAATAGTAAAAGAATACGAGGTGCCGGCCACTAGCGATGAGGCCAATTGTTGAGTGGCTCCCTCTTGCCATCCTGTAGAAGCTTGATGGATTAAGCCTAAATAAGAACTACCATTAGTGGGAGCCATAGCAACTCCCCAATTGCCCGGCTGAGTGTCGGGTGTTTGACCGGACATACACGTACTCCAAGGCCCGGGTGTTTGATGGGCATTGGTGGGTCCTTCAAAAGATGGGTTAGAAAAGTTGAGTATCGGAGCCGGTGTGCATTGACCAGCCACGATTGAATAGCAAAATGAACAAACGATGGTCAGGAGGAGGGGGGCCGTTTTCATTTTTAAAAATGTTAGAGTGCAATCAATAACGGAAGTTATAAAGATTATTTAATACCTAAAAACTATTTTTTCAATGAAGATGCTTTATGTTCTAAAACAAAAAAAGCCGTTGAATTTATCAACGGCTTTCCATATTTAGGATTAAGAGTAATTTAGAAGTTGTATCCTACTTGGAATGTAAAATTGCGAGGTGCTTCGATAAGAGCCGGACGCAACATATATTCTCGGTTCAAAACATTTTTACAAATCAAATTGATGGTTAATTTGTCTTTGTAGTTGTAGCCGGTTCGAATGTCCATCACAAAATCACCTTTGTTGTGCGTAGCTCTAAATTTACTTACCACACCTAATGCACCCACACCTACGTTGTCAATTTCTTTCATAAAACTATTATAGAAGGCACTTATCCCAAACATGAAACTTTTGTAGGTGCTTTGTGCATCTATCTTCACAGAGTGTTGTATGCGGTATTTTAAAAGTTTGGTGGAAGTAGGGTCGTTGGGATTATACGAAAGGTTGCGTGGATCTAAGTAGGCATAACCGATGATAAAATTGAGTGGTACGCCAAATAATTTACCATTTGCGATGGCAGAAAACTCAACTCCCATAACGCGTGCATCTACTACATTGGTGGCACGGAATGGTATACCATACAATTCAATCGGTTGGCCGCCAACCGAGTCGGTGTAAGCTCCTGGGTAGTTTTGAAAATCTATCATGTCGTGGTAACGCATCACGTAGCCACTTAAATCAAAGTAAGCCATCCACTTGCTGATTTTTACACCTTGTTTGATACCAATTTCTGCGCTCCAACCATTCTCGGGGCGGAGGCTATCGTTCGGGAAAACTTGTGCTCCACTGCGAATTGTATAGGTATATTTTTCTGATAATGCCGGGTAGCGGAAACCTTGACCAAATGAACCGCGAATAAAGGTTCCTTCAGTGGCTTGATAATTTAACCCAAATCGGAAAAGCGGAGTAACGGGCGAGTAAATGTTCTTTTTAGTTCCTTTGTTGCCAGCGTTAGCAATTAGGTTAATTAGAGGTAAACGATTTAGCACTGTTTCATCAGCCAACCGAGCAAATTCAAAGCGAATACCTCCGGACACAGTAAGTTTCTCAAAGAACTTTTTCTCCGCTTGGATGTAAGCTGCAAAGTTCATGATATCGCGCGTGTTAAAGAACTTAATGTCATTAATGTTAGCGACTAAATCTCCAAATGTTTTACCGCGAATAACGGAGTAAAAGCCATTCGTTCCTGTAGTGATTACTAAGTTGATTTTATTGAATTTGCGGAGGAAAGAATAGTCGTAATATAATTGTGTGCAAGCCGTGCTGTCACCGGTGGTCGAGTTGCTCACTGTGTTGTAAATTCGAAACTTTAAAGCGTGGCGATTTTCTTTTTTGTCATAATAATTAATATAAGGGTCGAAAGTTAAACTTCGCTGACTTTGTAACACAATTTCTGTTGGTATATACATTTTTGTTGCAATGCCTTGTGACGCAAAAAAATCTTTCAAATTCTGATGAAAGAAGGTGGCATTCATTCCTACGGTCAAGTTTTTTAACTTGCTAGGAGTGTAGCGAAGCTTGGCTGAAAGGCGACCACGTTTGAAATCATTGTGTTGACGGAAACCTTGATCTTGGTTATAGGCTCCGGTCACCACCACACCAAAATCGCCATACTGTTTGGCGTGTGTAAACTGTCCGCCACCGAACATACGCAAGCCCGGGCGAGTAATCGTATCACCACGTTTATTGATATGTTGTTTTTGCCACCACCAGTTCCAAGTGCGTTGACGAGGTTGGTCATAAAATCCGTAGTTTAATAAAAGTTTGTTTTTGCCTTCCGGTGTGGGGTTGATGGTGCGCATGTTCAGCACACCATTCAAGGCAGATGAACCATAAAGTGCAGATGAAGAACCTTTAATAATTTCCACTTGCTCTAAGGCTTCAATAGGCACCATTTCCCACAAAATACCGCCATTCTCCGGTCCGATAATTGGCATTTCATCAAGCAATGCTAATACACGGTTTCCCGTAGCATCACTAAAACCGCTTCCTCCACGGATAGAAATAGATTTTCCAATCATGTTTACCCCAGGTACTTTATTGAGTGCTTCATCCATTCTGGCATTTTGTTGGGTGATAACTGTGGCTTTCAATACTTCCATCGTTACTACTTCCTCACTCAATTTTTTCTCGTACTTACTTCCTGTCACTACAACAATATCAAGCTCTTGGCTTTCCACCGCCATTTTCATATTTACCTCACGGTTTTTACCATCGAGCGTGGTTACTAATGTGGTTCTGGTCGCATAACTGACCGCTCTAAACTCCAAATTGTAAGTACCAGGCTCTAACTCTAATAAGTATTTGCCATTGTCGTCAGTTTGTGTGCCGTTAGATGTGCCTTTCACAAGAACGGTAACACCCGGCATAGGGATGTTATCTTTTTCATCAGATACCGTACCGGTCACATTTATCTTTTGTGCCCAAAGCATAGTGCTGAACACCGTAAGCAGAAGAATGGAAAGTAGTTTTTTCATTTTAGCGAAAATTTCGTTATGGGGTCAAAAATACAACTTTAGGGTAAATTGGCTTTGATGTTAAGGGTAGGTTATCAACAGCGTTTGTAGGCTTTAGTAGCCACGATTTTGGAAGTGCAACTTGTTTTATATATTTATTTTATAGTTAAAAAGATGCCAAAAACACGATTATTCCTGTTTTTCTTTTCGCTTACATGCTTCTCGAATGTGGTTATTGCCTCTGGGGATAACTTTTTGAGTGGTGGACGGGCTGCCGCTTTGAGTGGTGCCGTTATCACTTTGAGCGATGTTTATGCTACCACTAACAACCAAGCGGGCTTGGGATTTATGACAGATTTTTCCGTTGGCGTGTACACCGACCGAAAATTTTTGAACGCCAAAGTAAATAACATCAATGTTGCAGCTGCTTTGCCTTTCGAGAAAGTGGGCACGTTTGGGCTTTCGGCTGACTACTACGGTTTCTCTTTATATAACGAAACAAAAATTGGCGTGGCTTATGCGCGAAAGTTTGGAACTAAGTTCGCGATGGGTGTGCAGTTTGATTATTTGCGGTTAAACATGGCGGAGCTTGGCCAACGAAATTTCTTTACCCTGGAATTGGGAATGCAATACAAGCCTTGGAAAGTATTGACTTTTGGGGCACATATATATAACCCTATTCCTTACAAAGTAGAACCTGTCTTTGGCGAACGCCTACCCACGATTATCAAATTTGGCGTAGGTTACGAGCCGGCACAAAAGGTATTGATAGCTGCAGAGTATGAGCAGGATATTTACTACAAACCTCGATTCAAAGCCGGGGTGGAGTATCGAGTAATCAAGTATGTGTCTTTACGAGCAGGTGCACAAACCGCTCCTTTCTGCGGCACTTTTGGTTTTGGCATCAATGTAATAGGCTTGAAACTAGATGCAGCTGCGGCTTATCATCCGGTGATGGGTTTTACGCCTCATTTGGCGATCTCTTACTCTTTTGCTAAGAAGAAGAAAAAACAATGAAACAGTTTTTCTGCTTGCTGATTTTAGTGGTGACTGGTTTTTCGGCTTGGGCGCAAATTTCTGTAAGTCCGGACGGTAGCGATGTGCAAGAAATTATAGAGAACAACGCACAACAATCCGAAACTGAAAGCTTTGACTATGATGCCTTCATTGACGAGTTAGAAATGTTCAAAAAAAATCCAATTGCTATCAATAAAGCCACCGCTGAGCAGTTAACGGATTTACCCATTTTAAATGCACAGCAAATAGCTTCTTTACTTAATCATATCGAATTGCACGGCAAGCTGGTGAGTATCTACGAGTTGCAAGCAGTGCCGGGCTTTGATATCAAGACTATTCAGTTGATGCTACCTTATGTAAAAGTAGAACAAACTATTAGTGAAACGAAAGTACCTATCGGTAAATTACTCAGTAAAGGTCGTTGGATTTTGGTGTCGCGCTATCGACAGATTTTAGAGAAAAGTGACGGTTATAGGCGTACTGATAGTAAAGGATATTTAGGCAATCCGTTTAATTTATTTCTTCGATTTCGTTATAACTTCGGCACAAAGTTGAGTTATGGTTTCACGGCTGAGAAAGATGCTGGAGAAGAGTTTTTTAGAGGGAGCAATAAACAAGGTTTTGATTTTTACAGTGGCCATCTTTTTCTTCGCGATTTTGGCGTTTTGAAGGCTTTGGCGCTTGGCGATTTTGAAGTGCGCTTGGGGCAAGGTTTAATCATGTCTAGCGGATTTGGTGTGCGTAAAAGTCCCGCTGTGATGAATATCAAGCGCGAAGCCATGAAGTTGAGACCATATACTTCTGTAAATGAGTTTAACTATTTGCGAGGCGGTGGTTTTACGTTAGCTAAAAAAGGTTTTGAGATAACCGCTTTTGGTTCCTATAAACAGGTGGATGGCAATCGCATTTTGGTGGAAGATACTTCGCTGAATGTGGAAGAAGCGTTTACGTCTTTCAACGAAGCCGGCTATCACCGCACGGTCAACGAAATTGCTGACAGAAATGCAGTAAACGTGTTGACCACCGGAGGAAATTTTAGTTACAACCGAAGAAAATGGCATTTAGGCATCAATGGGGTGTATACTAATTTTTTCAAAACGTACTCACGCATACTCTTTCCTTACAACCAGTTTGATTTGAATAAAAATTGGTTAGCCAATGTGAGTGTTGATTATCATTGGATGATAAAAAATGTGCATTTGTTTGGCGAAGTAGGCATGAGTGATAACTTGGGATTTGGTTTGGTGAATGGTGCAATTATTAGCTTAGACCAGAAAGTAGACCTCGGTATTGTGCATCGCTATTACAGTCGAAATTTTCAAACCTTTTATAGCAATGTTTTCGCTGAAGCCACTCGCCCACAAAATGAAAATGGACTTTATATAAGTTTTAGCATTCGACCGGTTCGTCAAGTAAAACTCGAAGGTTACACAGATTTATATCGCAGCGATTGGTTGAAGTTTTTGACCGATGCACCATCGTGGGGCAGCGATAATTTATTGCAGTTAACCTTCTCACCCAATCGGAAGTCAGAGATGTATGTGCGCTATCGTTTTGAGTTGAAAAAGAAAAATCAAACGGATAATGATGGCCCTGTAGATTTTTTAGTCAATGAAAGCCGACAAGCCTTGCGGTTTAACTACAAATACAAAGTATCGGAGGTGATTACATTAGTGAATCGTATTGAATGGAGCCATTACAAGATGGGCAGTTTAAAAGCAGAGAATGGTTTTTTTATTGCTCAAGATATTTTATTCAAGAAGATGGGATTTCCGTTGAGTGGTAATGCTCGTATAGCTATTTTCAGAACAAGTTCATATAACACTCGAATTTATGCGTATGAAAATGATGTGTTATACACCTTCAGTATCCCGGCTGTATACGGCAACGGCATCCGTTATTACCTAACGCTCAATGCAGATATCACTCGTAACATTGAAGTGTGGTTTAGAGTTGCTAATACACAAGTTTTCGACAGCAAAACTTTTGGCAGTGGCTTGGATGAAATTAATCGCAATCATCGCACGGAAATCAAGGCGCAGGTGCGGTTTAAATTTTGAGTTATTCTATCCTTCCGGCTTTGTAAAAATACTTTTTGTAGTAAGGTTCCTCCAAGTCGCTGATAATTACTCCTGCGCTCGTGCTGGAATGTGCAAACTTTCCATGTTGCA
>Ga0315904_10012744_pt1 | contig 10593 bp, 8 predicted proteins | sample LakEriMetagenome_6_FD_203529 | JGI IMG/M metagenome (GOLD analysis project Ga0315904, IMG submission 203529) | Freshwater fungal communities from buoy surface, Lake Erie, Ohio, United States - Buoy 12 MA120 | ecosystem: Environmental > Aquatic > Freshwater > Lake | place: USA: Lake Erie, Ohio... | reverse complement strand
TGACATATTTTTGACAAAACAGTGCATTTATTCATAGGTTTTGGTCATGCCTTCTGGCGTTACCAAGATAAAGTCGGCTAAGCCTTTGGTTTCTGCCTCTAAAGTACTGAGCTGGCTTTGCTCGGTGGTACCAATAGTCAGAATTTTCAACTTAGGATTGGCTTGCTTGAGGTACCACACGATTCCTTCATAGTTGTTGCTATGGTAACTTCCATTGTAGTGGATAAAGGTTTTACCAGGAGTATAGTGTTTTAATATGAAATACGCCATGGTAGCATCCTTACTAGCCTGCGCCATAGGGAGTGTGGGTCCTCCATGTCCGCCGGTGGCTTTCAAGATATCTCTGTATCCTGGCAATGTGCTGTCATAAGCCATAGGCAAGGGAGCCATCCAACTTTTTTCCAAAGCAGAAAGCGTATCTAGGGCATTAAATCCTTTTTTAAATACCAAAGAAGCATAGCGTCTGGGAATATTGGTAGCTATAAATGACAGTTTATTCTCTTTGGCAAACAACACGAGGGGCTTATAGTCTGTTTTGTAGTTTGGCCACAAGCGGGCATTGGATGCCAATTGCTTATCTGTATAGAAACCATTGAGAAATGAGTCAAGCGCCTGTTGGTTATCGGCCTCAAACATTTCAGCCCCCAGCACAAGATTTTGCTGCTTTAGCTTGTACAAGTCTTTCATCAACTCAGCTTCCAGCCAGTGGCAGATGGGATTATCGTGCAATTCCCCGAACATAATAATATCGGCCTTAGACGCCTCTGCAAGGAGTTTTGCATATTGGGTTGATTTGCCGCGCGCATTGAAAAACTGATATGCCTGCTTATCGCCTTTCAAAGTAAAAGAGCTTAAAATGAGCAGCAAAGCCCAAAAGGGTGTAAATCTCATGCTTCAAAAATATGAGATAAATACAAATGTCTCGCTATGTATCGCGATGAGATTAGGAACCAGGCAACAGCGCTTGAACCGATGGGTGGGCCAATTCTTGCAATTTGGATACGATCTTTTCCAGATTGTTTTCGGGTGGACCTTCATTTTCAATCACCAAATCACAGCGATTTTTATGCGGAAGAATATAATTTTCCCAAGCTGGCATTACATGGTTGTGCCATTGATACAAACTTCTGTCTTCAGGAATTCCTCTTTCTGCTGCGTCGCGCGCCAATCTTCGCTGCAGGCTAATTTCCATATCCGCATTCATAAAAATACGCAGATCTAAAAGATGGTCTACTTCCGCAAACTCAAAAACAAAAAGGCCTTCAGCCACGATAATGGGCGCTGGATTTAATATTTCCACCGTTTCTGGTGCCTCGTAATTCTCAAAATTGTACTTTTTGAGTAGTACAGGATGCTGTTCAATAAGTTTCAGCAGGTCTTCTGTAAAACGTTCATGATAGAGGGCGGATGGCAAATCAAAATTCGTAATCCCTTGCGCATCATTTTCTTGCTCATTCAGGGGTTTGTAATAGTCATCAAAACTAATCACACAGATAGAAGGAGTCAGTATTTCCTTGAGTTTATTCAGATAAAAGGTCTTACCTGAACCACTGATACCACTAATTCCTATAACGAGAGGTACGATTTCCGATTTCACTTGGATTTGGTCTTGCGCGGCCTTTTGTAAAGCTTTTCCTTGATGATGTTTCCATCGTCATCATAGTCTTGTTCCATCAGAATTCTACCTTTAAGGTCGTAGAATAACCAGTGTCCTACCATGACATCACCCTCATAACTTCCCTCTCTATGCTGATAATTACTCACCAAACCATAATACCAATATCCATTTTTCTGGTTGTCGGTATAGTTGCCAACAACCTCTCTCCCATGTTTGGAATCATACGAAGCGATCAAGCCCGTAACTGGATCTATTTCTGGCTTGGTTTTTTGATAATACTCTATATACGCACCGTCTAACTTGTTGTATTTATAGTTTTTTAACGATAAAGTGTCTCCGGTAAAATCATAACGTATGAATTCACCATGTTTTTCTCCGCTACTATAATTTTCTTCTTCGATGAGCATACAATTTACTTCATTCCAAATCCTTCTAATACTATCGAGTTTTCCATTTTTGTAATAGCTTTCTACTGCTGGGCAACCAGATCCTTTGTGAAATTGGTAGTAGCGGCCGTGCCTCACTCCCATTTTAAATTCACTTTCAGACCAGAGAATAGAATCGGGGTAGTACTCAAACACATCGCCATTGGGCAGGTTATTGGTATAGGTCGCAAATTGTTCAGGAGCTCCATTTTTAAACCATGTTTTGCTGCTGCCGTTTCGAATTCCCAAGCTGTATTCTACAGCATATTTCTGAATACCGGTAACATAGAAACCCTCAATGAGGCCGTGAAGTTCACCTCTTTTAAAAGCCCCTCTGCTCTGCATAGCTCCTGTTTCATAGAAATATTCAAAGGGGCCATCTTTGATTCCTTGGTTGTAGGTTATCAAGGTAACAAGTTTCCCTTTTTCTGTAAACTGCTTGTATTCCCCGTGCATTTGACCATCTTCCCATGAATAGAGTTCATTCATTTGTTTGTTTTCCCAGAAGGTAAATGACATCCCAGAGAAGGGCTTATTTTGGTAATAGGCCATTTCACCCTGCATGCTCAATGCTTCGTGACGGATTTTGGTGGGGCCTGACTTACCTGCTCCGTTGGTTTGGGCGTGTGCAACACTTGTGAAAACAAGCAAGGCAATGGCTATAGTGTTTCTCATCATAAAAAACTTTTCAAAATTAGTACCATGCTGTAGTTTTGCCGAACGCAATTTTCCCACATGATATTTGAGATTGTCCAATCGCACTGTTTGTCCAAGAAAGGAGTTGCCGAGGAATTCCCTTTCGACAACGAAACGATGGTTTGGAAAGTTATGGGTAAGATATTTTGTTTGGGCAACATAAACCATTTTGATTCTGTCAATCTGAAGTGTGATCCAGCCTATGCATTGGAGCTGAGAGAATTGCACACACAAATCGTTCCGGGATACCATATGAACAAAACGCTGTGGAACACTGTTTATTTCGATGGTCTGTCAGAAAAACTTATTTTAGACCTTATTGACCACAGTTACGAGGAAGTGGTACGAAAATTGCCTAAAAACCAACGAGAAAGTCTCAAAAATACATGAAAAAATACTTTTTATTGGCCGGAGCAGTTCTGGCACTCGCATCGCTTTCGGCTCAGAAAAAAACTGAAAAGAAAAGTAAACCCAAACCTGTAACCCTAGAAAAAGCGCTTGAAAACAAGCTTGCCGTGCAGAAAATAGTGGTGAAAAAGGAATCAAAGAAAAAAGGAACCCAATACTCAACACAATATATCGTGGATAATTACTATCAGAAATTTGAAGACGGCATGTATGCTGAATTCAACACAGACAGCGGACGCATTATTTGCAAGTTGCACCTCGACAAGACCCCATTAACCGTATGCAACTTTGTAGGACTCGCAGAAGGCACTATGCCAAACACTTTTAGAACTTACGGACAGCCGTTTTACGACAATTTGAAATTTCACCGTGTGATTAGCAAAGCCAATGGCGATGCTCAAGACTTCATGATTCAGGGTGGAGATCCTGAAGGTGTAGGTTCAGGCGGACCCGGTTACAGCTTTGAAGATGAGTTTCACCCAGATTTGCGTCACGATGGACCTGGTGTGTTGTCTATGGCCAATTCAGGACCGAATACCAATGGCAGCCAATTTTTCATTACCCATGTTGAAACGCCATGGTTAAACAACCGCCACTCTGTATTTGGTAAAGTTGTAGAAGGCCAAGATGTAGTAAACAAAATGCGCAGCAACTGCGGTATGCAAAGCATCAGAATCATACGCAAAGGACAAGCAGCGATTGAGTTCAAAGCTGACAGTGCAAACTTTGAAGCCATCAAAGAACAGAAGCGGAAAGAAGGTGATTTCGCAAATTATGACGCGGAAGTATTGAAGCGCTACCCTACTGCAAAGAAAACTGAATCTGGCTTGTGGTATGTATTGCAGCAAGAAGGAACAGGCACTAAGGTAAAAAAAGGCGACCAAGTGGCCGTTCATTACAGAGGCATGTTGGCAAACGGTTCTGAGTTTGACAATAGTTACAAGCGCAGCGAACCCCTAGAATTCAACGTGGGTGTTGGCCGTGTGATTCAAGGATGGGACGAGGGTATTGCTTTGATGCGTGAAGGCGATAAATATATCCTTATCATCCCATCTTCATTGGGATATGGCAGTCAAGGTGCAGGTGGCGTTATTCCGCCCAATGCTACCTTGGTGTTTGAAACTGAGTTAATCTATGTTGCCAAAGTGAATCCAGATGCAGATTTTGCTACTGATGAAGCCAAAGTATTGGCAAAATACCCTGACGCTATTAAAACTCCAAGCGGTTTGTGGTATAAGGTGATTAAGGAAGGTACTGGCGAAAACGCAGAAAAAGGCGATGAAGTAAGTGTGCACTACAAAGGCACCCTTGCCGATGGAAAAGAGTTTGATAACAGCATCAAACGCGGCCAGCCATTTACCTTTACCCTAGGCACAGGCAGTGTTATTGAGGGTTGGGACATTGGAATCACCTATATGAAAACAGGCAGCAAGTACTTGCTCATTATACCTTCAGAATTAGGCTATGGCGCTTCAGGATATCCACCCGTGATTCCTGCAGCGAGCACCCTCCTCTTTGAAGTAGAGCTGGTCTCCATCAAATAGAACAATGTGAAAGGCATCCCTAGGGATGCCTTTTTTTATCCTTTTAAAACCGCGACAGCAAGACACTTGCGTTTAAACAAGCTATCCTATTATTTGCCACTTCTTTCATAAAAACCATGGAAACCTTCAAATCTCTAAATATCACCCTTCATGAATTGGTATTATCGGTGGATGCCTCAGTCTGCTTTTCAAAGCCATCCCCTGAAAAATGGAGCATAGCCGAGATTATAGAGCATGTAAACATTTCTGACAAGGGTGCCTACTTGGCCATGTTAAAGCCCGGCCCGATTCCTACAGAGTCTGCTTTAAATGAATCAAAATTGCGCATTGCACGGATGCTGGGCGGGGCAGCTGGCGCATGGATAGCACCTGAAGCAGCCCAACCGAAAGGCAAGTACACAAGCACTACTGCACTGTTGCAAGATTTCATGAAAGTCAGGAACAGGCTGGAACGTCAATTTGAAACAGGAGATCCAGCCCAACTGGCAATGGGATTGGAGCATCCCAAACTCGGGTATCTTACCCAACAGCAGTGGATGGATTTTCTTATTTGGCATTCGGAACACCATCTTCAACAAATTCGGGGTTTATTGCTGCATTCAGGTACTTTGTAAGTGTTAACTTAAGACTGTTGAAAACTCCCAAATATCTTTCCCCCCTACACCCTCCTTTTTCACTGTAACTTTGCATCCCGTAACGTTTAAATTTTTTTATGAAAAAGGCTAAATACGTGTTCGTTACGGGTGGCGTAACATCTTCATTAGGGAAAGGCATTATTGCCGCTTCTCTAGCCAAATTGCTGCAATCGAGAGGATACTCGGTTACCATTCAGAAATTCGACCCGTATATCAACGTAGATCCAGGAACCCTAAACCCTTACGAACATGGCGAATGCTATGTAACCGATGACGGCGCAGAAACCGACTTGGATTTGGGCCACTACGAAAGATTTTTAAATGTTCCCACCAGCCAGGCCAATAACGTTACTACAGGCCGTGTTTACCAAACCGTAATCGAAAATGAAAGACGCGGTGAATACCTTGGTAAAACCGTTCAAGTAATACCGCATATTACCGATGAAATCAAGAGACGCATGAAGATTCTTGGTGACACAGGTGAATTTGATATTGTAATTACAGAAATAGGCGGTACCGTGGGTGATATTGAGTCTCTGCCCTATGTGGAGAGCATGCGCCAGCTTATTTGGGAAATGGGTGAAGACAATGCTATTGTGATTCACCTGACCTTAGTACCCTATTTGAAAGCCGCAGGCGAACTCAAAACCAAACCTACCCAGCACAGCGTAAAGAACTTGTTGGAACTTGGTGTACAGCCTGATGTGCTTGTGTGCAGAACCGAACATCACCTTTCTCCAGAATTGCGCAGAAAACTGGCGCTATTCTGTAACGTTACACCCAACGCAGTTATTGAGAGCATAGACCTAAACACCATTTACGAAGTACCCATGGTGATGCTTAAGGAAAAGTTGGACAAGGTAGTCTTAGCCAAGCTAAAATTGAGCACCAAAGCCGAGCCAGATATGGCCCAGTGGCGCGATTTCCTATTCAAGTTAGAACACCCAAAGAGTGAAGTTAGAATCGCCTTAGTAGGTAAGTATATCGAACTTCCAGATGCCTACAAGTCCATCAACGAAGCATTTATTCACGCAGGTGCGTCTAATGAGTGCAAAGTGAAGGTAACCATGGTGCATTCTGAGCTAATTACCGATTCTAACGTGGGTATAAAATTGGAAGGCTTTGATGGCATATTGGTAGCCCCCGGATTTGGTAGCAGAGGCATAGACGGCAAACTCTTGGCTGTAAAATATGCCCGTGAGCACAATATTCCCTTCTTCGGCATTTGCCTAGGAATGCAGTGCTGCGTAATTGAGTTTGCAAGAAATGTAGCGGGTTTGAAAGATGCACATTCAGCTGAAATCAATCCAGACAGCCCACATTTGGTAATTGACCTTATGGAAGAGCAAAAGAAAATCTCTCAAAAGGGCGGTACCATGCGTTTGGGATCTTATGCCTGTACTTTAGAAAAGGGCAGCCATGCAGCAAAAGCATATGGCAAAACTTCAATTACGGAAAGACATAGGCACAGGTATGAATTGAACAACAATTACAAGGCACAGTTGGAAGCGGCAGGAATGAAAATCACAGGTACCAATCCAGAAACTGGATTAGGCGAGATTGTGGAAATCCCTTCACACAAGTGGTTTGTAGGTGTTCAGTTTCACCCTGAATTGAAAAGCACCGTTGCCAATCCGCATCCCCTCTTTGTGAAGTTCATCAAAGCGGCGATGGGCAATTAAGGGACCCAGTATCTGAGACCCTATATACGGCTACAGTAATTACCCTTTTACCAGGTTATACATTTTTTCTTGGCTGCGGACAGGTTCTGAATCATCCTTTTTGGGGCAGAATAGATTTCGCATTTTGCTATCAAGAATACGTGCTTTCACATTGTCGGTAAGCTGCAATTCTAGCATTTCTATAAGCAAATCGCGGTAGCGCTTTTCCACCACAGGTGTGGTCACTTCTACCCTATATTCAATATTGCGCTGCATGAGGTCCGCACTGCCTATAAACACCTCTGGATTGCCATTGTTCTCAAAATAATAGACACGTGCATGCTCTAGGTATTTATCGATTATACTGATGGCCGTAATATTTTCATCCTTACTATCAATAGGCAAACAGCACATACCGCGAACAATCAATTGTATTTTAACACCCGCTTTTGCTGCCTTTTTAATGGCCAAAATGGCTTTTTCATCCACGAGGCTATTCACCTTGATAATGGCTCTGGCTGGCAGCCCTTTCTTGGCATTGCGAATTTCGCGCTGCAGCAGTTGTTCAAAGCGCGAACGCGTATTCACAGGACTCACCCATAAGGTATTGAAGGTATACTTTTCAGGTTTGAAATTCTGAATCATATCAAACACCTTCATACATTCATTACCAATGCGTTTGCGGCTTGTGAGCAGGCTAAAATCCCCATATAATTTGGCAGTATCCTCATTCAAGTTACCTGTTCCAATATGGGTAATGTAACTGGTTTTAAAATTCTTTCTACGGGAAATAACGATCAACTTACTATGAACCTTGAAGTTAGGCACCCCATAGATTACTTGAGCTCCCTCATCTTTTAGTTTTTGAGCCCATCCAATGTTGTGTTCTTCCATAAAACGTGCTCTCAATTCCATAACCACCACTACATGTTTGCCGTTGTGCACCGCATTAATAAGGGCTTCAGCAATAGAAGAGTTTTCCGCGAGACGGTAAAGGGAAATGTGGATTCCAAAAACCGTAGGATCAATCGCGGCTTCGCGCAGCAAGCGGATGATATAATCAAAAGACTGGTAGGGATAGCTCAAAAAGCGGTCGTGCTTTTCGATTTCATCAAGCAAAGACTTGGCATTATCGAGTTCTTTCTTTCGATGCGGAGCAGTGCTATGATAGCGCAGTTCTTTTCCTCCTACCGATGGGAATTTAATGAAATCTCTAAAGTTGTGGTATTTCCCACCGGGAATGCTACTTTCCTTGTCCACCTTTAGTTTGCGCACCAAGAACTGGAGTAAATCTGATGGAATACTTGCGTCATAGATAAAGCGTGTGGGCACTCCAGATTTGCGCTGCTTTAAGCTCTTTTCAACCTTCTCTAGCATGGGCACAGCGATATCCGAATCAAAATCCAACTCAGCATCGCGGGTAATCTTAATGGTATGTGCCGAGTAATCATCGAAGTCCAATGCTTGAAAAATCATGTCCATACAGCAGCGCAGCATATCGTCGAGCAGTATAATTCTATGTTTTTCTGTCTTGCTTGGTAGTGCATAAAAACGGCCCACTCCTTTTGACGGAATCAAAATCAACGCATATTTAATATCTTGGGTATGTTTATTGAGTAGGCGAATCGCCAAATAAATTTCACCATCCTTCAAATTCGGCAAGGCCCTAGCCTCATCTAGAATCAAAGGAAAAATCTTCTGGGCAATGGTATGCTGATAGTGCTGTCGTACGGTTTTGAGTTCCGACTCCGTAAGGTGCATTTCATCTACGATTTCAATACCATGCTTGTTCAGCTCTGGTATTATTTGATTTTCGTAAATATCATGGAACTTTACTTGCTGTTCCAGCACCTTAGACTTAATCTGTTCTAGCAGAGTGCGGGCTTCTTTTCTCTCGGCGATATCTACCAATTTGGCAGTTGCAATGCGGCGCACCGCAGCGACACGCACCCTAAAAAACTCATCTTGGTTATTGGAAAAAATCCCTAAGAACTTGATTCTTTCAACCAGCGGTACCTGTGAATCTCCCGCTTCTTGCAGCACCCTTTCGTTAAAACTCAACCAACTTAACTCGCGGTTGATGATTTTAATCTTAGTCCCATCTACTTTTTTTCGTTGATTACCTACCTTAACTGCCTTTGCAGCTTTGACAGCCGTACCTTTTGCAGGCAGCAACTTCGACTTAATCGTTTTTTTCTTTGGTGTAGCTTTTTTATTCATAATAGAATTCGGCGTACACAGGGAAATGATCACTGTAGCCATTGAGCCAATTTTTTCCTCCGAAGGTTCTAAAAGGAGATCCTTTAAATTTTCCTTCCGACTGTTTCAACCATTCAGGAGCAAATATGGCAAAGCTCCCTTGGTGGTATTTCAAACCCGTTTGGGAAGTATACAATGCATTGGAAACAATGATTTGGTCAAACATATTCCAAGCATTTCCAAACTTCAGTGTACCTACCGTATCTGTTGGTATTTCAGAATTCAGTGAGAGCAAATATCCTTCTGACTCCAACGCGCTTACTGGCCTTGCAGACAGCACATATTTCACATTATTGTCTTGTGGGTCATCATTCAAGTCTCCTACAATAATGAGGCGTTTGTTTTGAAGCTTTTTGCTTTCGATATACTGACGCAAGGTTTGCGCGGCGATAGCGCGTTTTGCATCACTGGCAGCGCGACCACCGCGGCGCGAAGGCCAATGATTCACAAACACATGTACCGTATCTTTAAACTTGGTTTTCAGCATTACATGAAGAATATCCCTTGTTTTATCGGTATCTGACAATGTAACTTGAATGGCTTCTGACGCAATCAGTTCAAGTTCATTTTTGTTATACAACAGGGCTACGTCTATTCCGCGTTCGTCGGGTGATTCGTGGTGGACAATGCCAAAATGCATTGATTTCAAATTCTTTTGGGAGATTAAATCTTCCAGCACTTCCCTGTTCTCAACCTCAGCCATACCTATGATATCTGGATTTATGGTATGAATACCACGAGCCATGTTTTCAAGCTTGTGGCTGTATTTATCAGAATTCCAGGCATTGGCACCTGTCGGGGTAAAATCGCCATCAAAACCTTCACCATCTAGGGTATCCATGAGGTTTTCCATATTCCAGAACGCCATTTTCAATGTTTTGGCATCGTTGGGCAAGGGCTTATTTTGGGCACATGCTGTAGTTGCTATTGACAGAAAAGCCAACAAACTCATATATACAGCGGAGGGTTTGCCCATTGCGGGGCGAAAATAACTTGTCATGCGTACTTACGTTGTTAAGTTTAGATTAATTGCCTGTAAACAGGCATATATTGTGCCGAAAATGAGGCTTAGCGGCTGTAGTTGGGAGCTTCTCTGGTGATTGCTACGTCATGCGGATGGCTTTCTTTCATACCCGCATTGGTAATTTTCACAAATGAGGCAGTTTGCAGCTCTTCAATGGTTGAGGCGCCACAATATCCCATTCCGGCTTTGATACCGCCAACCAATTGGTATACCACTTCACTCAAATGACCTTTGTAGGGCACACTTCCTACAATACCTTCAGGAACCAACTTCGCAATTTCATCTTCAGCATCTTGGAAATAGCGGTCTTTGCTGCCGTCTTT
>Ga0315904_10012737_pt1 | contig 10595 bp, 7 predicted proteins | sample LakEriMetagenome_6_FD_203529 | JGI IMG/M metagenome (GOLD analysis project Ga0315904, IMG submission 203529) | Freshwater fungal communities from buoy surface, Lake Erie, Ohio, United States - Buoy 12 MA120 | ecosystem: Environmental > Aquatic > Freshwater > Lake | place: USA: Lake Erie, Ohio... | reverse complement strand
GATGTCCGGGTTTTCGGCAAGCGGAGCTTCGAGCGGCGGCGGTTGAGGTTGGGCTTCGGTGGATTCGTTCATGGTTTCCGGGGTTGGTGGTTGGACTGGATGGCGAGGAAAACGGGAAGGGCCATGGCCATGAGGGCGAGCGCGAGCACCGGCAGGGCGAAACCTCCGGTCAGGCTCTCCAGCGATCGCCACACGGTCTGATAGAAGTTTCCGCGCAGCGGGTCGGGCCGCAGGAACTGGACCTCAAGGCTCGGCGAGCCGAAGAACGGCCGCAGGACCCAGGAGAATTGCGCTCCGAGGAAACCATTGCCGCCCAGCCAGGCGAGTAGCGTGGCGGTGGCGGCTGCCGGCGTGGATGCTTTCGCGGCCAACAACCGGTGAAGGTGGACATTCGCCGCGATGCCCGCGAAGCCGATGAGAAACGTGTGGGTCACCAGATAGGCCGCGTGCGAACCCTGGGCCTGCGGCGAATCCGGCGGCGGCGCGTTCCATGCGAGCAGCAGCGTGACCGGAGCCAGCGAGCCGAGAATCACTCCGGCGATGGCCGAGGAGGTGAGCAGGGCCAAAAGCGATTGGCGGAAGCCAAGGCCCGAGCCGAGCAGCAGCGCGAGCAAACCGTTGAGCAGTCCGTTGCACAGCAGCGTGAGGAATACCAGCAGCGGCATCTTCACCGCGACGTATCCGCCCATCAGCGGATCCCGCCAGAAGCCGACCGTGAACCCGTAGGCAGCCAGCCCGCCGGTGGCGGCCAACGCCACCCACGCCACCCGACCCGGGGTGGGCGCATCGAGCCAGCCCTCGCCCGGCTGGATCATGTCGCGCAGCTTCATGGGGGAAATCCTACGGGTTTCCGTGAGGGAATGATGCGGCCGGTGTGAGATTTCCGTGAACACGCCCGGTCAGTTGGCGCTTGAGTGTGTGGGGCGCGTGCCCTAGTCCGGTGCCCGCATGGATCCGATGCACCCTTACGAACACCTGTCGCTCTTCACCGTGGGCCTGCTTCTCGGGGTCTGGCTGATCGGCGTCCATGCCCTGATGCTGGCCAAACCGGCGATGGTGCAGGGTTTCCTGAAAAGCTTTCCGCGCAACCAGATGATCGGCCAGGTGCTGCTGGTCATCGGCATGGCGTGGTTCTGGCTGCTGATCGCGCCGCCGAACATGGGACTCATCAGTTCGCTGGCGATGGACCTCGGCGAATTCAACGGCGCGAAGCCGGTGCTGCGCCTGCTGGTCCCGGCCACGGCGGTGGCGGTGGTCATCAGCGTGCGGGATTTCCTGGCCGTGCGGGCCCTCGGCGTGGTCGGCCTGATGGTTGCTTCGCCGCTGCTGGAGGCCGCGTTTCTGAAGGATCCGTCCTCGCGCCTGCTGGTGCCGATCTACGCCTACGCGCTGCTCACCGCCTCGATGTTCTGGGTGGGCATGCCCTATCTTTTCCGCGATGCGGTGGCATGGGCCACGGCGGAATCCAAGCGCTGGAACCTGCTCGCCGGCCTGGGCCTCGCCTACGGTGTGGCGACGGTCGCCTGTGCCTTCGCCTACTGGCGGGGGTATTGAAACCGGACGGTGCCGGACGATCAGTAGACCGGAGCGCCGCCGGTATCCGCACTGGAATCGCCGCCACCAGTGGCCTTGTTGGCGGTTTTTTCCATGCCTTCGCCGGCAAGCCGCATGTCACGGCCAAGACCGATGAAGGTGTTGCACGAACTGGTCAGGACGGCCGCAGCCGCGAGGGCGGTCAGGAGAATGGATTTCATTTCGGGTTTTGATACCGGATTTCCCCGAATCTGCAAGGGAATTTATTAGGAAAAGTTAAGGATTTGTCCCCTGCCGCCAAAGCGAACGGTGAATCGCCCGGGTCATGGCTGGCAGGCACCCAGCGCCTTCTTCCACCGTGCGATTTCCGCCGTGACATTCGCCACAGACGGCGCGCCGGGATTGGTGCGGGAGGCGAGGGCGCGCTCCAGCGAGAAGACTGCCGCCGCATCCGGGCCGTAGGCGGAGTCGATGGCTGTCAGATCGAGGCGGTCGAGCGGTGTGCCGCTGGCGATGGACTCAGCCACCGCCTTGCCGACCAGTTCGTGGGCATGGCGGAAGGGCACGCCTTTCTTGACGAGATAGTCGGCGAGATCCGTGGCCAGCAGCATCGGATCGGCGGCGGCGGCGCGGCAGTTCTCCTCGCGCAGCACCATCGCGGCGATCATCTCGGTGTTCACCGCGAGGATCAGGTGGAGTTGGTCCACCGAGTCGAAGAGCGGCGGTTTGTCTTCCTGGAGATCGCGGTTGTAGGTGAGCGGCAGGCCCTTGATCGCCACTAACAGATTCATCAGGTTGCCCACCAGCCGTCCGGTCTTGCCGCGCGTCAGCTCGCAGACATCCGGGTTTTTCTTCTGCGGCATCAGCGACGAACCGGTGGTGTGCGCGTCCGACAGGGATGCGAAGGCAAACTCCGCGGAACACCACAGGATCAGATCCTCGCTGAGTCGGGAAAGATGCGCGCCGCAGAGCGAAATGACAAACAACAGCTCGGCGATGTGGTCGCGGTCGGCGATGGCGTCCATCGAGTTGGCGCTCACCGAATCGAAGCCAAGCTCGGCCGCGATGGCGTGGCGGTCCAGATTGATGGTGGACCCGGCCAAGGCACCCGAGCCGAGTGGCGAGACATTGAGGCGCCTGCGGCAGTCGGTGAGGCGGGATTTGTCGCGCTCGAGCATCTCGACGTAGGCGAGGAAGTGGTGGCCGGCGGTCACCGGTTGGCCGCGCTGCAGATGGGTGTAGCCGGGGATCACCGTGGCGGCGTACTTCTCCGCGCGGTCGAGCAGCGCCGCTTGCAGGCCGGTGATGGCTTTCGCGAGTCCATCGATGGCCGCGCGGCAGTAGAGCCGGGTGTCGGTGGCCACCTGGTCGTTGCGCGAGCGGGCGGTGTGGAGTTTCGCCCCCGCCGCGCCGATGCGGCGGGTGAGTTCCGCCTCGATGTTCATGTGGATGTCCTCCAGCGAGGTCTTGAACTCGAAGTTTCCGGAGGCGATGTCCGCCTCGATTTCACGCAGTCCGGTTTCGATTTGGGAAAACTCCCCGCCGGTGAGCAGACCCGCGATCATCTGCGCCCTCGCGTGGGCGATGGACCCGGCGATATCGTGCGGGTAGAGCCGCCAGTCATACGAGATGGATTCCCCGAACTGCTGGACGAGCGACGAGGTGTCTTGGGAGAAGCGGCCTTTCCACATGGCGCGCGGATTCAAACCCGCCGCCGCTCCCATGGAAACGAGAAAATCCGGGGTTTTCCTGTGTCACCCGGCGCCTTGGATCAGCCAGCCGATGAGCAGCACTTGCGGCGTGGACAGCAGCGGCAGGGCGAGCGTGGCCCGCCACGAGCGCGTCGTTTCACGCAGGCTGAGGATCTCGGTGTAATCGGTCGCCGCGCCGGCCATCAGGAACACGAACGCGTTGCCCGGCGCGTTCGCCCGCGTGAGCAGGTCCGCCGCGATCGGCGAGGAACCCTCGGAACACACCTCGATCACCGTGGTTGCCGCCAGGGTCAGGAACAAACCTAACAGGCCCGGCCCGAAGTATTGCTGGAACACCTCCAATGGCACGAGTGCGCGGATCGCCGCCGTGAGCACAAAACCGAACAGCACCCAGCGCAACACCATCTTCGATCCCGCGAGCCCTTCCTTCGCGAGACGGCCGTAGTTCTTCCATCCCGGCCGCAGCGAGCGCAGCACCCCGCGCAGCGCGGGTGCCATGCGGTATCCCTCGGGCAAATCGACGGCGTGCGGGTTCGGCGGCAGTTTGCCCGCGCCGACGAGGCGGTCCGCCAGCCAACCGGTCACCAACGCCACCACCATCGATAGCGCGATGAAGGCCAGCATCCACTTCCAGCCGATCAGCGCGGCGAGGATCAGCGTGAGCGAAAGCGAATTCCACGGGCTGGCGATCAGAAACGCCAGCGTCTGCCCGAGCGACGCACCGCGTTTGTAGAGGCTCATGCCCACCATCAGGATGCCGTGGTTGCACAGATCTAACAAAACCCCGGCGCCCACCGCGCGCATCAATCCGGACACACTGCCACCGCGCCCCAGCGCCGCCGCCACCAGTTCCTTCGGCACCCGCCCGATCACCGCCACCGCCACGATCCCCGCCAGCAGACCCCACCACGCCTTCATCAACAGTTCATGACACCCATGCCCGAACACATGCAACGCCTGAGGCGCGCCGGGAAACGCGAGATGCAAACCCACTCCCGCCAGAAACACCACCAACGAGCCCCATAACAAAAAATCCGGCCGACCCTTCGCCGCCCCACCACAACATGAGGCCGCTTCCACCTTGCTCCCGCCGCAGCATGATTTCACCTCCGCCACCGGCTGCACCACCGGAGCCGACATCCTCAGAAACGACCGCCGCAACGCATCACGGTCGCGATCGTTTCCTGAAGGCGGTGGGGAACAGCAGTCGGACATGCGGCTGCGGAACGCTACGGGCACATTCGAGCGGTGTCCAACCCGGCGATGATTTGCCATCGCCCGAAGCCGATTCTTCGCCTACCGCTACTCCATGCACCCCGCGCTGGAGACCCTGATGCTTGCCTTCACCGGCGAGGGAGGAATGGGTGTGCCGCGGCGGGCCTTGTTTCTTGGCGCGCGGTTTCATCCGGTGCTGGCCGATGGGCCGGAGGTGATTGGCTGGCAGCCGCTCAGGCCACTGGCGGACGAGTGGGACCGGGCGGGATTGCGGCGGGAGGATGAACTTCCGGCGGGAACCTGGCCGGTGGTGATGGTGCTGCCGGGGAAATCCCGGGATGAGACGCTGCACTGGTTCGCGCTGGCCTGCGGGCGGGTGGAAACCGGCGGTAGCCTCGTGGTGGCCATGCCGAACACGGCGGGCGCGGCGCGCTTCGAAAAGGAACTGGCACGCGCCACCGGGCGGGTTGATTCGATCCAGAAACACAAGTGCCGCGCGTTCCATGCGGTGAATGACGGAACCTGGAACCGGGAGCTGTTAGACGAGTGGCTCGCGCTGGGAAATCCGTGCGAAATCCCCGGAACCGGTTATCTCACCACCGCCGGGGTTTTCAGCAGCGGGCACATCGATCCGGGTTCGCGGCTGCTGGCCGATCACCTTCCGGCGAATCTGCGCGGACGCGTGGCGGATCTCGGCGCGGGATGGGGTTACCTCACCGACATGGCGTTGCGCCGCTGCCCGGGGATCACTTCCGTCGATCTCTACGAGGCGGATTCGCGTGCCCTTGATTGCGCGCGGAAGAACCTCGCGGGTCAGGAGCGGACGATCGCTTACCATTGGCACGATGTGGCCGCTGGCGTGCCGGGGGCGTATGACGCCATCCTGATGAATCCGCCGTTTCACACCGGGCAGGAGACCGATGTCGATCTGGGCCGCGCGTTTCTAACAAGCGCGGCGGCGGCCCTGGCGAGGAATGGCAGGCTTTTTGTCGTCGCCAACCGCCAGCTGCCGTATGAGGCGGTGCTTGATTCCCTGCGTCTTGCATGGCGAAAACCCGCCGAAGACGCGACCTACAAGTTGTTGTTTGCCGAAAAACGCTGATCCGTCACCATCGCTCCATGAAACTCGTCAAACTGCTCGCCAACCTCGGTTACGGATCGCGCAAGGAAGTGCAGCGGCTGCTGAAGTCCGGCGCGGTGACCGACGATTCGGGCACGGTTCTCACCGAGAAGGATTTTCCGCCGCGCGAGCGCATCCGTTTCCGCGGTGAGGAACTCGATCCGCCGTCGCCGCTGACCATCGTGCTGAACAAGCCCGACGGATACACGTGCAGCGCCGACGATCCCGGGGCGACGATCTACGACCTGCTGCCGGAGCGTTTCTCCCACCGCAATCCGGGACTCAATCCGGTGGGGCGGCTCGACAAGGACACCACCGGCCTGTTGCTGATGACCGATGACGGCAAGCTGCTGCACAAGATCATCCATCCGAAATCCCATTGTTCGAAGATCTATCACGCCACGCTTGATCGTCCGTTGGAAGGACACGAGGCGGAGCTGTTCGCCTCGGGAACCCTCGTGCTGAATGGCGAAACAAGACCGCTGCTGCCGGCGGTGTTTGAAAAGCTCGCCGACACCGAGGCGCTCGTCACGCTTCACGAGGGAAGATATCATCAGGTGCGGCGGATGTTCGCCGCCGCGGGCAATCATGTGACGGCATTGAAACGGATCGCCATCGGCGGATTCACCCTGCCGGACGATCTTGAGGAAGGCGAATGGCGGGAACTGACGGCCGGAGAATTGACGGCGGTGTTTGGTTAGGTTCCGACGGAGCCAATGCCGCCCGCGTCGCGAGATGGATGCCTTCGTTCATCCTCCGTTTTCCAGTTCCGCCCTGAGCCGTTCCAGCTCCTCCCATCGCTGATAGAGCGCGGCGACTCCGGCCTTCGCCGCGTCGAGCTGTTCGACGAGCGCGGGGATTTGCGCATAGTTCGCCGCCTGGAATTCGGGATCGTGGAGTTTGGCATCGAGTGCGGCGACCTCGTCTTCGGCTGTTAGAATGGCGGCTTCCATGCCATCCAGCTCGGTGCGTTCCTTCAGCGTGAGCTTGCGCGGGCGCCTTGGGGTTTCCGCGGCCTTGCGGCGGGCTTCGGCCTCGCGGTTGGACGCCTGTGCCTGGATGCGTCCGGCGGCTTCGCGGGCCTGGCGCTTTTCGAGATAATACGAATAGTTCCCGGGCTGGACGATCACGCCGTCCTCCTCGAAGGCGATGATCTGGTCGCAGATGCGGTCGAGGAAATAGCGGTCGTGGGAAACGCAGATCACGCTGCCGTCGAAGTCCGCCAGCGCCTCCTCAAGCATGCGCAGCGAGGGCAGGTCGAGGTCGTTGGTCGGCTCGTCGAGCACGATCAGGTTGCCGCCGTTCTTGAGCACCTTGGCCAGCATCAGCCGCGCGCGTTCGCCGCCAGACAACAGATCGACGCGCTCGTTGATCCGCTGGTCGCTGAACAGGAAGCGCCGCAGGTAGGCCCTCGCGCCGAGCGTTTGCTCGCCGAACATCAGCTTCTCGTTGCCATCGGATATCTCATCCAACAGGGAGCCGCTGCCATCGAGCTGCATGCGGGTCTGGTCGATGTAGTTCACCTTCACGCGCTTGCCGATGACGGCGCTGCCTTCGGACGGCGGGATCTGGCCAAGGCATAACTTCAGCAGGGTGGTCTTGCCGACGCCGTTGCGGCCGACGATGCCGGTACACTGGCCGGGCTGGAGCTTGAGATCGAGGTGACGGAACAACCACCGGGGATGCGCGGCGCTGCCGACGTTCACACCCGCGCCTTCGAGTTGCACCACAATGTCTCCGAGCTGCGGCGGTGGAGGGATGAGCAAATCCATTTCCCGCTCCTCGGGCGGGGCCTCCATGCCTTCGATCTCATAGAACTTGTCCAGCCGGTGCCGCGACTTGGTGCCGCGCGCCTTCACGCCGGAGCGCACCCATTCGAGTTCCTCGCGCAGGAACCGCTGGCGGCGGCGCTCGGTTTGCTCGGCGATCTGCCTTCTAACAGCCTTCGCTTCGAGAAACGCGGTGTAGTTTCCCGGATGGGAAAACGCGCGGCCCTGATCGATCTCGATGATCCGCGTGGCGATCACATCGAGGAAGTAGCGATCGTGCGTGACGAAGATCACCGCGCCGGAAAACGCGCGGAGGTAATCCTCCAGCCAGCGGATCGACTCGGCGTCGAGGTGGTTCGTCGGCTCGTCCAACAACAGCAGGTCCGGCTGGCAGGCGAGCGCCCGGCACAGGGCGACGCGGCGTTTCTCTCCTCCTGACAGCGGCGCGACCGGTGCTTCCAGCGGCGGCGCGCCGAGAGCCGTGGCGGTGGCCTTGATCCGGGCTTCGAGATTCCAGCCGTCGGCGTGGTCGATCAGGTGGAGCAGCTCGGCGAGTTCGGCCTCGCTGCCCTCGCCCGCCTCGTAGCGGCGCACGGCTTCGACGATGTCCGCCGCGCCGGCCGCGATGTTTTCACCGACGCTGAGGCCGGTATCGAGTTCGAACTCCTGCGGCAGGTAGCCCACCCGCAGCGCGCGGCGCAGGGCGATCTCACCGGAATCCGCGGCCTGCACGCCGCTCAAAATCTTGAGCAGCGAGGTTTTCCCACAGCCATTGCGTCCCACCATCCCGAGTTTTTCCCCTGCGGCGATGGCCAGCGTCACCCCGTCGAGCAGCGTTTGGTAGCCGTAGGTCAGGCGGATTTCACTGGCGGAGAGCAGGGCGGACATGTGGCAGGCGAGGTTTCAGGGAAAACCGCCACGCGCAACCGTCTTTTCGCTGCTGGAAAGAACCACTCCGCATTTCCTGCGAAATTTTCCAAGCTCCCAGAATTCCGTTGACTCACCGACCCGGACCGGAGTTTGCTCCGTGCGTCGCTACTGCGAATCATTCTCAATAAAAAGCGCCATGAAGCCGAAGCACCCGAGCCGAGTCCTGTTCCTGAGTTCCGCCATCACCGTCTGCCTTGGCGGAATTGCGTCGGCGCAGGATGTGATGGAAACCCTGCAACCGCTGACCGTCGTCGGGAGCCGCGATGCGGTGTATGACCTTCCGGGATCGGCGGCCTACGTCGAGGCGCTGGAATTCCGCGAGCGCGGCTACACCAACATCGCGCAGATCGCGGCGAAGGTTCCGGGGGTTTATGTGCGCAACGAGGACGGCTTCGGCAACTTCCCGAACATTTCCCTGCGCGGCGTGGATGGCAACCGCAGCACCAAGGTGACGATGATGGAGGACGGCATCCTCACCGCGCCGGCTCCCTATTCGGCTCCGAACGCGTATTACGCGCCCAAGGCCGGACGCATGGCGGGCATCGAGTTTCTCAAGGGTTCCAGCCAGGTGAAATACGGACCGCAAACCACGGGCGGCGTGGTCAACTATCTCTCGACCGATATCCCTGAAGCCGAAGGTCCGAACTTTTACAACCGCACCACCTACGGCAGTTACAACACGCTCTTCGAACACGCCTGGTATGGCGACAGCCGGGAAACCTCCGCCGGCAAGGTGGGCTGGCTGCTGGAGCTTCACGGCGAACACTCCGACGGCTATCGCGACATCGATGGTTCCTCGCAGAACACCGGCTACGATCTCGTCGAGCCGATGCTCAAGCTGTTCTGGGAACCCGACACCGCTCTGAAGCAACGTCTCGAATTCAAAGTGGGTTATTCCAAGTTCAACGCGAACGAAACCTACACCGGCCTCACCGACGACGACTTCGACGATGATCCGGACCGCCGCTACGCCTCGACGCGATATGACGAGTTCAGCTCCGACCAGTGGCGCACCTATCTCAAGTGGGTGGCGGAGCCCAGCGACGCGCTGCGCATCGAGAGCGCGGTGTATTTCAACACCTTCCGCCGCAATTGGGACAAGCTCTCCGCGGTCGACCTCAGCGCCACCGGATCGACCATCACCAACGTGGCCGAGGCCATGCTCACGCCCGATGGCATCGCCCTGCTGAAGGGCCGGGGCATCGGCAGCATCACCACCACCGACGCCTTCCGCGACCACGAATCCTACGGTTGGCAGAACCAGGTGAACTATCAGTTTGAAACCGGTACCGTCGAGCATGACCTCGCCGTTGGCCTGCGCCTGCACTACGACCAGCAGGACGGCTCGGATGTGAAGACCATCTATGCCTCCACCACCAACGGCGGATTCAACTATGTGGGAGAAACCCCGTCCGCGCCGATCACTCGCCAGGAGGCCTTCGCCACGGCGGTTTACATGGAGGATTCCATTTCCATCGGCAATCTCACGCTGCGTCCCGGCGTCCGCTACGAGTGGCTCGAACTCGAATCCTCCGTGCCGGCCACGCCCTCGGAATCGGTGAACGAAAACCTCCTCATGGGCGGTCTCGGCGCGAATTATGATTTCAACGATCAGAACTCCGTTTTCGGTGGCGTCTATCAGGGCGCCTCGCCCGCCAACCCGTCCGGCTACGTCGGAGGCACGGACACTGAGGAGAGTCTCGGCTTCGAACTCGGCGTGCGCCACAAACAGGAGGCCCTGCGCGCCGAACTCGTCGGGTTCTTCACCGACTTCGATCAACTCATCGCTCCCGAGCTTCCCGGCGGAGCGGGTTCCATCCCGAGCCAGAACGGCGGTTCCGCCGAAGTGTGGGGCATCGAGAGTTTCGTCGAATACGATCACGGGCGCGCCGCCAACTGGTCCTTCGGCCTGCCGGTTTACGCCAGCCTCACTTATACCAATGCCGAGTTCGCCGGCATGAACGGCACGCTCGCGCCGAACGCGGGCACCTTTGCCGGTGGACGCAATGGCAACGACATCCCCTACATCCCCGAGTGGAAGTTCGCCACCGGGGTCGGCCTCACCTTCGAGAAGTGGGGAGTGAACCTTGACGCTTCCTATGTCTCCACCTCGTGGGGCACCGGTTACAACGATGACGCCCGCCCGGCGGGCAGCAACCCGAGCGCGATGGATGGCAAGATCGACGCGCTGCTGGTTTTCGACCTCACCGGCTACTATCAGGTCACCGATGAGATCAAAATCGTCGGCGGCATCCAGAACCTCTTCGACGAGCGCGCCGTCATCAGCCGCGCGCCGATCGGTGCCCGCGGCAACGC
>Ga0315904_10012734_pt1 | contig 10597 bp, 10 predicted proteins | sample LakEriMetagenome_6_FD_203529 | JGI IMG/M metagenome (GOLD analysis project Ga0315904, IMG submission 203529) | Freshwater fungal communities from buoy surface, Lake Erie, Ohio, United States - Buoy 12 MA120 | ecosystem: Environmental > Aquatic > Freshwater > Lake | place: USA: Lake Erie, Ohio... | reverse complement strand
TTTCGGTGGACAAAGTGGTGGTATCTACCCAGCACGATGAATCCATCGATCAGCCAACATTGCGCGCATCGATCATCCATCATGTGTTGGAGCCGTTGCTGCGCGATTGGATCAAAATCAAACAGCCCGAGTACATCATCAATCCCTCGGGGAGCTTTTTGATCGGTGGTCCGCATGGCGATACGGGCCTAACCGGACGCAAAATTGTGGTGGATACCTACGGCGGGAGCTGTCCGCACGGTGGCGGCGCTTTCTCGGGTAAGGATCCCAGCAAGGTAGACCGAAGTGCGGCGTATGCAGCCAGGTACATAGCCAAGCATTTGGTGGCCTCGGGCGTGGTGCGCAAGTGCAACGTACAACTGTCGTACGCCATTGGTTTGGCCGAGCCTACGTCGATCCACATTGAATCTTTTGGCACGCATCGCTGCGATTTGAAACTGCTAGAACGCACCATTTACGCGCTGTTTCCGGTGCAGCCTTTGGCGATCATCGAGGCGTTTGGCTTGAAGCGACCGATTTATTTGGCGACTGCCACGTACGGACATTTCAGCAACAGCGATTACCCTTGGGAGGTGCTCGACGATGTGAAAATTAATGCGTTGCGCGCGATTACGGGGGTGAATTTGGATGCGCCGAACAAAGATCTACCGTCTCAACAGTTTGCCAACGACAGCGCCAAGCAATGTTTTAACCGTTTCATAGAAGATTCAGAGTTCGGACACTTAAAAATGAAATGGTTATCGAAGAAGCCGTTCTCCGCTTACTTGCCCTTTCATGTGCCTGATGGATTGGTGCAAGCAGTAGATAAAGAGGAGTTTGAGATTCCTGAAGATGGCGTACGATTGCCCATCTTTTTGGGGTCTCAATTTGGCTACTTTCCAAGCTTGAAGTCCATTGAACCCATTCCGGATGGTTATTTACACTTCCTTTTGGCGAAATCCATGTTATCGGGGTTGGTGTCGGGGCTCTCATTGCGGCGCTGGGACGCGGGTCAAAGACAATTTCAAATCGTCAAAGAATGGAAACGATGAATCTTGATCAATATTATCAGGCGTTTTCCGGACTGTTGGGTGAAATCAAAGGTGTGTCCCACGCAAAGGATATCGAAATAGGGTACCTCTCGAGCAATGAATTTGTTCGCAGATATGGCCTGCTCCTCGAGAAATTGAGTGATGAAGACTTAAAAGCCGTGGCCGACCGACTCAAAGCAACCAAATATTTTAACGTAGTGATTCAGGGCCAAGTGGCAGCGATGAATCTTGAAGCAAAGGATAGGGGGCTCGCATGGCGAATTTGATCCTCCACATCCCTCACGCTTCGCTGCGAATTCCAGATTATGGGAAGTATTTGTTGCCCCGCGAGGCGGTGGATGCCGAGGCCCTGCACTTGGCGGATTTGTACACCGACGAACTGTTCTTGCCAGCCCAAGGCGATGCCGTAATTCAGGCCGATTTTTCCCGGGTCTATTGCGATGTTGAGCGATTCGATCACGATGCGTTGGAACCCATGTCGAAATTCGGCATGGGCGCCACCTACGTGCGATGCGATGATGGCAGGCCGCTGCGAAATCTATCCCCAACAGAGCGCGATACCATTATGCAAAATGGCTATTCCCCCCACCACGAGCGACTGACGTCGGCAGTGGATGCTGAGATTTTACGGACGGGTGAGGCGCGGATTGTGGATTGCCACAGTTTTCCGGACAAACCTTTGCGATGCTCGCTTTACCAAGGTGATGGGAAGTTTGATTTCAGTATCGGAACCGATGGCTTTCATACGCCGCCGTCATGGGTTGAGGCATCGGTGGCGTTTTTTGCCGATCACGGTTTTCGCTTGGGCATCGATGAACCCTATGCAGGCAGTATCGTGCCAATAAAACATTACCAAAAGGATGCGAGGGTCAAAAGCATCATGCTCGAGATCAATCGAACGCTTTACCTAGATACTTCTTATGGCCGTGGCCCGCGATTCAATGAAATCCAAGGCATCGTTGCGGATTTTTTGTCTATGATCCGGAATGCATAATCCTCTGGAAAATTTTATAAATTAATTCTCTTTAGATGTCTTTGTATTTCTCTTTCCACCTGATCAAATTCGGGTAGGTGTTTGATTTGGTCTTTCATTGAGTAGCTCCACCTGCCCTTGTATTGAGGAATTCTCTCATTGATTTTTTTATGAAATTGTTCAGGAGAGATGTTTTTGTGATTACACTTGGTTTTGAATTCGTTGATTAAAAAGGTGGGGTCCATTCCGTGCTCTTCGAGTAAATACCAAACATCATAAAAATCTCTTGCTTGCATTCTTTGGATTATAGTCCTCATTTTTTCTACCAATACTTCTTCAAGTGTATAACACAAGAGGGAGTGATTTGATAAATCCGAATAGTTCGTAATTGCTGGCATTAAAACAGGTTTGAACACCAAGATTTCATCGTTGGAAATATCCACTTTGATTTTCTTTGTGCCGTTTTGTCCGCCCAACGGACCGGCGTATTTGATATAAAAATGAATTCCCACTTCTCGAATCTCAATGCTTTCGTCAATTTCTAATGCGATGTTCGCTTCTTCTTTTACGAATCTGAAGAGTTCATTAAACCATTCTAAAATAATGGGTTGTATAAAATCTGAATTCGTTAAAGTGAAATCAAGATCTTCAGAAAATCGATAGTTGGGGAAATAGACTTTTTTTAAAACCGTTCCGCCTTTAAAGATTAGGCTAGATTTTAAGTGTTGGTGTACCGATAAGCCATAGAGTATCCAGGAAAGCACGTAGTCCTTTTCTATTTGTTGATCGCGAACACCAAGGAGATGCGCGTGCTTTTGTATTTCGCCTGGTTTAATCATGTGACAATGGCTGAAAGAATTGTTTCGACGTCTAGATTTACTTGAATATTCCACCGACTTCTGCGTTTTCCGGAAGGTGGCAACTCAGTATCAAGGGATATGTAAGATTTGGATTTGATTAATTGTAATTCATTGATGATAGGTGTTTGGATTTTGAGTAATTCTAAAATGAACCCGAGTCGTTTAATGACCGCTTGAGAGTTGAATCGTATGGCGTAATCCAAGAGGACATTGAAGTTGATCCGTTCCTGTGATAAATACAATGCTTTCGATACTTCTACAATGCCACCAGCATATTCGGGCTTGAATAGACAGTCGATGATCGTTTTTTCCAAGTCTGAACAAATCACTTTCTCAAATTCGTCAATCCAAATTTTCTTTCCACCGAAAAAGTGTTTGTCATTATGGAATATAAACTGAAAGGGTACGTCCTTTACATATATCTCAGAGGGACGGATTTGTTTGGATACAACTATTTGTTCTTTTAGGGATGGTTGAGTAATTAAGTTGTGGATTTCTAGTGCCGAGTAATATCCGATGTAATGATTTGCGTCACCAACCAAATGCTCTACCAATAAATGCCATTCAGGCATGTACAAGGATGCGTTTTTTTCATACGGTACAATGTGGTATAATCCGTCTTTTATTCTCATCAGAAGTCCGCGCCTTGTCATGTCACTCAATAATTCACGCACGGTACTTGGTTTTGAATTTGGGATTGCTTGGTATGCCAATGTAGAGTCAAAACAATACACGTTGCGACTATTGAAATAATAAAGCAATTCACCCGATTGACTTGAAATATTTTTACTTTTCATATCTTAATTGTCAGTAATAAACTGATTTCAATGATACAAAATGTAATTAATTAAATCAAATTTGAACGATGCAATTTGTGATAATTGCAAAAAAATTGGGTTGTCATTCACACCACAGCACGTAGAAGAGTATTAAAACCAGTGTTTGTTTGGATTATGCTGTAGTCAAGATCAATTTCAAGCGGGATTCGCTAATAAATCATCAAAACTTGCAATTTTTGCAAGTTTTGATGATTTAAGGGTTTTGTGAAAATGTATTCAGAGCCAAGTTGAAAAAGGAAAATAGTCAACTGGGTAGTGTCACTACCCAGTTCGATCATCATTTCAGTTGGGTCATGTCACTAACCAACTGAAATGAATCGCTAAATCCTTACCGTGGTTTTACAATCTGTAAAGTGAAACTCTTCTATTTTGTAAAGTGAAATGCTGATAAACTGCAAAGTGGTACGCAAAACGACAAGGTTTTTTGACAACCACACCATTCCTTTCTGAAATTACTCGATGGATTGAGTGAAATTACTCAATGGATTGAGTAAAATTCCCAACAGCTGATTTCCATGGATCCACGCGAGCTGTTTTGATGGGTTAGCTCCGCTTGCGCCGGTATTTGCCCCGGGTTTGGTAATAGTAGCGGGAGCGGGTTTGGCTTTTTAACGCGTTTTTGCGAGTGCTTACTGGCATCCTTACATGCCCTTTTCGATAGCGGCCCCTTGTATCGATGCTCGGTTTCACATACACCGCTTTTCTCCCAGATCCCGAATCCACATCACCGCCACAAGCCGATAATAGAATGAAAAATAGGGCGATGAGAATGTTACGAGGTTTCATGGATACGGTAATGATGTCTGATGGTATTGAAGTATGCACCGTTTTTATTTTAGTTTTTTTATTAAATTACTTTCAAGTAACGACTTCATTTGTGTTATGGCCGTCTTGGTCAATTACCCCGAATTCGGGGTAATTAAAATTCTGATTCTTGATGGTTTCCCAAACACCCAAATATTCCAACGTGCTTTTATTGGTTATCCTTGATGTCGGCCGCTGTTACAAATCATCAATGGCCTTCGCCTTCATGATCTCACCGTTGATTTTGTCTGTGTAAGATAAGCCAACAAAGCACTTTGAGTCAATGTTGTCGATGTACAAACTAACCTGGCCCTTCGGTGTCTCAAATACCGTTTTGTAATTGCATTGGCCAACTTGAGCATACGTATATTTCAAGCCATCATTTGTCACGGATGGATATGAAGGAAACACCTCCACCACTTCTGTTGGTTGTCCATACTTTTGGATGAGCATATCCTTCAGGTTGACGTAGTTGCCGTATAGTGAGGACCAATCCTCTCGTTCTGGGAACATGACCTTGATTCTGCTTACGAGATCTTTCTGTTTCATTGTAACAACCCCAACAAAACAATCTTTATACCCCGCAAAATCGCCTTTTAATAGAGACGTGCCAGGTTCAGAGGCCGTCACCACAAACCCATTCAACTTCATTTTCTCCACATACTCACTCAGCGTGCCATCAATGGGTACCCCCTTGAACATTAAATGTTGATTGTCTGCCGTTTGCGCAACCAATTGCATTGTAGAAAATACCAATGCCAAAGTCATCAATAGGTTTTTCATGGATCTTATTTTATTCAAATTAATCTCCTATCTCCCTGCATTGCAAGTGATAATTGATTAGCACTCTCAATTATTTATCGAACACAAATTTAATTACTTGAACTATCTTGCCACCATGGAGTTTTATCGAGCCTCAGATCGATTGAATTATTTCTTCTCGCCACACCGGTGGGCCCTCCTCGTGGATGCCACAAACATCGATGCCATATCGCCCCACCTGCAAGCCATTCAAACCGCCTGCAACCACTGGGGTAGCAAACTCGAATTCCCGCTCCAACTCAACCCCCAAGCCTTCGAAAATACCCACGAAGCCAATGAATTCTGGCTCCAAAAAATGCCCGGACTCCGACTCCTCCACGCCCGCAAACAACAAATCCTCATCTCAGAACTCTTCCAAGGGTATAGCCCAGATCGCGCCAATGAACTGCTCCGACGCAAACTCAACCTCAATCAACTCGCTTGGGCACATCTCCTGTACTTCTCCAACAACAACCGAACCTACGTCTGCACCTTCCCTCAACGGCCCCAACCCATCGAACTGAGAAAAGCCATCGCCCAGTTCCATCAAGAACACATCGCCCAGCAGATCGATCGCCTAGAGACACCTAACGCGGTGCCGTCAAACTTTGCCACTGAACACGGACTCAACGACATCCAAACGCCCATGGCTCAGCTCATGATGGATGCCACTTCCTCCAACAACATCGCACAAGTCAACCGCATCGCCCTGCGTGAGCCCGATCGCATCAGAATCAACCACTATAACGCCAGCATTCAGTTCCTCGATATGCAGGTGACCATCAAACTATCCCCACAGTGCTTTGCCATCTATTGCCTGTACATCGATGAAGTAGGGGGATTTACGAACAAGCACCGAGAACCGTTTCGAGCCATCGCTGAGCAACATTACCGCCGACTGCTGGGGAGCGACGATTTGCGTCCCATCGTCAATTGTTTCGATATGAACGATGACAAACCCCTTCGCGATGTGGTTTATAAAATCAAGCGCGATTTTGAGCACCACCTGGGAAGCTCCGAACTTGCGCGTCCTTACATCATTAACGGCAGGCCCGGCGGCATCAAACGCATTGCCATTCAACGAGATAAAGTGAGCTACTGGGACGGCGACACCCCATAACGACGTCGTTAAAATCATGGGTCCTGCGCGATTCGATATTTGTTTTGCATCATCAATTACACGAACATGAAAACAAACATTTTTGTCTACGGAACCCTTCGCCAGCAATTTGGCAACCACCATTTCTTGTCTACTGCCCGTTTCTTGGGCGATGCCATAACCCAATCCAAGTATGTGATGCATGCCTCGTCGTCCATCCCCTTTGTGAGCCAAAGTCAGGCCGTTTCGCAGATCGTGGGTGAAGTGTACGAAGTGGATGCGCAAACCTTGGCCAACCTCGACCGATTGGAGGGCTTTCGGGTGATTGCGGAAGAGCCACTGCAATTCGATGCCAACAGTTGGTATACCCGCGAGCAGGTTTCGGTGCGATGGGCGGATGGCGGCGAATGCCTAACCGTTTGGATGTATTTCAACGAGCATGAAACCCGACATGCCATCATTCCAACGGGCGATTTCAAGGATCTCGCACGCTTTCTCAATCCCACAGACCGCGTGTGGTACTTTGCCTATGGCTCCAACATGAACCTACAACGGATGATGGATCGATCGGCGTATTTCACCCAGCGGAAGCGGGGCATACTTCACGGACATCGGTTGGTGTTTAACAAAATTTCTGGAAAGTATCCCGGACATGGCGTGGCCAATGTTGTGGCGGAGCGGGGTTATGATGTGGTAGGGATTCTGTACGAAGTGGATCGCCCTGGCATTGATGCCTTGGATGGACATGAAGGGGTGAGGGGTGGACATTATATCCGCACGGAGATGTTGGTGCAGTTGAACGATGGCAACGCTGTGAATGCCTATGTTTATGTGGCGCATCCCAATAAGGTGGAGGATGGACTCACGCCGCACGAGGATTATTTCTATCACTTGGAGCAGGGTTTAGACCTACTGGGCGAAGGTGGGGCGTATTATCTGAAGCAGGCACGGTTGGAGGCCAGGGTAACGGATGATGAGCGTTTTTTGTCCGAGGTGGATCTACCGCGAGTTGGTGACGAGGATTGCGAAGGGGATGCGTTTTCAAGGGCAATGTCGGTGTTGATGAACGGTTTCAAGGCGAAGGTGTTTCTGCGTGATGATACCTGGAGCACGCGATTGGTCTTTGCTTGCGATCCTGTGGATGTGCAGCACTTCCGCGACATGGGTTTAAACGTGGCTGACGATGGTTCCTTCGGTACGAAATACTTTGATTTCATCCGCCGCGGGATTTTGGAGGTGGTGGATGTTAGGGTGGTGGTGGAGCTGGATCGTTAAAATAAAAACGCCGCTGAGTCACCAGATTTGGTTTAACGATATACGAAACTTTAAATTTTGAATCGTGTTTATTTTAATTCATCGGTTTAATGTTCTCTCACATTCATTAACTCCACGAGATTACAAGTAAATGCAAATGCGTCACGCTCAGCGGAATATCCTGGTAATGCTTTGAAATCATAAACCTTATCTAAGAAATTATCTTCCTTTTCAAGTAAGTTGAAAACCAAATAAAACGGATTTGTTGAATTAGGGTACAATGGTTGATTTTCGGTAAATATTGAATCCTGCGATGAAATCACCGAAGGTTTCTTTGTTGGCGTTTGGTCGATTTTGTAAATGATAGGCTCCTCACTGTTTTCATTGTGTAGCAGGATATACTGAGCACCAATGAATTCTGGTGTTAAATCCATGGCTCCACGCACATTGCCAATTCTGCCATTGTATTTCATCCTATCCTGAATCCACTCCAAATGTTCCACAGATTTATAGTAGGCTATAATGACATGTGTTTCATGTGGTATTAAATACTCGGGTATTGGTTCTTGGATGGGATTGGTGGCAGCGGAATGAATTTGATAAATATTACTCGAAAGGCGACGTTGTTGTGAAGCCATGTTGTTGAAATGAACGATGATTTTATCAATAAAATCGCTCAGTTCAGCTGTGCCATTTTCGCCTTCTGTTGGACGAATAGCGAACGCGCCTAACCCAGGAACGATCTCGTGGAACCCCAAGTATGTCTTGTGATTTTCTGTGCCTGGATATAGAACGTATGCGCCACCCGTCCGACGAATAGCATCCTTGTATGCGTGCATTTTTAACAAATCAGCATTTTTATAGATACCCTTTCGTTCGTCTATCTTTTCTTTTTCCAGTGAATCGATAGCATCAGCGTTATTATTCGTGTCGATATCCTTGTCAATGATAGATTGCTCAACTTCGGTTTGAATCAAGAATTGTTGAACTTTATATTTAGAATCGAAATGAATATGAACTATTTTCTCAAGTTCCTCAGCCTTTTCTTCATCTTGTAATTCTGCTGGCCAAATGCTAAGGGTATAATCTGGACGCAAGGCCTTGGTCCAACTCCCCGAATAGCTGTTGCTCTTATTTTTTCTATTGTATTTTGAGCCCCCAATGAATGTTCTATTGTATGAAAATTTAATACGTAGATCACGGCCATCAGAATGAAATTGGCCATCCAATGCAGTTAGCTTGCCTGATTTCACCATTACATTTAAGCCATCAGCCGTAGATTCAATCAAATCTCCATAATTGGAATTGGAATTTTCCAATTTGAACTTTGTTTTCATCAAGTCGTATAAAACAAAGAAAAGCCAGTATTCATATAGAATGGCGATATCTCGTTTACCCGCCTTATAAACATCCTCTCCACCTTTCCAGATTAACTTCGCCGCCAAATCGAACTGTAACCATGCGGTTAATAGTTCTCTGTAGCCACTCTTGCGTTGCAGTACTGTGCTATTTAACCTCAAGGTCGTAGGGCGTTCAATTTCCTTGAAAACGGGGTGAAACAAATGAGATTCGATTTTTTCAATCAGAAGTTTCGCCTCGATAATGTTTTTTGAATAATTGTGTTTAATAAATGCTATCAAACAATCATTGCAAAATTGTAAAAACACTTCGAGCGCATGTTTAACAAATCTATTTTCAGGTGTGTCTGTAGTTTCAACCTTTTGTGAGGTTTCGATTTTTATTGGAACATCATTTAATTGACCAATTGGATGGGTAAGTTTAACGCGGTTGCTTCTAGATGCTATTTGTTTGATGGAGAAGCTATTGAATCGGCCTATTGATCTTGTGTCAGTGAATTCTATGTTTTCACGCCATTTTGTGGTAGGAGAGGACGTGATTTTATGAATTGCGTCATTAAATTCATTAGTATTAATGAGGGTGCTAACGAAGGCAAAACGTTGGTATATTGTTTCGTTGTCTTTATTGAAATCTATTTGGAAATTTTGGGTAATCGGGGAATTAATCTGCATAAGCAGCTCCGTGCATTTATCAGCTATGTCCTTCAACATGAATTGATAATTCTTCCGGTAATTTGAGTCCTCAGTAATTGTGTTGTTGTCTGCTAATTTGGTTGCGAGTACTTCAATAATGGTTTCGCCGCAGTCTGAATTTGTTTCTGTGTTAAATAATGTCACGGGTAAACTCCCAACATAAATATTTGGGGATAACCTGCCTTCTGAAACATCCTTGCGAATTGCATTTTTTACGATTACGTTCTCGCGTATTTGATACTTGGATGTGGCAATACCCTTGAGATTAATGTAATAATGATAAAATTGACCTTCTAATATTTGTATTGGAGCCTCCCCATTCTCGAAGGCAAACTCATTTTCTAAAGAATAAATGGTTTGTTTTTTATCCCCGTAAATATGGAGCTCCAATTGAGGCTCAATATGGTCTAGTGGAATTAGGATTGTGTCAATTGCAATTTTCATTGAACTTATGCTTCGGCATAACTGGTAAAACCATTGTCGATTACATTTTTGTACATCCGTTCAATTTTTTCAAATGAAATGGGGTAGAGGATGGTCCACTTACTTTTATCTTGTGTATCGGCTAAATACTGTTGGTAAATAGACTTTACGTTCGCCGATGGAACTTCCTGCGATTCATTGGTGCGCTTCAAGCAAAATCCAGCGAGTGTTTCAAGGGGTAATACCAGTTTTTTCCTGGATCCATGGACTTTGGGTAACAGTTTTTGCATGATAGCAATGTCAATTTTAACATTGTTCTCTAAAGGTGATCCATTTTCATTACTTAAGCAATCTAAACCCAATTTCGTTATCAATAATTCCATTTCCATAGCGCTTCGGTATCCAAACTCTGATCCTACGTTTTGGAGTTCTACAAAAAACTTATTGAGTATGTTGTGCTCA
>Ga0315904_10012730_pt1 | contig 10601 bp, 9 predicted proteins | sample LakEriMetagenome_6_FD_203529 | JGI IMG/M metagenome (GOLD analysis project Ga0315904, IMG submission 203529) | Freshwater fungal communities from buoy surface, Lake Erie, Ohio, United States - Buoy 12 MA120 | ecosystem: Environmental > Aquatic > Freshwater > Lake | place: USA: Lake Erie, Ohio... | reverse complement strand
CTGCCTATAAAAAAGAGGTAGGAAATATGCCTGATCGTTTAAAGCTTTTAAAGCAGCAGATCCAACAAATTGAAACACCAGAAACTGACACCGATGAAGAACCAATGGACTAAGATAGGTTTTACAGTATTAGTAGCTGGTTTACTTTGGTGGATATTCTTATACCAAGGGTGTAATTCTGGCTTCGATACTAAACCATACGAGCAAAAGATAGACTCTCTAGAAAATAGAATCGACTCTATCAAACAAGAAAATGACAGTTTAGAATCTAACATACAGTATCTAGAAGAGACTAACACAATGTTGACAGACCGTGTTGATGGTCTAAAAGATAAGATAGGTGATTTAAAAGATGAGTTGAAAGACGCTGAACAAGCTCTAGTGTATACACCTACACAAGTAGATAGCTTCTTTATGGCAGCTTACCCTGTTCAATTTGCTAGCTTGAGTGAAGATACAACTCACCTTCCTTTAGAAGTGTCTAAGCAAGTAGTAGTTGATGTGAAGCAGTTGATCGTTAGTAAAGATATTATTAGAACTCAAGACAATACCATACTAACACTTGATACGCTTGTTAAAAACAAAGACTTAGTTATTGTTGATCTTAGAAAAAAAGAACAGAACTATATTGCAATTGATAAAGATAGAGTTGAGCAAGGCAAAAACTATCAAATACAAATTGATGGTTTAAAGACTGACCTCAAGAAGAAAGAGTGGAAGTTGAAGTTTGGTAAGTTTCAAAAGGTTATAATCGGAGTAGCAGGCTTAGCAGCTGGTATACTCATAAAATAAAATATGTCTGAACAACAGAACATAAAAGAAAGGATTAAAGAAGAGTTTGTTAAGTGTGCAACGGACCCGGTTTACTTCATGAAGAAGTACTACATGATCCAGCACCCACAAAGAGGCAGACAATACTTTAATCTTTATCCGTTTCAAGAGAAGGTTTTAAAACTGTTTCAAAAGCACGACTATTCTATAATCAATAAGTCAAGACAGTTGGGTATCTCTACTCTAGTCTCAGCTTATTCGTTATGGTTGATGTTGTTCAACAAAGATAAAAACGTTCTTGTTATTGCGACTAAGCAAGAAACAGCCAAGAACATGGTAACTAAGGTAAGATTCGCTTATCAGAACTTACCAACTTGGCTTAAAATAGGAGCGTCTGAAGATAATAGGTTGAGTTTGAGACTTCAAAACGGTTCACAAATCAAAGCGGTATCTGCTGCTGGTGATGCTGGTCGTTCTGAAGCCGTATCTCTTCTAGTAATAGACGAGGCTGCGTTTATCGATAATATTGAAACGATATTCACAGCGGCTCAACAAACACTTGCGACTGGTGGTGGATGTGTTGCATTATCTACTCCTAATGGTGTAGGTAACTGGTTTCACAAAACATACACGTTAGCGCAAGAGCAACAGAACAGGTTTTTACCTATATCGCTACCTTGGACAGTACACCCAGAGCGTGATCAAACTTGGCGTGACGAACAAGATAGAACATTAGGTAAGAGAAACGCTGCTCAAGAGTGTGATTGTGACTTTGCAACTTCTGGTAATACTGTTATTGAGCCTGATGTTTTAGTATGGTATGAACAGAATATGTTGCAAGATCCAATTGAAAGAAGAGGTCTTGATAAAGCATTATGGATTTGGGAATACCCTGATCCTTTGAAATATTATGCAGTTATAGCCGACGTGGCTCGTGGTGATGGTAATGACTATTCTGCATTTCACGTTATAGACGTTGAGACTGTGACGCAAGTAGCTGAGTACAAGTCACAAGTTGATACAAGAGAGTACGCAAATATACTACTAAGTATAGCAGCCGAGTATAACACTGCTCTACTAGTTGTAGAAAATGCGAATATAGGTTGGGACGTTATTCAGACAATAACAGAAAGAGGTTACACAAATGTATACTATAGTTACAAGCAAGATCATAATAGTGACTTCACGAAGTTTGTAGACAAGTATAACAGTCAAACAGGTTTGGTTCCAGGGTTCTCAATGACAACTCAGTCCAGACCATTAGTTATAGAAAAGATGAGAGACTTTGTAGAGAATAAAGTAGCAATAATTAGATCAATCAGGCTACTTGAAGAGCTTAGAGTCTTCATTTGGAAAAATGGTAAAGCGCAGGCAATGCAGTCGTATAACGATGACCTAGTGATGTCGTTTTCAATTGCAATGTATCTGAGAGAGACAAGCCTTAGATACCGTAAAACTGCTGACAGCTTAACCTACGCTGCATTAAACAGCTACACTAAGACGCAAGATACTAGTGTTGCCTATAATGCAAATAACGTATATAATCAAAACCCGTGGAGTATGAATATATCTACTCCTCAAGGTGGAGAAGCACAAGATTTAACTTGGTTAATATAATATAAAATGGCAGAACAGCAAAAACAAAATAACTTATTCTCGACCTTGAGACGTTTGTTTTCTACAGACGTCATTATTCGTAATGAAGGTGGAGATATGTTAAAGGTAATTGACACCGATACTATTCAAAGATCAGGTGTTATTCAGACAAACTCATTAATTGATAGGTTCAACAAGGTTTATACTACGTCAACAGCGTATGGTGTTAACCTAAACTTAGCACAAAACTACCAATCAGCACGTGTACAAATCTATGCTGACTATGATGCAATGGACACAGATGCTATCTGCTGTTCTGCTCTAGATATTGTTGCTGACGAATGTACATTAAAGAACGAACAAGGAGAAGTTCTACAAATCAGATCTTCTGATGAGAACATTCAAAAGCTACTTTACAACTTATTCTATTCTGTACTTAACATTGAATTCAACTTGTGGAGCTGGATTCGTAACATGTGTAAGTATGGTGACTTCTATTTAAAGTTAGAGATTGCTGAGAAGTATGGTGTGTACAATGTTATCCCATTCTCTGCTTACAATATTATTCGTGAAGAAGGTTATAACCCAGAAAACCCTCAAGAGGTTCGCTTTAAATACGATCCTAATGCAACACTTGCTTCATCTACTGGCTATAGCTCACAACAAAATCGTGATTCTGGTGTTTGGTTTGATAACTATGAGATGGCGCACTTTAGATTGACTGGTGATGTTAACTACTTACCTTATGGTAGATCTTACCTTGAGCCTGCTCGTAAGTTATTTAAGCAGTATGTACTCATTGAAGATGCGATGTTGATTCACCGTATTGTTCGTGCACCTGAACGCCGTATATTCTATGTAAACGTAGGAGCAATTCCTCCAGGAGAAGTTGACAACTACATGCAGAGAATGATCAACAAGATGAAGAAGGCTCCTTTAATGGACCCTAACACTGGTAACTATAACTTAAAGTATAATCAGCAAAACCTTCTAGAGGACTTCTTTATTCCAGTTCGTGGAAACGATACCTCTACAAAGATTGATACTACTAAAGGTCTTGAGTATAATGGTATTGAAGACGTTGCTTACTTCCGTGAGAAGTTGTTTGCAGCACTTAAGATACCTAAAGCCTTTATGGGCTATGAAAAAGATCTAACTGGTAAAGCAACACTTGCTGCAGAAGATATTCGTTTTGCTAGAACAGTTGAAAGACTACAACGTATTGTTATTAGTGAGTTGACTAAGATAGCTCTAGTGCATTTGTATGCTCACGGGTATACTAATGAGAGTGCAGCTAACTTTACATTGTCTTTAACTAACCCGTCTATCATTTACGATCAAGAGAGAATTGCTCTATTCAAAGAGAAGATTGATCTTGCTAAGAATGCAATGGAAGCTGGGATCTTACCTCGCGACTTTATGTACGACAAAATCTTCCACTTCTCAGAAGACCAATATGCTGAGCTAGAAGACATGATCATAGAAGACAAGAAGCGTAACTTCAGATACGCACAGATTCAAGAAGAAGGTAATGACCCAGCAGAATCTGGACAAGCCTATGGAACACCTCACCAAATAGCTAGTCTGTATGGTGGAAAAGAAGATTCTGTTTTAAATGTACCACAAGGATATGATGAGAAACAATCTGGACCAGGACGCCCTAAAACACAGACTTCTATCATCTCTACAGATGGTTCTGCATTTGGCCGTGATCCATTAGGAGCTGCAGCATATAAGAAAGATGCGGAGACTGGTGAGAATAGCCTTAAGACTAACTTCAAAGGAGGCAGCCCTCTAGCCCTTGAGTCTACAATGGCAGAGTTCTTAAAAACAAAAGGCTCTCTTGAGAAGATGTTTGGAGGCAAAAAAGGCAGAAAAGTTAACCTATTTGAAGAGTCAGATCTTCTAAGTGAAGACAATATTAAAGATGGCTTAGATTAAATATATAGATATTTATTACTAGTCGACTTGTACAAAAATTATGGCAATTAAACATTCAAAATATCGCAATACCGGTATTTTATTCGAGTTATTAGTTAGACAGACAACGTCTGATCTACTTAATAATCAAGATTCAAAGGCTGTTAAGCTATTAAAAAAGTATTTCACTAACACAGAGTTAGGGAAAGAGTACAGCCTTTATAGTACATTCTCTGTTAGTCCTAGACTATCTGAGACAAAGGCAGACATCTTGATTTCAACTATTGTTGAACAGTATAATAAGCTTGACCATAATAAGATAGCTAAGTTAAAGTACAACTTGATCAAAGAGATCAAGAAGAACTACGATCTAGACAACTTCTTTAAGGCCAAGATCGACAACTATAAGCCATTTGCTTCTATCTATACTATATTTGAGAGCCAAAACAGCAAATTAGTCGACACAAAACAGCTTGTTTTAAACAAGATTAACCTTCTTGAGCATCTAACTCAAACACCAGCAGGTGACACTAAGGCTCCAAAGTCTCTAGTAGAAGAGTTCATGAAAGAGGACAAAGAGATTCGTCTTCTTGCCTACAAGATACTAGTTGAGAAGTTCAACACAAAGTATCAAGGCATGTCAGAAAGACAAAAAGAGGTGTTGAAAGAGTATATTACTAACATCAGTGACACCAAGAACCTAAAGGTGTACCTTAACAATCAGCTTGAGACAATCAAAAAGGAGTTAACTGAGCTTAAAAATGAGTCAAAAGACCAGATTGTTAAGATCAAGCTAGAAGAGGTACTCAAGTTTGTTACTCCTATCAAAGAAAATCAATCAATAAAAGACGAGGTTATAACTGGAATTCTACAATATTTCGATCTAATCGATGAGCTTAAAAAAGCCTAATAGTGAATAAGCAGTTTAACAATCAATTTGCTACTCAGAAGCTACGCCAAGAGACTTCTATGACTAATTCAGGAGGCGCTACTTTTACTCCTGGCACAGGTGAGCAAATGGCAACTAACAAGGCATTTAAAAAGAAGCCTAAAAAAGAGGTAAAAGACGTTGAACCTAAATTAGCTGCAGGAAAAGCTAAAATATACATGAAAGATAAGTGGGGTTGGAAAGAAGCTCCATCTATTCCTAACCGTCCATCAAAAGGTGGTTTTATCTATAAGCAGTTGTTTGAAGAGCTTAGCAAAGCAATTAACACAGAAGCTTATAATGAGACAAATTTAAATGTAATACTAAATGATATCCAGTCTCATATAGAAACATCTTCAGTATTAGATACTGGGTTTAAAGAATGGGCATTAACAGAATTTGAAGGTTTGAAGACTGCTATAGATAATGAAGAGTGGTATGATGCTTTATATACATTAGAAGATATTAATGATGCTTTACAACAAGTTAATAAGAGAGAGTGGGAAGAAGTCTATAAAGATATGTTTGAAAAGGCTTTTAGAAGGGTAGAATCATTAGCTATAGAACAAGATGATGATCATGGGGAAGATGACGATTACGGTTCAGATAATCCAGATGATGATTATGGTCCAACTATCAAAGAAAAAAACATTGACGAGGTATTTTCTCAAAAAGATTACGATAGAGTAAAAGTTGTACTGTCTAAAATTAGAGACAAGAATAGCAAATTATACAATGCTATCATTGATGCACTATCAGACATATATCCACATGATCTAGACAAAGAGTTTGGGTCTGATATTCAAGCAGCTGGACTTAACGAGAACTACTCTAGATTCAAGAATGAAACTAAGACCAGAGGCAAGTCTGATCAGTTCCACCAAGCTGTCCGTGCAGTTAGACAAAAGGTGCAAGAGATCAACCGTTTATTTGAATATGTAAGCCGCCTAAAACAAGAACTATCTGAAGGTGAAGGTGGTCTTAAATATAGAATGCATACTGAAAAAGCCCTTGCTAAAATCAAGGACATGGTTAATGAATTAAACAAAAACGTTAAAAAATTCAAGTAAGTCATGGCAAAAGCAAAAGGTGGTGGATCAAGTCAAAAAGTTAGTTTCGGTAAACGTAGAAAAGGTAAAGCACATAAATCACATAACAAACATGATAGATCAGAAAGGAACTATCGTGGTCAAGGACGCTAATATTTATAGAATATGACAACTGCACAACTATATCGTAAACACAAGGCTGGAGAAGTTAGCCGTGAGAAGTTCTTATATGAAGTACGTCGTGATTCCAACCTTCCTTGGATCACTAACACTACTTCTTTTGACGATGCTGTCAAGATCTTAAAGAACAAGAGTATCATTAGTGAGCTTGATGCTAATATCAAAGCTGATCCTGCAGTTGACCGTGTTAACCCTTATTTCTTGAAGGCTGGTGTTCAAAATATGCTGTCTAAAGAAAAAGAGTTGGACAATGATTCTTATATGAAAGCCCTTAATAAGGCTGCCAAGATGCTACAAAAGAACCCACATGTATTCGATGATCTAATGCTTAAGAATGCTGACGAGATCGAAAAGCATGATGCTAAGCTTGAGACTAAAGAAGTTAAGAAAGGTGACCTTAATGATGTAGCTAATGAGATGAAGAAGGTTAAGGTTAAAGATAAGACTAAAAAGGCTAAGACTCTAAAAGAAGCTGCTCTAGATGAGCTAGCTAGTTCTCTTAAAAAAAAAGAGTCGATTAACGAAGACACTCACTGGAAACACACAGTAGGGTCTGAGATTCATACACCAGACGGCCCTGGTAAAATCAAAGAAATTATGGGCTCAACTTTTACAGTTGAGATGCAAGATGGTACATTGAAAGACTATCAGATCAATGTAATTGAGAAGGCTATTGAAAAGCATAAAGAGACTCAACAAGAGGCTCATATGATGTTTAAAGATGCTCCTCTTGATCCTAGCTATAGAATGAATACCGATGGCAAAAGAGCCATTAATCCAGACGGAGTTGAGTTCAAAATAGGTGACACTGCTATCGCTAAAGATAATAACGAGCCAGTAACTATTCAAGCTTTCAAACAAGAGCAAGGTAAGATCAAAGCTATCTACAAAGATAAGAGTGGCATGTTCTCATCTACTATTGATATCGATGGACTTAAAAAGCAGATGGATCAAGCAAGACCTAGTCTACAGCCTGATCTAGGTAAAGCTTTCGATAAGTTAAAAGGTATGATGGAGAAGAAGAAAGACGACAAAACTTTCTTAATGAAGATGAAAGAGAAGTTGAAGAAGCTAAAAGAGGCTACTAAATTTCATGCCGGAGGAGAAGTCATATTCACAAAAGATAGTGAAGCACCAGGATATGAAGCAGACTTAAAAAGAGCTGGTGTTAAATATACAAAAGAAAAAGTATCGTAATGTCTAAGCAACTCTTAATAGAATATAATAGCTTTCAACCGCTTCCTCAATCTTTGACTGAAGCAAAGCGTCTTGCTAATGGTAACATGGTTGTATCTGGTCTTGTTCAAGCTACAGATAAGCCTAATGCTAACAGAAGAATTTATCCTTATGCTATATTAAGAGAGCAAGTTGACAAGTATATCAAAGGACCAATTGCTGAAAATCGTGCTTTAGGTGAGTTAGACCACCCAGAATCATCTGTTATTAACTTGAAGAATGTTAGCCACAATATTTTAAAGTTATATTGGGACGGTAAAGACCTTTATGGTGATATTGAAATACTACCTACACCATCTGGGAACATATTAAAAGAGCTTTTCAAGAATAATATTACTGTAGGTATCTCATCAAGAGCTATGGGAACTGTTACTCCTATTGGTGAAGGGCTTGTTCAAGTTGAAGATGATCTTGATTTGATTTGCTGGGACTTTGTATCAACACCATCAACTTATGGTGCATATATGAAGCCAGTAGCAGGACTAAGAGAGTCAAAAGACTATACAATTGCTAAGCCTAGTTCAAGAGTACATGATCTTATCTCAGAGATTATTTGCTCACAATCAGGTGTTTGCTGCATAGCTAAGTAAAAATATTTTCGAGTTTACATATTTTTCAGTATATACTAGATATTTATTGCATATGCAAGATTATCTAATATCTTGCTAGTATATTTCAATCCTTATATTGCTACCTATTTAATTAGCAATCCCGAAACACATTTATTGAAATGAGCAATCTTTACCAAGATGCCATTCTCGATGCTAAAGCCTTAAGAGCTAGTGCTGTTGCTAACGCAAAAGCTGCTCTCCAAGAAGCTTTCGAACCAAAGATCCAAGAGATGCTTCGTTTGAAGTTGTCTGAGGAGCTTGATGAAGTAGAAGAGCTTGAAGAAGAAAAGGTTGAAGAAGTCGAGAAAGAGCTCGAAGAAGAGAAAGATGCTGTAGAAGAAGCCGTTGTTGAGGCTGAAGAGCCTGAAATGGAAGAAAGCTACGACATCAACGAGGCTGAGTTAGAAGAGATTCTTGCTCAACTCGAAGAGCTTACTGCCCAAGAAGCTACTGATCCTGTAGAGGAGAAGAAAGAAGAGGGCGAAGAAGAAATGGAAGAGTCTGTTAATTTAGACGAAAGCATTTCTGAAGAAAAAGAAGAGATGGAAGAGGCTAAAGAAGACGAAGAAGAGTCTGAAGAAGAGAAAGAAGAAACTGAAAGTGAAGAAGTTGTTGATGATGAGACTAAAGTGATCGATATCACTCTAGGAGATCTAAAGCAAGTTCTACAGTCTGTAATGGCTGGTCAAGCTGATATGAATCTTCCTTCTGATGAAGCAGATGCTGATTCTGAAGCTGAAGCTGAAGTCACTCTCGAAGAGATCTTAGCTGAACTTGAAGCTGAAGGAACTGATGTTATGAGTTCTCCTGCCTATGCACACGGAGAGCAAATTCCAGAAGAGTCTTTAGAAGAGAAAAAAGCTAAAAAAGATGACGAAAAGAAAGACGAAGTAGACGAAGCTAAAAAATCTAAGACTGAAGAAGAATTAGAAGAGGCTAAAGCTACTATCGAAACACTTCGCCAAGATCTACAAGAAGTTAATTTGCTTAATGCAAAGTACCTTTACATGAACAAGTTGTTCAAATCTAAGTCTTTGACTGAGTCTCAAAAAGTAAAAGTAGTTAATGCTCTTGACCGTGCTTCATCTGTTGCAGAAGTTAAGAACACTTACGAAACTTTGAAAGAGTCTTTCAACGAAACTAAGAAAGCTCAACTTAAAGAATCAATCGGTTTTGCCTCACAAGCAGCTGGTGTTGCTCCAAAAGCTAATATTGTGGATGCTGATCCATTTATTAACCGTTGGCAGACACTTGCTGGAATTAAAAAGTAAACCCTTATTTAAACAAACATTTATTCAAAATGGCAAACTTAGTTCAATCCCTTTTGACTGAATCCGCTCAAACAGCTTTCTCTGACCAACATGGTGTTGCTCAGAAACTTGCTAAGAAGTGGTCAAAGTCTGGTCTTCTTGAAGGCCTTCAGAATTACGACGCTAACAACATGGCGGTAATTCTTGAGAATCAAGCTAAGCAACTTGTCGTTGAATCTACTACAACTAACGGTAATACAGCTTACCCAGGTGGTGCTACCTTTACTCCAGGTACAGGTGAGCAGTGGGCTGGTGTTGCTCTTCCATTAGTTCGTAAGATCTTCGGACAAATCGCTTCTAAAGAGTTCGTTAGTGTTCAACCAATGAACCTTCCTGCTGGTCTAGTATTCTATCTAGATTTCCAGTATGGTAACGACAAAACTCCATTCGGTGCTGGTAATTCAGTTTACGGTGCTCCGTCTGCTAACTTCGGTAACTTCGCTTCTGGCGCTCTTTATGGCTCTGGTAAGTTCGGTTACTCTCTTAACCAGTTCAGCGCTTCTGTAAGTGCTTCTGCTGCCGGATTTGCTTCTGGTACTGCTAACTGGGCTGATCTTGATTTTAACAGCGATTATTCAGCTTCTGCTGCCGCTGGAACTATCACTAAGTTCACTATTGCTACTGCTTCTATCGATTCTCAGTTGAATCAGAATGGCGTTCGCGCTTTCATTCTAACTTCTGGATCTATTATCGGTGCTGGTGATCTTATCCAACAAGCTACTACGCTTTCTAGCTCAGCTGCTGGTGTATTTGTTAACTTCTTCGTTAACAAAGCTATCGCTTTAGGTGGTGATGGTGGTAACAAAACTTATGTTATCTACTACAACAAGCAGACTGACTTCAACAGCCGTGGTGATTTCGAAGATCGTGCTGGTCTTCCTTCTGTACCAAACGCTGCTTCTAACACATCTATCGTTATCCCTGAGATCAACGTACAGATGAAGTCTCAAACAATCTCTGCTAAAACTCGTAAGTTGAAAGCACAATGGACACCTGAATT
>Ga0315904_10012729_pt1 | contig 10601 bp, 7 predicted proteins | sample LakEriMetagenome_6_FD_203529 | JGI IMG/M metagenome (GOLD analysis project Ga0315904, IMG submission 203529) | Freshwater fungal communities from buoy surface, Lake Erie, Ohio, United States - Buoy 12 MA120 | ecosystem: Environmental > Aquatic > Freshwater > Lake | place: USA: Lake Erie, Ohio... | reverse complement strand
GACATCCAGCCAGTGTCGCGCCCAGCGTTCGCCGTAGTTTTTTGAGGCCAGCAAACGCTCCACGAGCTGCTCATAAGCCAGCGGTGAGTTATCATTCAAAAAAGTCTCCACCTCTTCCGGCGTGGGCAGCACCCCGGTGAGATCCAACGTCACACGCCGGATCAACGTGCGTCGATCGGCCTCAGGAGCCATCGAGAGGCCCTTTTCGGCCAGTTTAGCCGAGACGAAGGCATCGATGGCATTTCGAGTGTTCGCCACTTTTGGCACCGCGGGCCGTTTCACCGGCTGAAAGGCCCAATATTCACGATCTTCGTCCGAAATGATCGGTCCGGGCGCGAGGGCCAGCGGCTCGGGTTTCGCGGTTTTCGCACCTTGAGCGATCCATTTCTCGATCACAGCCAATTGCGCCTCCGTGAGCGGTTTGCCCTTCTCCGGCATCTCGCCACTGCGGATGACTTCCACGAGCTTGCTCTTCTCCGGATGCCCCACGACGACGATCTCATCCATGAAGCGCCGCAGCCGCAGATCGACGCCGCCTTCGGGCTTTTCCTCCTCGCCATGGCAGTGCGTGCAGTGCGCCTTCACGATGGGACGCACGTCCTTTTCAAACGTGAGCACCGGCTCCGCTGCGAAAGCGGAGATCGTGAGGAGTAAAAAGGCGGCAGACTTCATCAGGGGGCACTAACCTACGCGATGAGAGCGCTGATTTTTGCCCGGCCTGCCGCGGATGTTACTCCTTCCCCTCTTCCTTCATGCGGATGAAGGGCCGCAGGAGCAGCAGCAGCAGCGGTGCCATCAGCACGAGCAGGCCGACGATCATCCACATGCCGCCTGGATCACGCGGACCGGTTGCTGGACAGTAGTGTTCCATCATTCCGGCGAATAACGCACCGTTCGCAAGTTTCCCCATAAGCAGTGGGATATAGGACAATGCGGCGAAGGACGCCTCCTGGCCTTTGGGAGCAATGGAGGCCGCATATTCATAGACGCGTGGCGAATAGAGAGCCTCTCCGATGGAGAAAACCACCTGCCAGAGCACAATCATCACGATGTAAGGATGCACCACGCCACTCAGGTTTAGGTAGCGGTGACCCACCACATCGCCGAGCCAACCATCTGCCAGATCAGTGAACATGCGCCCGGGCAATGACATGAACACAAATGAAGCAGCGGTGACGATTCCGCCGAATATGACCATCGAAAAGGCGGAGCGTTTGCGCGTGAGCACCCCGATGAGCGGTGCCAGCACGAGAATGAGGATGCTGTTCACTGCATTGAATCGTCCTACACGATCCCGCCCTTCTGGGCCGATTTCACGTTCGGCGAAGGTTGGAAGCACGCTATCCATGGTCCCGAACACAATTTTCAGCAGTCCGATCAGGGCGAGGAAAGTAAGCAAGCGGGCAAAGCCCGGGTGGCGCACCAAGACCATGAGCTGGCGCCCGGTGTCTCGCGCCGTGTTGCTCATGGTTGCACCCAGCTTTCCGAGGAATCCTTTTTCCGGGATGCCTGTCGCATCCGTGGCTGACTCGACCTTGTCAGCTCGCATGAGCAACAAAAGCGGAACCATGAACAGTTCTAGCGCGATACTCACCAAAATGAGCACCCGCTCCTGGCTGAACGGCATTCCCGCGAAGCTCACCATCCCGTTTTGATCCGGCGGCAGGGCTGAGAAGGCCGAATCGCGGAAGAAATAGGCGATGAGGAAGCCTGCGTTCATGATTGCGTAGAAAATCGAGAACGCCACGGAGCGCTGCTCAGGGGTGGTGAACTTTCTCGTGGCAGCCACAAGCACAGGCGTGCAAAACGCCTCGCCAATCGCCGCCGGCAGCATGCCGAACAGCAACGCAACCCACACATTCGTGCTGGCAAACATCACGGACCTGAAGACGACGGACAAGATCAGGCCAAGCATCAATGTGCGACGCATCCCGAGCGCATCGGTCAGGGAGCCTGAAATCAGCGTGGCGACCATGATGAAAGTGCCCCAGATCGCGAACACCCACTGCGACTGCGCATCATTCAAATGCAGATCTTTAATAGCCCAGCCCGTGATCACCACATTCAGAAGCTTGTAGGCGGTCACGATCACCATCTTCAATCCGAATGTGATCCACAGTCCACGTGGAGCACCGGCGAGTTTTACCAGCGCAAATAGTCCGATGCCGAAAATTGCCCCACCCACGATGCATCCGGGCACCACACCCATCTTCGCTTTCTCCGAGACGAGATAGGCAAAGGCTGCGCTAATCAAGGCCAGCACGCCACCTTTGAGAGCAAGCAGCAATAAGGACGAGGAAGCAGGGGGTGACTCAGTCATGGCGAGAGGGAGCCAGCATTGCACCAATGGTCAAGCGCCATGGTCTCGGATTTAGAGCCAATTAGCGCGCCAAGTTCTTCAAAACCTCCAACGCCTTCGTCTCGAAGAGCTTTTGCCACTCGGGAGCCACCAGCACGTCGCAATCTTCCTGGGCGTAGCCGGTGTTGCGGCGTTGCTGCTCGGTGGCGGTGTACCAGATGTAGCCGTTCGTGTAGCCGGAAACGTGCGCGTTGGCATCGGCGGCGGCTTTCTTGATGTTCAGGCCGACCTGAACGGTGACCTCGCCGGGAAAGGTGACGAGTTTGAAGTCTCCGACCCGCAAACCGCAAACCTCGGCATCGAGGGTGGCGCTGTTCGCGGCTTTTGTGTCCGCGAGGTGCTTTTTGAGCAAAGCGAGGTTCGCATTCAGCCGCGTGAGCTTTTCCATGATGGCGAGGTTGCCGAGGTAGGCTTCGACGAGGGCTTTGTTGTCGGCATCGAGCTGCTGGAGAGGCTTGGCGTTGTCGAGATAGCCCTGCGCATAATGTGAAGGCATCTCGGGGAAGATTTTGTGCTGCATGAGCAGCGGGAGGAAGGTCTTGAAATTGATGTTCGTGGGCTTCAAAGCCGCCACGAGGGTCTTTTGCTCGGTTTCGATGCTGGCGATGCGTTTTTCGAAATCGGCGGCACGGGGCAGTTGGAGCACTTCGCGGCTGATCTTCAGCGTGGCATCGTTTTGCGGCTCAAAGCGGCGCAGCGCCGCCAAAACGCTCGCGCCGAGCATGGTGCCGAGTGGTTCTGCATCGGCTGGACGGCTCACTTCTTTGTAATGAACGGGATTGATGTCGCCGCCGCAGCCTTGGACGAAGAAGGCCATCGCGCCGGTGGCCTCTTCGATGACTTTGGAGGCGAAACCGGGGTAATCGGCCGAGTTGCCCTTGCTCGGCGGGTTCATGATCGGATGGCAGGCGAACTGATAAACGACCGCGAGCGGCGTGCCGTCCGCTCGATCCAGCCGCAGCAAGCCGATCTGCGGATCAATCGGCCCGGTGCTCACCACGTCCTCATCTCGCGGCATCGAGTAAGCGCGACGCATGTCCGTCTGCGAGCCGTCTTTGAGGAACATGCGGCGGTTTTCGCTGATGCGGCTCTCGCTACCGGTTCCCGCGCTCACCTTGACCGGCGCGAGGTTCTTCGCGGCGTCTTTGATGGCCTGCACGACGAGCTGCTGCAAATCCGTGCGCACGATGCCGTGGCAGTGGCTGGCATTGATGATGACCTCGTCGGCAAGATCGCCGAGTTCCTGCCGCACATTCGCGAGGAAGCCGTTTCCAATGCGTCCGATACCACCAATCGCCACCGCATCGACGGTGACGAGCACGGCGGTTGTCTCGCCGCTTTTCAAGACGAGCGCCTTGGCAAAGCACGGATCATTCACCGGCACCGTGCGGTCCGTGATGTCCACTTTGGCGATGCCAGCGAGGATTTCGGCGTGCAGCGGGAGTGAGGAAAGAAGCAGGATCAGGAAAAAGCGCATAAAGTATGAAACGCAGTCAAATAGGATACTTCTCGGGCTACGAGATGATCCGAGGTGGGTCTTCGAGCCGAGTTACATCTTCCAGTGTTCCCAGATGGTGATAGACACCGATCATGGAGCTATCCTCGATATCCACCTCCTAGAATAGCACGAACGATCAAGTCCTTGCGGTTAAGGGGGCGCGACTTGGGGAAGTAGGCTGTCAAGGAGCTGGCCGGAGACTTGAGTTGCTCACCGCCTCGCAGGCCTGCGGCACCGCGCACCCAGATGACGACAGCATCAATGACCGGACGGTCGAGCTGAACCAACGTGTGGTCTAGGTAGGTAGCGACGAGTTCCTCCTGTTCACGCAAAGTGATCCAGCCGCCATGATAGCCGGTGATGGCGAGGATATTGATCTCGTCATCGACACTGGGTGAAAAGGGTTTGTCGGGGGAATCATTGAATAAATAGACACCTTTGACGAACGGGCGGCAGGCTGCGGTTCCCCTTCGGTTTTTGACACTGAGGTTGATAGCCATGCTGCCACCCAACACCGTGAAGCGCCAGTCCACGGTGCTAGGTGTCGGTTTCGCGAGGTTCTCTGCATCCCGTCGCATCAGGTGCTCCCGAGTCACGGAAGCGGAGTCCACGCCTTGCCAAGCATTCAGCCACCACACCTCATTCAGTGTATCGAGATGCTGAGTGGGTCGTCGCACGTCATCGCGTAACCTGCGGTCACTGAGCCACAGGTGTGGAATCATGGTGTGGCCGATCTGGGATACTTTGCCGAAGTGACCAATATTCTCCCGATCTAGTCCAGTGCCTTCGATGGCTAGAGCACTCGACGCATGTTTAAATGCGTCGCCGTCACTTTTGTCGATGTTGTGATCTGTTTGGCCCCACTTGTATTCGACCAGTGGATGATACAGTCCTGTCTGTGGCGGATGAATCCACTGTTTGGGGAGAATGTGGAAGCCCTCCCAAGCGAGAGCGTCGAGGTCTTCCTTGAGCCACTGTGCTCGCTTGAGCAGCGTCTCGCGTGTCACGATGCCTCGCTCCACCATGGCACCGGCGTCCTCGACAAGTTTCTCAAAAAGAAAACCAGCGCTCATGGTGCTGGTGGTGACCTTTGGCGATGGAATGACCGATCTCTTGCTGAAACGCTCCAGATAGGTGGAGAGATTTGCTGACCAGCGGTTACCCGTCATCACGGTGTCTTCGTCGCGGACACGCGTCAGCATGACCTGGCGCGTGGCACCGACGAGATGGGCAATTTTTTCGAGCTTTCGAAAGTTGGCGGAGTCGGGCCCAGAGGCGAGTTTGATCTCGATGATTTCTCGTTCCGAACCGGATTCGATCACCAGATCACATTCAAGCCCGTCATTCGTGCGGAAATACCAAGCCTGGAATTTTTCGCCCGTGGCCTGCCGGGTGGAGATGATCTGCTCGATCACCCAGGACTCCCAACTCGCTCCGACCCATGGCTGGGTAGTGAGGTCGGTGTCCGCCGCGTAGCCCATGAGCGCATGTAGGAGGCCGCTGTCACGCCAATAGAGCTTTGGGGCTTTGGTGAGCCGTTTGGGAAAGTTATTGGCGAAGTAGGGTAGAAGTCGTCGGATCAAAAAAGCTCCTTCCAGGTAGTCGAGGTAGCCCTGCACGGTGTGGTAAGAGATTCCCAGGGATTGACCGAGTTGGGAGTAGTTCAGAGAACAGCCATTCAGCGCTGCAGTGAGCTTCAGCAGCCGCTCCGTTTCCGCAGGTTTTGCAGGCAATCCCCAGAGGGGGAGATCGCGTTGCGCCATCTGTTTGAGATAGGAATCCTGCCAGACTGGGAACGAATTGGCCTGCGCCTGTAGCACTCCACCGTCTGGAAAGCCTCCGAAACGCCAAAGCGCATCTTGGGAGGAGGTGGGAAGCTCAGCAGCGATCAACGGAGATAAATCCACGACTGCGATACGGCCAGCGAGTGACTCGCTAACCTCACGCATCAGCGCAGGCGCTACGGATCCGAGCAGGAGAAAGCGTCCTTTACGGGCACGATCTTGGTCGATGGCACCACGCAGACGAGAAAAGACCTCCGGCCATGACTGCGCCTCGTCGAGAATGACAAGCTGGTCGCCATTTACCAGGCTCTCCCAGCGTAGGTCCAACTGCACACGATCCCTCTCCTGTTCGAGATCGAAATAGAGGGTGGAAAAGGTTCTGGCGAGCGTCGTTTTGCCTGCTTGACGCGGTCCGACGATGGCGACTGCAGGGAATTCGCACAGACGCTGATCGATCTGGGTTTTGAGGAGGCGAGGAAGCATTTTTGCAAATTAGAACGCATATTCTAATTTGCAAGCCGTCAATCTAAAGCTGCCTAGCCTCACTTCCCAAGCGTCCACGTCACCGCGTTCACGAGCAACGTGCGCACATCGGCGATTTGCATGTCCTCCGGCGCTCCGAGGCTGGTGTAGAAGATGCGGGCCTTCTTTGCGCCGTAGTTACGCGTCCAGGCGATGGGCATGGGCGGGCTGGTGTCGGTCTTGGCGGTGCCGAAGAGCAGTGGGGTGACATCAGCAGCGAGCGGTAGCACTTTGTAGAGGGATTGGGCACCGAGGATATTCGCGGGATTCACACCTGCGAGCAGCGGGCTGTTTTCAGCTCCAGGGGCGATGCGGACGCTGTAGGGCAGGCCTTTGGTTTCGTAGCCGGTGTTCGGAGCGCCGAGGACTTCGTCGGTGAACTCCGGCCAGGGCACGAGGCTGGGATCGACGACCTCTTTGGGCTTCGGGATGAAGGCGTGGTTCGCGGTGCGGATGCCGAGCAGTGGTTTCCCTGCATCGAGATGAGCGCGGATGGCGGCCATTTGATCCTTCGGCGGAAACCGGCGGCGTGAGAACAACACGAGCAAGTCCGCATCCTTCAGCGCCTCGACGAGTCCAGCGAAGTGATGCGGCTGCGGCTTGTCGCCGTCGATGATCATGACCTGATGACCATGCGGGCGGAGTTGCTTCTCGGCGAAGTCACGCATGGTGCGCGGCGCTTCGTAGTTGTTCGGGTCCTTGACGACCATGATGACGATGTTGGCCGCGTGAGAGGTCACGGCGAAGGCGAGGGCGAGCAAAAAGGCTTTCATGAGCGGGGGAGATTACGCGAAGAAGGCTTCTGATCTTCTCCGCGACACTCTCTTGCATCTTCGAAGAGCCCGCCGCATTTCTCCGGGCTATGCGCCTCCTTTTTGCCCTGCTCCTCGTTTTGACCGCACCGCTTCACGCGGAGCAGTTTGTGCTCTTTGACGTGACTTTCACCTTCACGCAGGAGGACGCGCTGAACTCGAAGCCCAGCCCGTCTCACTACTACCTCAAGGCCGACCGACTGAATCCGCAGCGTCCGAAGGATTGGACCACGCCGGTCGACTATCGCCATGGCACCGCGCATCTGCGCCTCGAAGTGCTCGAAAAACCAGCGGGCGACCAGCCGACCTCGTGGAGCGTGTGCTACATCCCCTACAAAGGCCAAAATCACGGCTACGGCTGCATCGGCACCGGTGCGTATTCAAAGACGGGCGTGATCGAGAAGGATCTCGACATGACGAAGTTCTGGCAGAACAACGACATACTCTGGAACCAAGGCATCAAGGAGATGCACCTCGTCCTTAAAGACGACAAAAACCTGCACGCGCACAAACGGCCCGATCCCGAGAAATTCTTCCCCACGAAGGTGCGCATGACATTGATCCAGGTCTCCAAAGGATCGGTGTATGATCCGAAGCTGGTGCCGGAGTCGCAGCCGAAGTGACGCGGAGCTGTGGGACTATCTTGCCTCGCCGTGCGCGATCTTGTTGTTGGCGAAGGCGTTGTCCTCGCCGCCCTCGATCTGCAACGAAGGCGCTGGCTTGCGATCCTTACGACGATCTGCGATCAAACACCCCGTGACGAGGCTGTGGCGGGTGTTTTGCAGCAGGAGGCCAGCACCGTCGCTGTCGAGAATGGTGCAGGCGGAGATGCTGAAGGTGTCGCCGTTGATGATCTGCACCGCCGCGGGGTGGGTGCGCACACCGTCGATGTGCAGGCCGGTGAGCGTGATGTCGCGGCAATCGCGGAAAACGAGTCCGCCTTTCACGGCGGCGGCCTTGCCTCGATAGTAGGGCGGATTGCGATCAAAGGTGTTCGGTCCGATGGCGATGTTACTGCAGCCGACGGCGAGCAAATCATGCTCGAAACCGACGCCGAAGGTGTTGCCGGTGATGACGGCTCCGCGCACTTCCTGGAGGTCGATGTTTACCGAGACATCGCTCAAAACATTGTCGCAGATGCTCAGGTGGCCCCAGCGGGCGGTTTCGTCGTTGCCGTAGGGTTTGCCTTTGCCGATGAAGCGCACATTGGCCGAGCCGGGCGAGACGCTGTTGTGCTGGATGGTGCAGCCGGTGATGCTGACCTCGGCCGTGGAGCCATCCGTGCAGTCGATGAGCACGTTGGCGGTCGGTGGGGACTCGGGAGCCATGTTGCTTTCAATATCACAGGTGCCGATGTGGAGGTTCCGCACCGCTCCACCGCGTGTCACGACGCCGCCACCCGCGTTGTAGCTGATGTGGCTGCCGATGATGTTCGACTGGTGGAGATCGACCTGGTCGTAAAACACACCCACACCGCTGTTGTGATACAAATGGCAGTCGCTGATGATCACATTGCGATTTTTCACGCTAAGCCGCACCGCGTGACGTGCCTCATGCACCGAAACACGCGTGATCGTGAGCTGCATCGTGCCCGTGGCCTCGATGCCGTCTGCCTCGGCATGCGCGCCGGTGATTTCGATGCCGTCCACCATCGGCGTGCGCTGCCGGGCAAAGATTCCCGGTTTCAGGCTCGTGGGATCGGCCGTGCCTCCATGCGTGCCTTTGAAATGAAATGCCGGACCCGCGCCCTCCATGACGAAACGGGCTACCCCATCGCCACTGAGCGAAATGAAGCCCGTTTTGTCGAGATCGATGATCACAGGCTTCGACAGCCGATACGTGCCGCGGCCCAAACGCACCGCGCCACCGGCATCGACCATCGTTTGCACCGCCGCGGTGTCGTCTGCCTTGCCATCGCCGATCGGTTGGGCCTGTAGCGAGAGAGTCAAAGCCGTCAGCGTGAGGAAAAAGAGGCGCGAGATCATGGGATGACCTCATACGACCACAAAGCAGGTGTTTGCGCGAAGCAAAGTAGCCATCTTGCTCCGCAAGATGGGCCAGCGCTTCCGCAGCAAGGAAACGTCCCGGCACTTCCACACGCCATGCTCCTCTCGCGGAGCGAGAGGGCTACTTTACTGCAAAATACGCCTCGAAGCTCTTCGCGAGTCCTTCGCCGAACGTCACCCAATGCTTGCCCATCGCAGGCTGCTTGATGCCCTCGATGTAGTTGCAGTTGAACTCGAGGATCACAGCGTCGATGCCGAAACGCGTGAACCAGCCTTCGCCGAGCGTGCCGGGATTGCGAAATGTGGCTTTCGTCGAGCCGACGGTGAACCAGGTGTGGTCACGCAGGCATTGCTCAAAGTGCGCCATGCGGGCGAGATACGCGTCGATCTCGGGCATGTCCGGCCTGCTGATGTGCAGCAGGCCGTTGCCGTCGTTGTGCAAATCCATGGCGAAAGTGGGCCTGCGTCCGGCTTTGATCTCGCCTTCGAGCCAGCGCTCGAGCGCGGCGTTTTCCGGCGCGAGCTTCGGATCGGCAGGCTTGTCCCACTTCCGGTTCAAGTCCCAGCCACCGAGGTTGAAACGCGTGCCGCCACGCTCGACGCCGTCCTTGTTCGCCATCGGCAGGATGCACACGTTGTAGAGCGCGAGGCACTTCTGCGCCTCGGCATCGCCTTTCAACAAGCGCCGAACGAGGCCTTCGACGACCCAGTTGCCCACCGGCTCCCATGGATGTGCTCGGGCACGGATAAAAACATGATTTGGCGCGTCGTCGTTGCCGACACGGATGATTTCGAGATCGCGACCCTGCACCGTTTTGCCAATCGGCGTGATCTTCACAAGCGGGCTCGCTTTGATCTCATCGAGGAAGCGGTTCAGATCCGACACACGATACGGCTCCGCCCGCGCGACGAAGAGAGAATCCCCCGGCATCTCCAGCGTGACGAGCACGCGGCCCTCCTCCGGTGACTCAGTCGGCACGGGCGTCCAGTTTTTGCCATCCTGCGAGATGACGACCTGCTTGATCTCCTTCGCCACCGAGCCCGCCTTGCTGTTCCAGACGTTGGCGAGGTTCTTGAGCTCCAGTGTGATCTTCCGGCCCTTCGCGGCCTGAATGCGGAAGTGAAAATGCCCTGCCGCGCGATTCGGCGAGAGGCGCTCTTGGTCGTAGTTCAAGTTCACGACCACTGTGCCGTCTTCTGCGAACTCATACCAAAGCGGCGATGCATTCTCGAAGCTGGTGTCGATGAAATCGACCAGTGGCGCGGGTGGAGCAGGCGGCTCGTCCACCGCGAGGGCCAGCATCGCAGCCATCAGGAGCGCGGCAGGAAGAAGGAATGAGGTTTTCATCCTGCTCTAACGTCTGTGCGTCATGCGCTCAATCCTCCAAGTTGGCCTTCGTGACCGGGGCCCACCAGATGACGATGAAACCGAGGGCGTAGATGCTTGCGCATAGGGTTCCTACTTTCGGATAGTCGCCGCCGAGGGCGGTGAAGAGGAATCCGGCGGCGAGGACGCCGAAGGCGGTGGCGAAACGGCCGGAGTTGTAGGCGAGTCCGCTGCCGGTGGCGCGGACACGTGTGGGAAACAGCTCCGGCAAGTAGAGTGCGAGCCAGCCGAAG
>Ga0315904_10012727_pt1 | contig 10601 bp, 4 predicted proteins | sample LakEriMetagenome_6_FD_203529 | JGI IMG/M metagenome (GOLD analysis project Ga0315904, IMG submission 203529) | Freshwater fungal communities from buoy surface, Lake Erie, Ohio, United States - Buoy 12 MA120 | ecosystem: Environmental > Aquatic > Freshwater > Lake | place: USA: Lake Erie, Ohio... | reverse complement strand
TCTATTGGCTGGATCTTAAAGAAACGTTTCTCGCGACAGACGGCATGTTGCGAAAGGATCTTATGCCCGACGCACTTCATCCCAACGTCGAGGGCTACCGTGAGTGGGCGAAGGCAATGGAGCCTAAGCTGACCACGTTGCTGGGAAAATGAGCAGTGAATTTCAGGAATTCGTTAGAACTTATATCACGAAAACATCGACCTCGATCCCACAAACACTTGCGCCACGGAACAGCTCCGGCGTGAAAAATGAATTCATCATCTAATCATATGCGTCGAATATTGCACCAACTTCTCCTCCTATCCCTGCCGCTAGGTGCCGCCGAGCCGCCGCTGCCTGAGAAGGTCGAGTTCAACCGTGATGTGCGGCCTATTCTCTCGGACAACTGTTTCTACTGCCACGGCAATGACTCAGGCCATCGCAAGGCGAAACTGCGGCTCGATGTGCGTGAGGCCGCCCTGAAGAAGGACGCCTTCGTGCCGGGCAAGCCAGATGAAAGCGATCTGATCGAGCGGATCTTCAGCACCGATGAAGAAGAGCTGATGCCGCCGCCTGATTCGCACAAAAAACTCACCGCTCAGCAAAAAGAAATACTCAAACGCTGGATCGCCCAGGGCGCGGAGTATCAGCAGCATTGGTCGTATAACATGCCGCAGAAGGCAACGATTCCCGCTGGGAAAAACGCGGTGGATACTTTGGTGAAACAACGCATCACTGAGCTTGGTTTGAAACCATCTCCCGAAGCGGATCGCCGCACTTTGATCCGCCGCCTTTACTCGGATCTGCTGGGCTTGCCGCCGAAGCCGGAAGAAGTCGCCGCCTTCATCAATGATACCGCGCCGGATGCCTACGAGAAGCTCGTCGAGCGTGTGCTCAAAAGCCCACACTACGGCGAGCGCATGGCCATTGGCTGGCTTGATGTGGTGCGCTTTGCCGATACCATCGGCTATCACAGCGACAATTCGCGCAACGTCTGGCCTTATCGCGATTGGGTGATCAAGAGCTTCAATGACAACAAACGGTTCGATCGTTTCACCATCGAACAGATCGCAGGCGACTTGATGCCGGATGCGAATCAGGAGACGCGTATCGGCTCTGCCTTCAATCACCTGCTGCTCACCACGGAGGAAGGCGGTGCCCAGGCGAAAGACTATGAGCAGCGGATGCTCACAGATCGCGTCCGCGCTGTTAGCGCGGCATGGATGGGCCAGACAATCGGATGCGCTCAGTGCCACGATCACAAGTTCGACCCCATCACCTCGCGTGACTTCTACACGCTCGGCGCGTTCTTTGCCGACATCGAGGAACCCATCCTCGGTCCCCGTGAACCGGGCATGATGATCCTTGACGACCAGGCTCAACAAAGCCTCACAGCGATGACGCAAAAGATCACCGATCTGAAAGCCGACCACGCCAAACCAAGACCCGAACTCGCCGCAGGACAAAGCGCATGGGAAAAATCCACCCTCGCCGAAATCACCAAAGCCAAATGGACCGCCGTCACACTCGCGAGCGCCACCGTCGCAAGGAGTGACGTTTCTATCAAAATTGAAAAGAATGGCCTCGCCCGGGCTGCGACCGACGCCAATTCAACCGATGCCCCCGATGCCTACAAACTAACAGCGAAGGCACCTGCGAAAGGTATTACCGGATTTCGACTCACAGCAGTGAAGGACAAGTCACCAGGCATCGGACTCGCACCTAACGGAAATTTTGTTCTAACAGAAATCACCGTCACCGATGGCAACGACAGGAAACTGGACATCGCGAAAGCCACAGCCACCTACGAGCAACCGAACTACGCCGCTACCACAGCCATCGACGGCATTTCCACAGGCCAAGACAACGGCTGGGCAATACAGGAAGGCGCTGCCTCGGATCAGTCTCTCCACCTCGAACTCGCTGCTCCATTCGATGGCGAGACGGAAAGTCTCACCTTCACCCTCACCTTCGCTTATGGATCGAATCACCAAATCGCGAACCCACGCATCGACTTCACCACCAGACCTGCACCCGCCGCTTTGCCGAAGGATCTCCCCGCGCCGAACATCCTCGCCATCATGCAAACTGCGCCGAATCAGCGCACACCCGAGCAGATCGCCCAACTCGCCGATGCCTATCGCCTGATCGCTCCAGAGCTGGCCGCTCTCCGCACTGAAATCGCGGCGGCGGAAAAAACAAAAGCAGACTTCGATGCATCCGCACCGAAATGCCTCGTCACCGTCAGTCAGGAAAACCATCGCGTCGTTCGCATCCTCCCGCGAGGTGATTGGATGAACGAGACGGGCGAGATCGTGAAGGCGGCACTTCCACACTATCTGCCCGGCCCCGACTTCGGTGATAAAATCCCGAACCGCCTCGACCTCGCCCAGTGGCTCGTTTCCAAAGAGAACCCGCTTACGGCACGCACCGTGATGAATCGTCTGTGGAAACAGTTTTTCGGAATCGGCCTCAGCAAGGTGCTAGACGATCTCGGCGCGCAAGGTGAACAGCCACCGAACCAAGCGTTGCTCGACTGGCTCGCCTGCGAGTTCATCGACTCCGGCTGGGACATGAAGCACATGGTTCGCACTATCGTCACCAGCTCAACATACAAACAAGTTTCCAATGCCACACCCGAGCAACTCGCCGCCGATCCGCTCAACCGGCATGTCGCTCGGCAAAGTCCCTTCCGCCTCGATGCCGAACTCGTCCGCGATAATGCGTTGGCCACTGCTGGTCTGCTCGTTCATAAAATCGGTGGCCCTAGCGTGAAGCCCTATCAACCCGACGGCTATTGGGAAAACCTGAACTTCCCCCAACGCGGCTACGATGCTGATCAAGGCGAGAACCAGTACCGACGCGGCCTTTACGTCTGGTGGCAGCGCAGTTTCCTCCATCCCAGCATGCTCGCCTTCGATGCGCCTAGCCGCGAGGAATGCGCCGCTGAGCGCAATCGATCTAACATCCCGCAACAAGCGCTCGCGCTGTTGAACGATCCGAGTTATGTCGAAGCCTCGCGTGCCTTTGCCGCACGCATTCTGACCGAGTGCCCGGGCGATACCGCCACACGCCTTCAGTGGGCGTGGCAGCAGGTGTTGCAACGCGCGCCCTCGGAAGCTGAGTTAAAAACCATCTCGCCGCTGCTCGGTGAACGTCTCGCCGCCTATCGCGCTGATAGCGCTTCAGCCGAGGCGCTTCTCAAAGTCGGCCTGTTGTCCGCGCCAGCCACATTGGACAAAGCCGAACTCGCCGCATGGACGCATGTTGCCCGTGTGTTGCTAAATCTTCACGAAACCATCACCCGCTCTTGACTCATGAATTTTCTAACACCTTCTGAAATTTCCCGCCGCGCCTTTCTTTCACGCACTGCCCAAGGACTTGGCGCTGCGGCTCTTGGATCGCTGCTAAATCCCCAATCGCTTCACGCGGCAACATCTCATGGCGTTCTGAAAAACCTGCCGCTGCCGCAGAAAGCCAAACGAGTCATCTGGCTCTCCATGGCAGGCGGCCCGTCGCATTTGGAGACCTTCGATCCCAAGCCAAAACTCGGTGAAATGAACGGCAAGCCAATGCCCGAGAGCTTCACCAAAGGCCAACAGCTCGCACAACTCCAAGGCCAGCCGCTGATGTGCTTCGGCCCGCAGCATCCCTTCGCGAAATACGGCAAAAACCAGACCGAAATCTGCTCCCTCTTTCCGCACATCGGCTCGATCATGGATGACATCTGCCTCGTCCGCTCGATGACAACCGACGCGATCAATCACGACCCCGCGCACATGTTCATGAACACCGGCTCGCAGATCGCCGGCAGGCCGAGCATGGGAGCATGGATCACCTATGGTCTCGGCAGCGTCGCGGAAAACCTGCCGGGTTTCGTCGTCCTCACCTCTCTGGGCAAAGGCGGTCAAAACCAGCCCATCGCCGCACGCCAATGGAGCAGCGGGTTTCTCCCATCCAAGCATCAGGGCGTGCAACTCCGCGCCAAGGGCGACCCTGTTCTTTACCTCACCAATCCTCCCGGCATCTCGTCTGCCATGCAGCAAGGCGACATCGCCGCCATCAACGCGATGAATCAGCAACGCGACGCGCTGGTGCATGACCCCGAGATCGCCACCCGCATCGCCCAATACGAACTGGCCTTCAAAATGCAGACCAGCGTGCCCGATCTCATGGATCTATCCAAGGAGGGCGCAAAGACGTTCGAACTCTACGGCTGCACACCTGGAGACGGGTCCTTTGCTTCTAACTGCCTGCTCGCCCGCCGCCTTGCCGAACGTGGCACGCGTTTCATTCAGCTCTATCACAAGGACTGGGATCACCACGGCGGCGTGAAGGAAGGCATCGCATTCAAGGCACAGGAAGTCGATCGCGCCTGCATGGCTCTCATCACCGATCTCAAACAGCGTGGCATGTTAGACGACACGCTCGTCGTCTGGGCCGGCGAATTCGGGCGAACCCCCATGTCCCAGGGCGGCAACGGCCGTGACCATCATAACAAAGCCATGTCCATCTGGCTCGCAGGCGCCGGCATCAAACGCGGCATGGTTTACGGCTCCACCGACGACCTCGGCTATGCCGCCGTGGAAAACGTCACCACCGTCCACGATTTGCACGCCACGATGCTCCACCAGCTCGGCATCCAGCACGAGGCATTCACCTTCAAATTCCAAGGTCTCGACGCCAAACTCACCGGCGTCACAGGAGGAAAAGTCATCAAGGATATCCTTGCGTGAAAAATCATCCCCCGCTCCGCAGCATCACGTCACCACCCGCGAAATGAATCTATCAAATCTGCGTTCCATGAAGAATGATCTCATCAAACCCTTGTTTGCCGCACTCGCGGTGGGCCTCACCAGCCCGCTTTTCTCACAAGTCCCCGATCTCACCAAGGACACGCAGGCGCTGGACCGATCGCTGGCCGCCACGCCGCCACAGCTCAAGCCTCCCTTGCACGGCCTCGAGGAGGTCGGCTGGCAGGATGTGGATCTGCGCGGGGGCTTCTGGGGGCCGCGCCTCGACATCCATCACAAGGAGACCATCCCTCATGTGATCGCCAAACTCGATGAGCGCAAACACATTGCCAACTTCGACGTTGCCGCCAAGGTGTTGAAAGGCGCCGCCGTGAAACAGGGCGGGACGGACTCCGACCCGGCCGGCCAGGCGCTGGCGGGCGACTCCGGAAATCACGGCCCCGGCCCCAACGACCCCAAGGGTGCCACGGAGGGGGAGATCGTCGGCCACAGCGCCTTCGACTCCGACATCCACAAGGCGCTCGAAGGTGCCTGTTACACGCTCGGCCACCGGGACGACCCAGCTCTGAGCCAGCGCATCGAGGGCATCCTCGACCGCATCCTCGCCGCGCAGGAGAAGGATGGGTATCTGGTCAGTTATTTCACCGCCAAGGAACCGGAAAATAAGTGGGCCAACCTGAGGCTCAACCATGAGATGTATAACGCCGGCCACTTCTTCGAGTTTGCCGTGGCGCATCACCAGCTCACCGACAAAACCAATGCCCTTGATGCGGCGAAGCGCTTCGCCGACCACATGGACCGCACCTTTGGTCCTAACAAGCGCTATGACGTGGATGGCCACCAGGAGGTTGAGCTGGCCCTGGTGAAACTCTACCGTGCCACCGGCGAGAAGCGTTACCTCGACCTCTGCAGGTTTTTCCTGGAGGAACGTGGCCACGTCCACGGCACCGAGCGAAAGCGGTTCACCGAGGTATTACCCCGAGGGAATCCGAAACGGAAGCCCGGCGAGACCAATCCGGAATGGATGAAGCGGAAATGGAGCTTGCGCGACGGCAAGATGCAGGACCACAAGCCGGTTCTTGAGCAGACCGAGGCGGTCGGGCACGCCGTGCGCGCCGGCTACATGTATGCCGCCATGACGGACCTCGCCCGATTCAGCGAGGCTCCGGAATACGCCAAGGCTGTCCGCACGCTGTGGGACGACGTGTTGCGTAGCAAAATCTATCTCACCGGCGGCGTCGGCACCGCCCAATACGACGACGAAGGCTTCGGCGATCCCTACCTGCTGCCGAATAGCACCTACTGTGAGTCCTGCGCCAACATGGCCAACGTGCTGTGGCAGCATCGCATGAACCTGATGGACGGCGACGCCAAATACGCCGACGTCATGGAGCTCACGCTCTACAACTCTGCGATCGCCGGACTCGCGCTTTCCGGTAAAGGTTTCTTCTACCAGAACCCGCTGGAGTCACGGGATGGAGCGGAGCGTCCCGACTGGATTGGTCTGGCCTGCTGCCCGACCTCGCACTCCCGCTTCACCCCGCAGGTCGGCGGCATGGTCTATGCACGCAAGGCCGGGAAAATTTTCGTCAACCTCTACGCAGCCGGTGAAGCCACCATAGGCATCGGGGAGGGCAGGGTGGTGAAGATCAGCCAGGAAACGGACTACCCGTGGGATGGCAGGATCAAGCTGAAGATCGCGCCGGATAAGCCGTCCGAATTTGACCTCTGCGTGCGGATTCCGGGCTGGGCGCTCGGGAAACCGTTTCCCAGCGATCTCTACCGGTTTGCGTCCTCGGAAGCGGCCCCCGTATCCCTGAAGATCAACGGCGAAACAGTGGAGGCAAAGCCCGGGAAGGACGGATACGTCCACCTCACGCGTTCATGGAAGGCTGGTGACGAAGTGGCGCTCGACCTGCCGATGCCGGTCCGCCGCGTCCACGCCCATGAGAAAGTCGAGGCGGACAAAGGCAAGGTGGCCCTGATGCGCGGGCCAATCGTTTACTGCCTCGAGGGAGTCGACAACAAGGATGTCGATCTTTTCAAGTTCAGCCTGCCACCGTATGCCGAACTGAAAACCGAACATCGTGGCACGCTTCTGGGTGGAGTCACCGTGATCCACCCTCAAGGTCTCGACGCAAACAAGACGCCGGTCAAGTTGACCGCCATCCCCTGGTATGCCTGGGCGAACCGCGAGAAGGGACCGATGACGATTTGGATCAACGAAAGCGGCGAGGTGAAGTGACTAACCCGTGAAAAATGAAAATATGCAATTGAAGAATACACACATGAAACACCATCTCCTCAAACCCTTGTCTCTCCTTGTATTATGGCTTGCGCTGTGGCCGACGGGGGCGGCTGCGCAATACCCGGGCTGGCAGCACTCGGGATCGATGTTCATCCTCACCACACCGGAAGGAGCCGACCTAGCAGCTACTGCGACCGAGAAGGATTTTCCGCTGTTAGTAAGACTGCACAAAGACTCCTTCGACTTCAGCAAAGCCAAGGCCAATGGCGAGGATATACGCTTCAGTTCGAGCGATGGTGCCCCACTGGCGTACGAAATCGAGCAATGGGATGCCGTCAACGGACTTGCCGCCATATGGGTGAAGATCCCGACCATCACTGGCAATGCCCGGCAAGAAATTAAAATGTATTGGGGCAACACTGCGGCGGTCAGCGAATCCAGCGGCCCTGCGGTCTTTAATCCCGCAAACGGCTATGTCGCCGTGCTGCACATGAACGAAACCGTTCAGGATGCGACCGGAGCTGTCACGGCGAAAGATACCGGCACCACCGTGAGTAACGGCATGATAGCCAAAAGCCGGTATTTCCCCGGCGACAAAGGTATCGTGTGCGGAGAGCCCATAAAAGGGAATCCCCCAGCCGAGACAGAGCATCCTTATAATCAACTGGGCAATGACGGCATCACCAGTTTTCCAAAAGGGGTTTCGGCACATTCCACCCAGGCCTGGTTCCGGACCAGTGAGGTCAATAGAGACGTGGTCGATTGGGGCGTCGAAGGAGGTTTCAATAAAGTGCAAATCAAAATTGCCAGCCCTCCGTGCATCTCTATCGATGGCAATTTTGCCAGCACCGCAGGCAATACAAGATTGAGTCAGTCGCAATGGCATCAGGTGGTGTATACCAGCACGCCGGGCACCCCCCACCAAGTGGCGCGCATTTACGTGGACGGGAAATTGGACGCATCTTCCGACGTCGTCATGAATCTGCCAATCAAATCCAAGTTGTGGGTTGGCGGCTGGCTGAACAGTTACAATTTCATCGGGGATATCGACGAGGTGCGGGTTTCCCAAACGGCTCGTTCGGCTGATTGGATCAAGCTGGAATACGAGAATCAGAAGTCCCTGCAGACCCTGGTCGGCACCCTGGTGCCATCCGGCTCCACCTTTGCCGTGACGCCTGCTTCGGTGACCATGAACGAAGGCGCCACCACCATGCTCACCGGGCAGGCCGGCGGTGCCCAGAAGTTCTCTTGGTCACGCATCGACAATGGCCTCGAGACCATGCTCGCGGTCGATCAGTTCACCTTTGCCTTCACCGCCGAACGGGTGACCGCCAACTTGTTCTATATACTGCGATTCAAGGCCGTCTATGCCGACGGTGTGAAGACCAAGGAGATCGCCATCACGATCAAAGAAACCATTCCCGAGCCAGTCTTCACACTCAAGGCCCCGACAAAATGGGATGGTCGATCGACCATCGAGGTGGAATCGAAAATCGCGAATCTCGCCGCGATGCAGGCTGCGAACGTAGCGGATTTGAAATATGAATGGAGCGCCGGGCCCTTCGCCGTCATCAAGGAAGTGGCGCCCGGCAAGCTGCGGCTGCTGCGCTCGCAAAACAGTGGCAAGCTGACGGTGACGGCGAAAGTTAGCAATGGCGGCACGCCGGTCTCACACAGCGTGGATATCATGGTGACCGAGCCGAAGAAGGACGCCTGGGTGCAGCGCACACCTGCAAAGGATGAGAAGCCCGAGGACGGTCAGTTCTACGCACGCGACGACAAGGGGCTGGGCACGCTTTATTACAATGGAACGCTGACCGACGCCGCCGATTCCGTTTTCCTCAAGCTCTACGCAAAAGACAAACTCATCAAGACCGAGACGGCCAAACCCGCAGCGGACAAATCCTACGCGCTCTCAACGCAGCTCAAGCCGGGTCTGATCCAATACAAAGTGGAGTTTGGCACGAAGGTCGGCGGTAAGGAAACCGTTCTACAAACGGTGAATGATCTGGTCTGCGGCGACGCCTACATCATCGATGGTCAATCCAATGCATTGGCGACCGATACCGCCGAACAATCTCCGCCGGAGACGAATCAATGGATCCGCAGTTATGGCCGTCCTTCAGATGATAAAACAGCCGCCCCTGTAAACCTGTGGTGTTATCCGGTGTGGAAAGCACAAAAGGGCGAGAAAGCCGAGTTGGGCTGGTGGGGTATGGAACTAGCCAAGCGTTTGGTGGCTAGTCAAAAGGTGCCTATTTTCATCCTCAATGCCGCAGCGGGTGGAACACGCATCGATCAGCACTTGCCTAACCCGCAAAATCGTCGTGATACCAGCGGTGACAATCCATGGACGAATCCCTATAAGCTTTACGGCAGTTTATTGACGCGAGTGGAAGGGGCGAAGTTGACGCACGGCATCCGCGGGATTCTGTGGCATCAGGGTGAAAATGATCAGGGCTCTGATGGACCTACCGGCGGTTACGGATGGGAGACCTACCATGAATTGTTCAAGGAAATGGCCGCGGCTTGGAAAACAGACTTTCCGAATGTGAAAAATTATTATGTGTTCCAAATCTACCCGGACTCATGCGGGATGGGCGGAAGCATAGGATCCGGCGATATGTTGCGCGAAAAACAGCGCACCTTGCCCTATCTCTTTTCGAACATGAGCATTCTCTCCACGCTGGGTGTGAAACCTCCGGGCGGCTGCCACTATCCGTTGGAGGGTTGGGCGGAGTTCGCGCGCATGGTTCAACCGATCATCGAACGCGACCACTATGGCATGAAGCCAACCAAGATTCTAACAGCGCCAAACCTGAAACGTGCCGCTTTTGCTGATGCGACAAAAGACACGATCACACTCGAGTTCGATCAACCCGTGATGTGGTTAGATTTACTCGCCAACCAATTCTATCTCGACGGTGAGCCTGACCACATCGTCAGCGGTAGCTCTACTGGAAATATTCTAACACTGAAACTTAAATCGCCATCCACCGCCAAAAACATCACCTACCTCAAAGAGGTGAACTGGAAACAGGAAACTCTGCTTATCGGTGAAAACGGTCTCGCTGCCCTGACCTTCTGTGAAGTGCCGCTTCAGTCCGGCGCGGCGTCCCGCTGATCGAGGTCGGCCACGATAATTTCCAACGAATCAATAACAATGAAACCAACTTCCTTTCTAATAAAGCATATGAAACGATCATCTATCATCCTCCTCAGCATGTCCCTGTTCGCTGGCCAACTCCATGCCGCAGGCGGGGGCGGCAACGACCAAGCATATTATACCGAAGAACACATCTACCAAACCCGCCCGAATCCGGCCGGCGAGAGTTTTTTCGGCATCATCGGCACCACCGGGCTCAAGGCGCGGGTCTATCCGGGCGTGGTCCTCAAGGTGGAGGATATGATGCCCAGCTCCCCGTGCGAGGGCAAATTCGCCAAGGGGGAGATTCTAACAGGAATCAATGGCACCGACCTGAAAGGGCTCGACCCGTTCGTCGCGATGGGCAACGCCCTCACCAAGGCCGAGGCTGCCGATGGCAGAATGGTTTTCGATGTGACCTCCGCCGACGGTAAGACCCAGCGCAAGGAAACCGTCACGATTCCCGTGCTCGGTG
>Ga0315904_10012726_pt1 | contig 10601 bp, 20 predicted proteins | sample LakEriMetagenome_6_FD_203529 | JGI IMG/M metagenome (GOLD analysis project Ga0315904, IMG submission 203529) | Freshwater fungal communities from buoy surface, Lake Erie, Ohio, United States - Buoy 12 MA120 | ecosystem: Environmental > Aquatic > Freshwater > Lake | place: USA: Lake Erie, Ohio... | reverse complement strand
GAACGCACATGATCCAGCGCACCACCAGATCACAAGTCACGCTTCAGCTTCGAGAAATGAAGCGCCAGGTCCGCATTGCTTTGAAAAAGGGCCACTACGCCAAATACCGCTACGCCAAGAACTGGCTAAAGGCCCACGCGGCGCTTTTGAAGGAGATCGCGCGGTGACATCTCGCACTTATCTGGAGCAAAATGTTTACGACGCCGCGCAGGAAAGGCTCAGGTTCGTATTCCAGAATTTTGAGCGGATTTATGTGTCGTTCTCTGGAGGGAAGGACAGCGGGGTTCTGCTCAACCTCGCCATTGATTACGCACGGGCGCATCCGGATGAACTGAGAGGCCGCAAGATTGGCATCCAGATCATGGATAATGAGGCGAACTATACCCACAGCGCGGAGTTCATGCACCGGATACTGCAAGCCAATCAGGACATACTCGAGATTTATTGGTGCTGCCTGCCCATCACCCTCCCCTGCACAGTGTCCAGCTACGAAATAGCCTGGCAATGCTGGGGCATTGAGGATGAGCATCGCTGGATCCGCCCCATGCCGGCAGAGCCCTACATCGTCAACGTCAATAACCACCCGTTTGGCGATCTTTTCATCCCCGGCATGAACTATGCGGATTTCTGGGACATGTTCGCTGAGTGGTACAGCCAGGGAAAGACCTGCGCGAACCTGATCGGTATCAGAACGGCGGAGAGCCTCAACCGTTTTCGTGCGATCGTGAACCAGCAAAAGGAAACAATGCACGGCGCGATGTGGACCAAGAGGAATACAGCGCACACCTATAACTGCTACCCCATCTACGACTGGCGCACGGAAGACATATGGACAGCCAATGCCAAGTTTGGGTGGGACTACAACAAGCTCTATGATGTGTTCTACATGGCGGGCGTGCCCATCAAAAAGATGCGTGTTGCAAGCCCGTTCATGTCAGAGAGCAAATCAAGCCTTGGCATGTATCGCGTTATCGACCCATCCATATGGGCGAGGTTGTGCGCTCGTGTTGGTGGTGCCAACTTCATGGCTACCTACGGCAAGCAATTGAACTATTCGTCGTTCGCTCTTCCCAAGGGCCACACATGGAAGAGCTTTGTGAAGTTCCTTCTAGCCACGCTTCCAGAAGGAGCCGCCGCAAATTTTAAGTCGCGCTTCATCCAGTCCATTCAGTATTGGGGCCGGGTGGGGCGCGGTCTCCCCGAGGAAGTTATCGAGGAACTCGCACGCACTGGCGTGAAGTTCAGGCTAAACGGAACAACACCACACGGCGGCAATGAATTGCAGCGGGTGATGATAAAGGTTCCGCCGGACCACCTGGACCAGCTCTCCTGCCACAACAGCATGGTCACAAGCTGGAAGCGGTTCGGGATCACCGTCCTCAAGAACGATCACACCTGCAAGTACTTGGGGCTGGCTCCCACGCAAGAGCAACAGCGCCGACAACGCGTCATTCAACGAAAATACTCAAAGGCCTTTGGAGGGAAGAAGTGAAGGTAGTTCACACGTCTAATCTGCCGGAAGAGCGCATTGTCAAGTGCCCTAAGGGAGGGTTCACAAGCAATCGCATTTTGCTTGAAAGCGACGGCATGGGGTACAGCCTGACCAAGACGGTTGTTAACCCGGGGGTCCACCATTGGCATTACAAGGACCATCTTGAGAGCTGCTATTGCGTTTCCGGTTACGGCCGCCTGACAAACAAGACGACGGGCGAGCAATTCGACATTGAGCCAGACACAACCTACGTCCTCGACAAGCACGACGACCATATATTCCAGTGTCTTGAGCCAACCGTGCTGATCTGCGTTTTCAATCCGCCCTTGACCGGTCAGGAAGTTCATCAAGATGACGGTAGCTACGCCGTGGAGTGGAAGAGCCCGGTTTATTCGGTGAAGTCGGTTCCGATCGAGAAGGTTACGGCAAACGACTACAACCCCAATAGCGTTGCCCCACCGGAAATGGCGCTTCTGGAAACCTCAATCTGGGAAGATGGATACACGCAGCCCGTTGTTGTTGTGCATGACCATGAGCGGGACAAGTACGTGGTCGTAGACGGGTTCCATCGCTTCTTGACGCTAAAGAACAGCCAGCGGATCCGGGAACGGGAAAGGGGCATGCTTCCGGTTGTTGTTCTCAGAAAAGAACTGCACGACCGCATGGCCTCTACAATCCGGCACAACCGCGCGCGCGGGTCTCACAACATCGAGCTCATGAGCGTCATTGTCGCCGAGCTGGTTGAGATGGGAAAGGGCGATGCGTGGATTTGCAAGCACATCGGCATGAGCCCCGATGAACTCCTCAGGTTGAAGCAAGTAACAGGGCTTGCGTCTCTCTTCCTCGGCAAGGAGTTTTCAAAGGCATGGGACGTTGAGAAGATTGATGAGGTAGCAGGCGAGATTGAGGATGAAGCTTCAGAGGCAATGGCGGCCAATTGATACGTGGGAGGAGATAGGTGCGAACATGTGGGGCGAGGTTCAGGATCGCGCCGGCATGTTGCAGAAGGCGATTGAGTTTACGGGTGACCACAAGAGATATGGGTCTTACATGGTCCGCGTGGTCAACGAGTGGCCCAATAGCTGCGCAAACGCACTTACGGACCCTGCCCTGAACCGGCGTGCCTGGGTTGGGCACGCGGCTTGCGCCATGGCGCTCGGCTGCCCCGAAGACATCACACGACACGCATGGAGTTACTTGAGCAATGAGCAGCGCATACTGGCAAATGGCGAGGCGGAGCGAGCAATTCAGTCCTGGGAGAAACGCCTCAGAGAGGGTCTTGGAGTACGTGAGCACGTGGCGCAAGCGATGCTATTCGAATGACATCCCGGATGAGGTTCCGCGTAAGGTCATGCAGTCCGGTCGCGCCCCGAGTTACAAGGCGATTGCCTTGGCGATCCTCAAGAACGATTTACACTTTTACTCTCTCGGTTTCTCGCGCCCTCTTTGGGACGACACTCTTGCCGTTGTTGAGATGGGGCGCATTGCCAACAACCTTCGTCCACTCCAACCACAGCAGCTTGATCTGTTTGAAGCGCCGAGCAAGGGAAGGCTGACATGAACCAGACGGTTGAATTGCGAGTAACCTTGCATGACGCGAACGATCTTTACACCGCCCTTCTGAAGGAGCTCCAGCATTGCGAGCGGCAGGTCACGGGTTCAGACCTCGAGATGCGGGGGCATTGGTCTCAGAGGCTGGAGAGGCTCGGCTCCCTGGCTAGCTACCTGAGGCTTGAGCGGGAGAAGGCGTATGACGCAATGATAGGGGCCGCGTGATGTTGTACACGGGATCAGGAAGCTTGCCTCATCATGTCTATTGCCTTGTAGACCGCGCGTATACGCGGGGAGGCCTTGAAGGCTTTGAGCCGTGCGTGTGGTTTGGCCTGCGCTCTTACCCTGCACGCGCGTGGGGATGCCATGTGATGCTTGAGTGCGGCGCGGTGGTCAGGGATCTGCCCCTGCACGCCTTGGCTCACGGGGGAAGCCCAGCACCATGGACCGTCAAGAAGGCCCAGACGTGGGATTGCTACGGCTGGCAGTTCAGCCTGCATACCTACAGCTACCTGCACGGGCTGGAGGCGCGCGCCAAGTGTGACGGAGAAGAGGCACGCGGAGATTATCTGTTTACTGCCTTACCTATTGGGGACGGGTACACAGCCGAGCCGGGCCAGAGCAAAGAGTTCATGTTCCTGAGGTTGAGCAACGGGCGGTTTACGGCCCAGCCTACCAATCACGTCTTGTTTGATGAAGTGTCGTTTACGGAGGATACGGGCTGGCCTTCCGACATCCAGCGGCAGACAGACGTGTGGGCGTGTGAGTGGAGGGGTGATAGCGATGGGAATTGAACTGAAGCGACCGATCGAGCGCCTGGCCTATCGCCGGCCAGAGGCGGCTGCGGTTTTGGGTGTGAGCGAAAGCAAGTTTCTGGATTGGGAAAGGCGCGGGTTGATGCCAGCGGCGGTGATCGTGGATGGGTGCCGGCTATACGATGCCGAGCAGATCCGGATTGCGTGGATGGCAATGAAGGAAGGCCGCGCGCCTGTCTTGGCAGAGTCAAACCCCTACGACCTCGAGCCGTGAAGATAACCTCCCTCCCCTATTTGAAGGTCTACAAGGACCGGCACGGGAAGATCCGGCGCTATGTGAGGCGGTGGGGGAAGAGTGTAGTTCTTAAACTGGACCCCACCCATCCTGATTTTCTGGGTGAGTACCAAGCAGCAATATCTGACCTGAAGCCGGACAGGTTCCAGCCAGAGCCGGGGACGTGGCACGCTTTGGTCACTGAGTATTTAGGCTCCGCCCAATTCAAGGCCCTGAAGAAAAGAACGCAAGGCGAGAACCGGCGTGAGGCGGAGCGGATAAGGCTGAAGTGGGGAGCGCTGCCTGTCGATCGGCTCGAGACCCGCCACATCCTGAAATGGCAAGACCAGTTGGCGGATAAGCCGGGAAGCGCGAATAACATGCTCGCCACCCTGAAGATGCTTCTGGCCTTTGGCCGGTCTCGAGGGTTTCGCCATGGGGACCCGGCAAAGGGAGTTAAGGAGCTGAAGGCGGGGAGCTATCGGTCTTGGACGGATCAGGAGATTGAGGCTTATCAGGCGCGGTGGGGGTTAGGCACCATCCAGAGGCTCATCTTCGACCTTGCGCTGTACTCAGGCCAGAGGCGGGGGGATTTGGTCGCCATGACCTGGCACCACGTAGCAGAGGGTGTGATGGGGGTGGTGCAGGAGAAGACCGGGGAGCGGGTATCTATCCCCGTTCACCCCGCGTTGAAAGAAAGCATGAGCGCGGGACCGAGGAGGGGGATTGCTGTGTTGACCAGAGCGGACGGAGCGCCGTTTTCGGTCAGGGAGGTTTCGGGGGTGTTTTCGTCCGCGGTAGCGGAGGCCGGTCTGCCAGCCTCATGTGTCCTGCACGGGCTGCGGTATTCCGCGGCGCGGAGGCTGGCGGAGGCAGGGGCCACCCCCCATGAGATTGCCGCCGTGACGGGGCACAGGACCTTAGGGATGGTCGAGAAGTACACGCGGGATGCCAGCCGTAAGAAACTCGCCAGCGAGGCCATCCGGAAGATGAAGGCGTGGGGAACGGGAACGGAACCGGAAAGTGTCTAACCTCAGGCTTTCTGAGTGTCTAACCGTGTCCCGGCGTTTTGCCTAAGCCTTTGAGATAATTGGTCGGAGCGGCGGGATTTGAACCCACGACCCCCAGTCCCCCAGAATGGCGCTTGTTTAGAACTATCAAAGACTTGAGGTGTCTAACAGGCGCAATGGAAGGCGTGAACAAAGGCGGAAAGTGTCTAACGCAGACAACGGCATCAGGCCGGAGAAAGCTTGTGACAAAATTGCCAAAATTGCCAAAACCCTTGTTGGCAGTACCAAACACGAAATTCGAAATTCCCGGCCCTAAAGTTTCGAACGACGCAGTGCATTGTGCCGCTCTCTGCAGGACGCGAACGTCCCGCATCGCTCTTATAGGAGAGGCAAAATGCTAGACACGACGAACCCAATGACCTCCGTCATGCGCCCCCTGCTTGACCGGCTGCGGGAGAACCGCATCGGCGTCACCAGCGGTTACAAGCACATCAATGACGGCAAGCTGAAGGTCATCAAGATCGGCAAGAGAACTTATGTGACCGATGAGGCTTGGGCGGAGTTCATCCGCGGCCTGCCTGCTTACACGCCCCGCTCAAAGACAGCGGCGAGCCAGAAGGCGGCTTAACCTCAAAAATTGGCCGCGCCCTCCACGAGGAAAACGCGGCCAAAAAGATCCCTTTTAGAAATCAGGCGGGCCGGGCAGCCCGCCACCATCAGGAGAAGATCGATGGATGCCCCATCAATAATCAACCCAGACATCAGGTGCAAGCCAGTAAAGTGGAACAAAAATGCCTTCAATTTTCGGGTTATTTCTTTTCGCCAATAGCTGGGGAGCAATTCTGTACCCACAGGCTCAGTTCCGCATGGCGAAGCCGGAGGGCCTCAAAGCGGCCTATATCCTGCGCGTAGGCGGACAGAAGCGCGGGGAGGGGTATCGGGGAGGGTAAGGCGTCAGGAGCCGCCAGCGGGCCTTCAGGGGCCGTGAGCGTGGGCGGCGGGGTCGGGCAGGTCTCCGGCGCGGGCACGGTTGAGCAAGCCTGCAACAGGCTCGCCAATGCTACAGTCAGGATTGTCCGCCACATTCTCTTTTATGGTTCGCATTACGATTTTGACGCCGGCGTTTCGTTTGGCTTCAGCGGCCGCCAGCTTCGCCTCTGAGAGTTCAGACCTGACAAGCACCAGCTCCCGTTGCGCCTGGTTCTTCTCGAGCACAACAGCAATCCGCCGCTTCATCTCGTCCTGAAGCGCCGCCCGCGCGGCCTTCAGCTTTGAGGCATCCTCCGCCCACCCGCGCACGGTCCAGGCTGAGAGAAGGAGCAGGACCGCCAAGAGCCCTGCCCCGCCCCATTTCACGTAAGAGAGCATTACGGCTTGGGAAGGTTGTTATTGGGCTGGTTGGCCGCCCCCACCGCGGTCAGGGCAATAAGGACCGCGTTGATCTCGTTGAGATAGGGGATCTCGAACCCCGTCCCGAATGCACTGAGGGCGGCACTTACAGCGACAATGAGGGCGGAGATAACCGCCGCGACAGCCGCCACCTTCGTCTTGACGCCCGGAAAATAATTCAGCGCCCCGACCACCACGTCCAAGATCAATTTGAAGTTCATGAGATAATCCTTTCCTAATGACTGCCGACAGTAAGCTTGATCCCGAAGTATCCGAGCGCGCCCGTCATCAACCCGATCATTGCAGGCAGGATCAGCAAGACCATGCGCGCGCCCTTGCCCTGATTTAGAACATTGTTAAGTGCCGTCACTTGCTCGGCGAGCCGGTCCACTTGAACGGTGAGGGCTTTCATCTGCCCATCCAGCTTGCCAACGTCTCGATGAAGTTCAATCAGATCACTCACTCTCTACCCCTCTCTTTCTGACATCGGCGCCGTAGCGCCTAATGTGATTGGCCCGACCCACTCGGGTTTGATGAGCTGTGACGAAGGCCATCGCCACGCCACCACGCGATCCATGTGAAACGACGCGATCGACACCGCGTCCGATTGGTTCCCACCCAACACCTGAACGAGACCAGCCCGCGCGTTGAATCCAAGGTAGAAGGCAACGTGGCCTTGCCATGCATGGGGCGGCCGGGAGAAGACAACCACGCACCCAAGAACGGGTGAGTTCAACTTTCGCCCCCACGCCTCATAACTACGCGCGTTTGCCTTGCCGGAATGAGGTATCTGCGAGCGCGCGAGCATGGCGCCAACAAATGCAGCACACCAAGGAACCTCGTCCTGCCCGTCCGCCACGCTGGCGAGTTTGGCGTCGTTCCAATACTTGATGATCCGCGGGTTGTCTGGAGTGCCGGGGAGCTCTCTTACACCCAACTCTGCCCGGGCCACTGCAAGCCATGCTGGTTCCATGTCAGGCCTCACGTATAGGCAAAGGAGATGCGGCCGGAAGCTCCGTTGCCGCCGTTTACGAAGTCAGAGTCAAGCTCGCCACCACCGCCACCGCCAGGCGCATTGCCATCACCGCCTCCGATGGTGTTGTTGCTTCCGCCCGCTCCGCCACCCGTTGCCGCGTCACCACCCTTGCCGCTGGCACCATTCGTCCCGGCGTTTCCGTTATTGTTTGTGCCACCGCCGGATGCTGTACCTGCGGCACCGTTTACCGTCGTCGTCGCACCACCACCTCCACCGGCACTGTGCGCAACCCCAGAGAACCCACCTGTCCCGCCACTTGTCGTCGTTGTGCCACCGGCCACGCCACTTCCAGGCGATCCACCCGCCGCGCCGCTTCCTCCCGAGCCAACGGAATAAGAGATGGCATTACCACCTGTCACTGAAACAGTGGTGACGCACCTTGCACCACCTCCGCCGCCGCGCAATCCAGGCACCGAATTATTGACGTTGCCACCACCACCGCCCCCGTAAGATGTGATGGTACAGCTTGTGGCTCCTACCGGGGCTGTTTCAGTTCCTGAGCCTGAGTTGTACGTGTTTGTAACAGGGATGAAGGCCGTGGCCGCGCTAGCGCCAAACCCGATAAGCTGCGTGATGCCGAGGCTCATGGATCAATCATCAATGTTGGAGTCGATGGTGTAGATCAAACGGATCCCGATCAGGCGCGCGTCCGCGTTGAGCGTATCGCTCCCATCCGCAGGGTTGCGCTTGATTTGGAAATAAGTAATGTCGCCCGCTGTGGGGCTTCCGCCGATGGTGATGGCTGAACTTTCAGGGCCTACATGAACGTCGCCCGTTGCAATGAGCGTGTCCGTCGATGTCTGCGCCGTACCAAACGCGGCATCAATCGCGTCATCGTCCGAGACGGCAACAGCCTCAAGCGCCCAGACAACGCCACCCGTTCCAGAAGCTGCGGTCCAGTAGGGAATGAAAGTGACAGTACCCTCGTTCCACCCCTTCGGAAATGACACCGTGAACTGTGCAAATTCCTGCGTGGTCTGGTCGAAATCCAAAACTTTGTTCATTACCTTGTTGGTGGTGCTCTCCGTGGTCCCTGAGGCAGCGCCGTTTGTTGTGCGGGTTGTCATTGCAGCGGCAGGAACCCAAACCGTCTGCTTTCCAATCCCGAGGCGATCAAGCCGCACTTTCTTGTAGGCCGCGGCTGAGTTATCGCGCGTGACGACAAAGTCGGCTGCGGTTTCCGGGGTTGTGTCCTCGGTTGCATTCGTGATTGCGTTGAGGAACAGGTCCGAAACGCTGACCTTGTTTCCTGCGTTGCTTTCGGACGCGTCTACGAAGGGGATAAGGTCGTTGGTCGCTCCACCCGTTGCATCCGTGGTCAAGAGCTGGAGACCGTTGATAAGCAGGTTGTCAACCGTTCCAACCTGCGCGGCGTTACTCTCGGAGGCGTCTGAGAATATGACCCGGTCCCCGGTTTCGCCGATCGTGGTGTCAGCCGTGAAGCCTGACAAGACATTGTCAAACAGGTTCTGAACCGTCACCTTGTTGGACGCGTTGGCGTCTGACACGTCAACGAAAGGAAGGAAGTCACCCACGGCACCGCCCGTCGCGTCCGTGGTCAGGGCGTTCAAATCAACGGCAGGGGTTGAGACCGGAAACTTCGGATTGATGAGCTCAAAGCCGGTGCCGTCATACACCATGTAAAGAATGTCGCCCGACCCATAGTCACTGGCAGTGAGAGCCCCTTGATGCTTCCGGATGGTCTTCGCGCCCAAAGCGTTCACGTTGATGGTCGGGTTGGTCACCGTATTTGCACCCGGCGCAACAACCCAAACTTTCATGCCTGTGGTGTATGTAGAGGGTGCGGGGGTAATGGTCCCCGTAATTGCATCTCCTGTGCCGCCAGGGCTCGCAGCTCTCCAGATGGTGCTGTCTTGCAGCTCCGCCACTCTCCCGTAATTGGCCCGGAGGGTGGCGGCTCCCACGTTAGTATGCAGGAACCCGCCCATGGGAAGATTTGCAGAGGCTGCGTTCTGTCCGTCCCTTGCAACGCAGTTCTCGATCGCGTCTGCAAGATCCTGATCTTGCGCGTCCATCTCGGTTGCGCCGATGATGTTGGTGGGGGAGCCCGCATCCCGCCTGGCTACCCACGAATACAAAAGGCTAACAACGCCACTACCGTTCCAAGGCATAAGGCCTCCTCAAAAAAGCAATAAAATTACTCAGATCGTCTCTTGCGTCTTAGGGCGTCACGCCCTATGTTGATCTCATCAACACGGGGCCAGCGGCCCGCCGACAACCGGAGAACTCACATGACCAACCTCGCTTTTGCCATCTACCTCGAAGCCCGCTTCGCCTTCGATGACCGCTACCTTCCCGGCCCCAAGGTTTCCCGCAAGGTCTACTTCTCCCTCATGGGCGATGACCTCAAGGTAGACTTTGCCGGCGAAATGGATGGCACGGTTGAAATGGCAAACAAGGTGGCGGCGTAAGCCGTCACCACAATCTACAATCTTCTCAAGTTCCGCTAATCAACCCCAGGGCCAGCGGCCCGCTCACCATAGGAGACAGACTATGCTTGACCTCACCAACGACAACCTTCTCCCCTCTCTGCTTGACGAGCGCGCCGCGCTCAAGGCCGGGATCGAGGCGAACCAAAAGCGCCTCAAGGAGATTGACGCAGAAATCGCCGCCAAGCTTGGTGGCGAGGAAGAAGCCGTGACCAACGGCTGGAAGCTCACCAACAAGATCCAGATCAGAAAGGAGCATGTGGTCAAGGAAACGATCTTCTCAGTCCTGCGCGCCACGCGCACGGAGAAGGCGAGCCTTGCCGCATGAGCAAGGATGACCCCCAAGGAGTTCCGGCGTATACGCCACCAGTTAGGCCTTTCAGCAAATCAAATGGGCACCGCCCTCGGGTTGAGAGGAGACCCGGGGCGGACAGTCCGCAGATACGAAGCCGGGGACATAGAGATCAGCGGCCCGGTGCAGACTGCAATGCTGGCCATCCAGCAAGGGTTCCGACCCCCGTGGTATCCCCAGACGAAGGAGGAGATGGACTAACCGTCCGCGAACTTTACGCGGGGTGCATCTATCTCTGCCTGACCCTTGTGGCTGGCGTCACCGGAGGCCTGATCGGGGTCATCCTCATGAA
>Ga0315904_10012724_pt1 | contig 10602 bp, 10 predicted proteins | sample LakEriMetagenome_6_FD_203529 | JGI IMG/M metagenome (GOLD analysis project Ga0315904, IMG submission 203529) | Freshwater fungal communities from buoy surface, Lake Erie, Ohio, United States - Buoy 12 MA120 | ecosystem: Environmental > Aquatic > Freshwater > Lake | place: USA: Lake Erie, Ohio... | reverse complement strand
CCGCCTTGGCTGCAGGCGTATTTTCTTTCACCGAGGTAACCTCAACCCCCCGTCCTTTTTCAGTATCCGTTAGGGTCAGACCCAGGTTGGGTTTGAGACCGCCCATCCGATCTAATAAATCCCATGTATTATTTCCGTCGCCAAATAATCGCAGATTAAAATCTTCTAATCTTTCGGGCATTCTTCCCTCGACGGGTAAATTGGGGGCCAACTTTGCAGTAGTCGTTTTGGCTTCACCATTCCGGAGATAGTCGATCTTGATTTTATCTTCAGGCAGGTATTTACCTACTTCTTTATAGAGATTTTCCGGATCGCTGATGTTGTACCCATTGATCGCAGTAATGATGTCATCTTTTTGGAGACCGCATTTTTCAGCGGGCGTACCGGCATTGACATCCACAATGAGCGCTCCTTTTTCATTTTTTTCAGTTGCTACACCCAGCAATGCCTTGTTTTCTTCCGGCATCTCAAAATTGGGCATCCTGTATAATAATCTGCCTTCTCTGAGCTGTCTAAGCTGCCCATCGGGTGCTTCATTGCGAAACATCTCGCGTTTGATTCTCATTTGACCAGGCTCAGTCATGGTTATTGTGGTGTCGCCGTCACGAATCACAATGATTTTGGAGGGTCCTTTTGGGGGGAGGGGTGGTACCGGTGGTTGTGCCGGTATCGGTGGCTGTGCCGAGGAAGTCAGACCCAGCATGCAGAGGGTAGTTAATACAAGAAGTCGCATAATGATCAGTTTTTAATGTACGAAATGTTTAGTACATCAAAACTAGGGCATTTACAATGTACGAATTTGTTCGGATTTGTTAAAATTTTGGCAATCAGCTCAATTTCGACCGAATGGCAGTTATCACATCCTGCAATCGGCTGCTGTCTTGACCGCCGGCAGTCGCGAGTGTGGGAGCCCCGCCACCGCCACCCTTGATCAGGGGGGCTACTTCTTGCTTGATGAGTTTCCCGGCGTCTAAATTTTTTGCTGCTGCGGTAGTTTCATCGATCATGATGGCAACCTGTGCCTTACCGTCGATATTGGCAGTGAGCACTACCAGGTAATCACTTAAATGACCCTTTAATTGGAAGCATATTTTTTTCAGCGCATCTGCCTGGCTTACTTCGACTACTGCCCCGAGGAAAGAGGTGCTACCTATACTTTCCGTTTGTTGCAGCAATACCGGAATGAGTTGATGCAGCAGTTTGGCTTCATATCCCTCGAGTTTCTTTTTAAGTTCTGTGTTCTCCAGTTGCAGTTGTTGTACAGCTCGTAGCACTTCTGCGGGGTTTTTCAATGCGGTTCTGATTTGTTCGAGAGTTGCCACTTCCGTGTTGATGGCCTCAAGTGCTGCAGACCCGCCCACTGCTTCAATTCTTCTCACACCTGCAGCGATGGCAGATTCGTGTTTGATTTTGAAAAGTCCCATTTCACCTGTGTTATTCACGTGCGTACCTCCGCAGAGTTCTATGGAAAAATGGGGGTCCATGGTTACCACGCGCACACGGTCACCATATTTTTCTCCAAACAATGCCATTGCACCTGCAGCCATTGCATGCTCCTTGTCCATTTCTTGAATCTGAACAGGGATGTTGTGCCGAATTTTTTCATTGACAATTGTTTCAATTCGCTGTATTTCCTCATCTCCAATTTTACTGAAATGAGAAAAATCGAACCGCAATTGTGTCTCGTTCACCAAGCTTCCCTTTTGAGCCACATGGGTACCCAGCACTTGCCGAAGGGCTGCATGCAGGAGGTGGGTAGCGCTATGGTGCACTGTGGTTAATTGACGAGTTGTTGCATCTACTGTTGCCAGTACCGGGGCATCGGGGTGGTTGGGAAGTTCTTCGGTGATATGAAGAATAAGATTGTTCTCCTTCTTGGTATCAATTACCCGAATGATTTGATCTTCTCCGAAAGTAAGTGTGCCCCTGTCCCCTACTTGTCCACCGCTCTCGGCATAGAATGGAGTAGCTTCCAGTACGAGTTGATAATTTTCTTTGCCTTTCGCTTTTACTTTGCGGTAGCGCACCAATTGGGTAGGAATGCTCAGAGAATCATAACCAACAAAGGCTGCAACAGCATCTTTCTGCAAAACAACCCAGTCCTCTGTGTCCATCTGAGTGGCAGCCCGGCTTCTGTTTTTCTGTTGTTGCATTTCCTGCTCGAATTCTTGCTCATCGATGGTACGGCCTTGTTCAGCTGCAATCAATCGGGTGAGGTCGGGAGGAAAGCCATAGGTATCGAATAATTCAAAAACCTGTTTACCGGGTATCTGTGTGGTATTGCCGGCAAGAATATCATCCATTCTCTTCAGGCCCTTTTCGAGGGTTCGCAAGAAAGCTTCCTCCTCTTCCCGAATAACCTTCGATACAAAATCTTGTTGTTGGATCAATTCAGGAAATACCGACTCAAATTGCCGGGCCAGCAATGGAACCAGTTGATAAAGCAAGGGTTGATGATAATCCAGGCAGGAGTAATAATATCTAACTGCTCTTCTTAGGATTCGTCTGATCACATATCCTGCCCCGGTGTTCGATGGTAATTGTCCATCTGCAATGGTGAATGAGATCGCCCGAATGTGGTCGGCCAACACCCTGAATGAGATGGCTTGTTTGCTATCGCTGGCATCATAGGATTTGCCTGTTATTTTTTCAACAGCGGCGATGGTGCCGGAGAAAACATCGGTATCATAGTTGCTTTGTTTGCCCTGGATCACCCGCACCAGTCGTTCGAAGCCCATGCCGGTATCAACATGTCGCATGGGTAAGGGCTGCAGAGAACCATCTTTGAGTCTGTTGTATTGTATAAAAACATTGTTCCAGATTTCAATGACCTGGGGATGATCTTTGTTGACTAGGTCTTTTCCGGGAATTTTTTTTCTCTCTTCGTCCGATCTGCAATCCACATGAATTTCCGAACAGGGTCCGCAGGGTCCGGTGTCGCCCATTTCCCAGAAATTATCTTTTTTGTTTCCGAAGAGGATGCGGTCTTCCGGCACTAGTTTTTTCCATTCTTCCAATGCGATGGTGGAGGCCGGTAATCCTTCCGAAGGATCTCCTTCGAATACGGTAATGTACAGTCTGTCCTTATCGAGCTTATATACATCCGTCAGCAGTTCCCAGCTCCAGGTAATGGCTTCGGCTTTGAAATAATCACCAAAACTCCAGTTGCCCAGCATTTCAAACATGGTATGGTGGTAAGTATCTACCCCCACTTCTTCTAGGTCATTGTGTTTACCACTTACGCGAAGACATTTTTGTGTGTCGGCCACCCGGGTGTACACAGGTTTTTTGTTGCCCAGGAAATAGTCTTTGAATTGATTCATTCCTGCATTGGTGAAAAGCAGGGTAGGGTCATCTTTCACTACTATGGGTGCAGATGGAACGATATGGTGCTGTTTGGACTTAAAAAAGTCTAAAAAATGCTGTCTGATCTGGGCACTGGTCATCATCCGAGAAAAGTTTACGATTCCTTTTAGCCCGTTTGAAACTATATTTGGGCCTGTTTTGGGTAGGCAAAGGTAAGGAATTGATGTGGGAGAAAGGAGCCTGAAAGCGGGAAGTCCTGCATCGCCTTCCCCAACAATACCCGTTTCAATTCTTAGGTGACAACATGAAAAAGGTCAAGTATTTTTTCAATACCCACACACTTCGGTATGAAAAACTGGAAGTGCCCCTTCGTGTTCGATTGTTGCAGGTAATTGGCTTCATTGCTGCCTCCATTGTTACGGGACTTCTCATTTATACCATTGCTTTCCGGTATTTTGCTTCACCACGGGAAAAGGTATTGAAACAACAAAATGAGTCTCTGCAGGAAAACTATACCTTGTTGATGGAAAGGGTGAACCAGCTTGAGTTGCAGATGGAAGAAATTGAAAACCGCGACAACAATGTTTACCGCACCATCTTTGGTGCCACGCCTATTCCCGATAGTGCCCGGGTAAAAGAGATGGAGCGTCGCAATGAGGTGAAACTCGTGCAGAGTATGGGTGAACCGGCACTAATTGAGAGTATCAACAATCAATTGAATCGACTGGCTTTGTTGGAAGCCTATCAGATCAAGTCTTTTGATGAGATCAGCCGCTTGGCAAAAAACAAGGAAATATGGCTCGCATCTATGCCCTCCATTCAGCCGATCAGCAACAAAAATCTCACACGCATAGGATCTGGCTTTGGTTATCGCATTGATCCGGTCTATAAAGACCGCCGTCAGCACAAGGGGATAGATTTTGCTGCTCCTATCGGAACACCTATTTATGCGACCGGAAATGGAAGAGTGGTGGATGCCGGCTTTAGTACAGGGGGGCACGGAAACAGGGTTATTATTAACCATGGTTTTGGCTATCAAACATTATATGGTCACATGTACCGCATCAAAGCCAGGGTTGGTGATCAGGTGAAGAGAGGAGAAGTCATTGGTTATGTAGGCAGTACAGGAAAAAGCACAGGCCCCCATGTGCACTATGAGGTAATTCACAACGGAAACGAAGTTGATCCCATCTACTTTTTCTACAATGATTTGAGTCCGGCCCAGTTCGACCGCATACTTAAGTTAGCTGCGACCAGCAACCAGAGCATGGATTAGGCCGGTTGCGAACAAAAGGCATGTCGATTTGTAATATCTGAAACTAGCACATTGGAACCCGGCATCAGAAAATACCTGCTCCGCATTTTGAATACCATCGGTATCGGCTTGTTGTGGATGACCATCAACTCTACAGCCGGCATCATGTTCGGCTATGGATTGGTGGAAGGCACCTTCCAATTGAGCAACATCATTTTTTACAGTTGGTTTTTCTTCAGTATGGTCCTGTTCTCCTGGTGGATCTATCGCATTTGGCGGAATCCTATTAGCTATGAAGAATAATTGCCTGTCCAGAATAAGAATACTTCTTTATTTGGCATTATTTAACTTCCATAAATGGCATTATATTTTTACCGAAATTGTCAAAAAAATTCAAATAAGTTTATTTAAAAATATAGGTTGGTCTAAAAAATCAGTACCTCCTTCTTTGCATTATTACAACGCCAACGAAGCCGGGCTATGTAGGTTAAGTAATCGTCTTTCTTGTCAATGTAAGTCGTAAATAGATTTTACCTCTTGCCTGGAGTTAACTTTTCATTCATTTTTTCGGAATTTTTTTCAATAATTCCAATATGCTGTAATGCAATGATTACCGCTGTAATCATCAATGAATTCTGGCACATAAACTATGATATTTTGAAGGGTTAAAATACAGCTATAACTGCCATCTTTTTTCTTAACCCGGTAGATATCAGCAATCAACCACACTTCCCGGTATCGATGAATCTCTACCGGTCATACTATTGGCAATATGTAGAATAATACAAAACCCCTGCCAGATAAAATGCGGGGCTGCCACAAAAAACTAGTTGTTTTAAAAAGTGCTATAAATAATCGGAGGGAGAATGGCCGGGTGTAGAAAAAGAAAATGAACGTACTGCTTGTTGATCCTACAGTTAAGGGTTAGCGAATCTCCAAAAATATCTTTAATATACAACAACAAACGTGATGGACTGTTTTTGCCATGTTTTTACTTTCACCCCACCTTTAAGAGCAGGAATCCAATTTGGTCCGTCTGTAAACATCCTTTTTGCTTCTTCAGCAGTTCCATACCCCGGATCATTGTCGGCTATTATATCATTAACAATTCCGTCTTTATTGATTGTAAATGAAACAGTTACTGTATACTTTCCGGGAACGGCTTTGTTTCTCACTGGTACATTGCTATCGAGGTTGCGCTCCAGGTATCTTATCCAACCTTCCAAACCACCCGGAAAACTTGCCGGCGTCTCAACAATTGTGTGTGCCGTATCTCTGGGGTCATTGAGGAACGATGATGCAGAGTCTATTTTCGTGGCAATTTCAATAACCCCCTTTTTTCCTTTTCTCCCATACTTTGTGGTTGCCTCTTCCGGGGTTAAAATTTTCATTTCATCTATATCTCTGTACCTAAGTGACTTGACGATTTTTTGATTAGCTGTCTCCTGGCCATCAATAAAAACTATTTGTTCTTTATTTGCCAACAGTTCATTGATGCTGAGTGGAGGGGGTGGTTTTGTGGTGTCTATTCCTTGTGAAAAAATACGCTCTGATAATGAATAGATTTTTGCACCCATTCTTCCATGCGCATGTGTAGACAATGACAAAAAGAAAAAACTACAGAGTAATAATGGGAATAACAGTGCGGCGCTACAATAACTGAACTGTTTGTTGTTAGATTTTCTGATCATATATAATCACTTTGAGCACCTAAATACTGACAGTAGTTAATTGAAATGTATCATTGAATTGAGCGCTGAAGAATGTATGAACTTTATTGGGCATCCTTACCTCATTAATTCTTCCCATCCAGTATCACCGGCGTCTTACCTCCGTTCATGATGATCACCTTTGAATTGGGTGAAGTCATCAATCCTTTCAGTGCCTGTATCTGCTCATACTGTAATTGCTTATCACCCAGTCCGGAACTGATGATGCGCTGGTAGTCTGCAATGCCCTGGGCCTCTACCCGCTTTCTGTCAGCTTCCTGTTTTTCCTTTTGTAACACAAATTCCATCTTCTGTGCTTCCTGCTCGGCTTTGATTTTTTCTTCAATAGAGCTTTTTACCGTTGCAGGCAAGGTGATATTTCTTACCAATAGTTGTTCAAGGATGAGTCCACGCTTCTTAAAATCTTCCTCAATGCTTTTGAATATTTTAGACTGAAAAATATCCCGTTTGGTAGAATACAGGTCAACAGCTGTAAAATAAACAGCATTGTCCCGCATCTTGGTGCGGGTGAGCGGACGAATGATCTTATTCTGGTAGTCAACCCCCGTTTCTCTCACCAATCGTGGAGCTTCAGAAGGTATCAAAGAATATAAAACGGTCAGGTCAATGGTTACTTCCAACCCATCGGCAGTCAATACACGAATGGCGTCATCTCCATCTTTGTTCCCTTCATCATGTACCCCACTCATGGTATAGTTCTGTGTTTTGATGTCCAATTCCAATACATCCATCAAAGGATTGATCAGGTTGAGTCCGCTGGGAAGCACCTGGCTCTGCACTTTTCCAAACAATGACTGTACCCCGATCTTTCCGGCGTCAATTTGCTTCACACTTGACCAGAGCAATCCGAACAGACCCAGCACAAGTCCGCCCCAAAACAAGCCATTCCCGGCACTGCTCAGGTCTTCATTTTTGTTTTTCAAAGTTCTGCCAACTACTGCAAGAATAAGTCCGATAATAAGAAGTATCATTTTTTTAATTGATTATACGATGTAAAGATACATTAGCTGGTGTGATCAGACACGATCTTCCACGAGCCATTGATTTTTCTGAACCAGAGGGTAAAATAGCCGGTTGGACGGTCATTCCTCCGCGTAAGAATAAATTGTCCCAAAACGAATCCATCTTCTGCGCCTACACTTTTCATCGATATGAGGTTGAAATGTAGCTTACCCATCGCAATGGTATCAGGATAATTTTTGTGGTAGTTTTTGAGCGTGGCGGTATAGCCATAGACCGGGCCATTCCTGCCTACAAACAACAAGCTATCACTGTTCCAATAGCTTTGCATAAATGCATCGATGTTCCCATTGTTCCAGTCCTTTTCCTGCTGCTGCAGGATGCGCCTGGCGGCTTGCTCAAAAGATTCCTGCGCGCAGATTGGCAGATATGCGCTCAGAAAGAGGAAGACGAATATTTTTTTCATACATAGATTTGTACCCTTAAAGTACAGCAATTTTGGCGTGTAATCTCCGACCTTAGGCCAAAACATGAATTTGCCTACGAATTTCATAACCGGTTCTTACCTTCAAGGATCTAAATTATATGTCCTACCTCCTTCACTTGAAAAAGGATCCTATACTGGCACCGCTGTTGCGGGGTCAAAAAGAACTGACACCCATTAAGCGGAATATCCCTGCCTATTTAATGTCTGCGATTGTAAGTCAGCAACTGAGCACCCGTGTGGCAGCCGTCATCTGGCAACGCATCCGGGACATCTATAGCGGCAGAATTCCCCGACCGGAAGAAATCGTATCAACACCCGATGCCATTTTACGTGCTGCCGGACTAAGCAATTCGAAAACCTTGTATCTCAAGGAGGTAGCCCGGTATTTTATGGAACACCCATTGACCCCTGCACAGGCCACCCGTCAATCAGACGAACAATTATTATCGCAGTTGACGGCCATCAAAGGGGTAGGTACCTGGACTGTACAGATGTTTTTAATGTTTGGCCTGGCCAGACCCGATGTTTTTGCTCCCGGTGACGGTGGCATCCAGTCCGCCATGGTTCGTCTCTATGACCTGCACCACCTGAATAAAAAAGCTCTATTGCGTGAAATGGAACTAATCGCTGAGCAATGGCGACCCTTTCGCACCTATGCCTGCCTGCACTTGTGGGATTGGAAAGATGGAAAATAAATGTTGGAAGCTTGTTAAAGAAATTTTTACGGGTCAATGTGATTAAACTTATAGTAAAAAGTTCGGTCTACATTTACAGTAGTGCCGTTTTAACTGAAATCCATGCATCCTGAAGATTCCGTTTTATTGCAGTGGTACAATACTTCCGCTTCGCGGGAAAAGGGCTTTACGGCATTGGTATCTAAATACCAGCAACCCTTGTATTGGCACATCAGAAGAATGGTCATCAACCATGCCGATGCGGATGATGTTTTGCAAAATGTTTTCCTCAAAGTGTGGAAGGGGCTGGCGAATTTCAGGGAAGAAAGCAACCTCTATACCTGGCTCTACCGGATTGCTACCAATGAATCACTAAGCTTTATCGAAAAAGAAAAAAGAAGGGGCTTGGTGAATTTAGATGAGGAGGTTGTCGGCACTACGGCACAGCAACAAATGAAAGCAGACCCTCATTTTGATGAGAAAAAGCTGGAATGGAAACTACAACTGGCTATTCAGCAATTGCCTGAAAAACAGCGGGTTGTATTTAATTTGCGGTATTTTGATGAAATGGGGTACCGGGAAATGAGCGAGGTTTTACAGACAAGCGAGGGTGCGCTCAAGGCCAGCTACCACCATGCAGTAAAAAAATTGGAGGAAATGCTCCGTGAATCTTAAACTTTGCAGGCGCCGGACTATCTAATAACATGAAATGAGACATTCAACTGAAATAGAAAAGGAATTGAACGAGTTGACACCGGGTATGGTATGGCCCGGCAGGGAAATGCCTTTCCATGTTCCGGCCGGCTATTTTGAGAATCTGCCTGCCCGAATATCTGAAGATGCACTCCTGTCGTTGAATAAGCCCATCGATGTTCCTTATGAGGTGCCTGACGGTTATTTTGATCAGTTGTCCTCACAAATCGTTAATCGTGCACTTTCTGCAGCAGAGGGTGAGCAAAACAATACTTCCAACAATAGTTCCCAAGAAGGCAGTTCCGGAAAAATAATCAGTCTCTTTTTTAGAAAAGCAATGCCCTATGCAGCGGCTGCCCTGCTCGGGGGAATCTTGGTTACCGGCGCATTTTTATTTACTGACCAGCGTGCAGGAATCAACCGCGAAAGTTTTTCGGCCGGTAATCTTACTGCTTCACACACAATATTGTCACCCGATAATGAACTGTACAAGGATATTTCTTTTAAAATGCAATCCCTTTCAGATGATGAGATCAACCGTTATCTGGAAGAAAACACATCTACTGAAACAGTGGAATGGCAGCCGGAGGAAATAAATTAAGTATATGCAAAGGAAACCTCTACGATATTTTGTTATGGGGTGCTTACTACTGTTTTTTGTAGTGGGGATTTCATCTACTGCTGTGGCGCAGCGTTTACAGCCCGGAGAGAGAATGGCTCAAATACAAGGGTTGAAAATCGAATTCATTAATCGATACTTAAAACTCACACAAGCCGACTCCGGTTTTTGGCGTGTTTATTATCCCTATGTTGCTGAAATCAAGCGAACAAAGTTGAATAATACCGATGATGTGATCGAGGCAGAAGAAAAAATTCTTGCCATCCGTAAAAAGTACCAACCTGAATTCAGGAGAATACTGGGCTCGGAAGAAAGAGCACAGAAAGTCTATACCATCGATCGGGAATTTGCTAAACTGGTTCGGGAGGAAATGCAGAAAAGAGCCGGCCGCCGTTTGCAGCAGGAATAAATTTACCGGGCGAATAAGGGAGTTTGTATGTCATGATAGAACAGGAAGGTTCTATGGTCGCTCGCTCCTTGCTCCCACCATTTTTTTCTTAGTTCCATCGCCTTTCTTCCGTCGACATCATATTTAGCAATGAATTTATTTTTCAGTTGGTGCAATTGAGGTGTTTCATCGCCTCCAAAAAAAATCATTTTACCCCCTTCGTGTATGCTGAATACCTGGTGGTACCGGCTATGCCCACCACTTAACTGGTAATGAATGGAATCGTCTATCCATCCCTCATCTTGTTCCAGCCAGCTCACACGGCTGTATTCCTCCAACAATTGAACATATTCCGGTTGGTAGGAGGCTGATTGTTTGCTCATCGCCAACTCGAACTCTCTGCGTTGGCAATAATAGGTGGCGTAAGGAAAACTGATGAATCGTTCGCTTTCATCTTTTGAGAGAAAACTGATCCCTCCTGCATGGTCGC
>Ga0315904_10012723_pt1 | contig 10603 bp, 8 predicted proteins | sample LakEriMetagenome_6_FD_203529 | JGI IMG/M metagenome (GOLD analysis project Ga0315904, IMG submission 203529) | Freshwater fungal communities from buoy surface, Lake Erie, Ohio, United States - Buoy 12 MA120 | ecosystem: Environmental > Aquatic > Freshwater > Lake | place: USA: Lake Erie, Ohio... | reverse complement strand
TGCCGATCGTGGCGAGGCCGCCGGGCATCGAGGCGTCATCGGCAAAGCGGCGGTCGCCGTGCAGCTCGACGAAGTCGGAGAACGAAAGCTGGAAGTAATCGAGCGTGTACGGGCGTGCCGTGTGCCGCGCGATCTGCACGCGCTGCCACGCGGTGAGGTTCGAATAGACGCTCTTTTTCATCTCCTCAATCTTCGACTCCATGCGCCGCACCTCGGGGTCGAGGTTCACGTTATTCTCGCGGCTGTGCCCGCGGAGTTCGCCGAGCTTCTGCTCCAGCTCCACGATGGGCTTTTCAAAATCAAGCGGCTGTGAATTCATTTGGAGTTGAGAGTTGAGGGTTGAGAGTTGAGAGGAAAAATCGCCCAGCGTGCTGGCACGGCTTGCGCGAGGTCGGAGGACTGAAGTTGAAATTACGGGCCGGCGGACGGCCATTCAACTCCGCAGGCGAGGAATGCTGTCGCTTTGGCCTCTCAACTCTCAACCTTCAACTCTCAACTGCTGATTCATGCGTCACTCCATGCTCACGGGCGCGCCGGATGGAAGCAAGATCGCGATTTCATCCATGTGCTGAGGCGCGAGGCCGATGCCGCCGCCGGGCGGGCGCACCACCTCGGCCTTCGGATCCGCGGGCTGCGTGTGCAACGAATGGCCGGGGATGCTGATCAGGATCATGTGATACGCGCCAAAGTAGCGGAACTGGGCAGGCGCGATGCTGCCGGTGCTGTCGAACGCGCGCTTCTCCGTGACCTTGCCGGCGTGCTTCGGGCGGACGGGCGCGCGCGGTCCGCCGGGCCATTCCGCGACGGGATACTGGCGGAAAAATTTGTCCCCATTGTAGAGCACGACGCGCTGCTTGCGCTGCTGGATGACGAGCCGGAACGCCGTCTGCGGCGCAATGAGGCGCTGGTTCGGGTGGAGGTATTTCGCGTCAATCTTGTTCAGGTAAGTGAGCAGCTCGACGGAGACTTTCGTCCGCCGCGCGACGGTGCCGAGCGCGTCGCCGCTGCGGACGATGTAGGTGTTTTCCTCGTCCGGCTTCACGGCGAAAAACTCCGCGGAATTGATCTCGCCGAGCATGTCGAGGACGGCATCGCGCTTCGTGGACATGGGGAACTCGCGCAGGAAGATCTCGATGCCCGAGCGGCTTGCAGCCCGGTCGCCGCCGAGGTGCGTCTGCACGCACTTTTCAAAATCCGCGAGGCTCGGATCCGGCGGGGGGGTCGGCGGCGGCAGCGCCTTGTCCGTGCGGAGCTGCTGCCCGGGCTTCACGTACATCTCGTGAACCGCAAACCAGCACGCGCCAAAAACGGCGGACGCGAGGACGAGGACGACGAAGATGCGGAGGATCATGCGCGGCCGTCGTGCCCGGGTTCTTCCGATGCAATTCGTTCAACGCAGAGACGCAGAGACGCAGAGATGAAAATCACGTTCTTGCCCGCTGAAATAAACCTTCTCACGCACAGCTTCACCAGCACCACATCCTCATTGCCTTCGTCACCGCATGCTCTGCTCCGCGTCTCTGCGTCTCTGCGTTTCATTCCGGCTTTCTGCGCTCCCAGTCACAGCAGCCCGCGCTTGCGCCATTCGTTCACATTGCCCGCGGCGGAGCGCTGGATCATGTCCGTGGCAAATTTCAGCAGGCACACCTCCCAGCCCTCGTCCACGCCGTGGATCACCGTGCTCAGCGGATCCTCCGCGTGATCCACCTTGATGCGCAGCCTATCCAGCACCGCCTCCACGGAATCATGCACGATGGACTCCTGCATGTCCGTCTTGCGAAACTGAAACCCGTAGCGCAGCACGGCCATCTCGGCGGCGTTCTCGCGCATCCACTCCACGAACTTTCCCGCCTTCTCGCCGAAGCCCTCGTCGAGCATCCGGTGAAAATGGTCCGGCGTGATGATCGCCGGGCGCTCCGCATGGAGCCGCCCGTCGCGCACGCGCACCTGGCCCGCGGTGTCCATGAGTTCGGTGACGAGAAAAAAGCGGAACACCGTCGTCCCAAACGTCTCAATGCGGCTCTGGGGAGCCACGGTCACGTGCGTGTTCTCGATGGCGTATTGGATGCTGTCCTCGTTGAGCATTTGAAGTTCGCGAAGCTAATCCGCAAAGCCAGTGCCGCAATGAAACTTTTGCCGCCGCACTTTCACAATCGCGGCTATGTGTCCAGCCGGTAGCCGAGGCCGTGGACGGTGAGCAGGTGCTCCGGCTCGCCGGGCTCTTCCTCGATTTTCTGCCGCAGCTTCACGACGAGCTGATCGAGCGTGCGCGTCGTGCCGTAGTATTCGATGCCCCAGACTTCGTTCAGGATTTTGTCGCGCGAGACGGCATTTCCGCGCTCGCGGAACAGCAGCGCGAGCACGCTCAGCTCGCGCGGCGTCAGCTCGAATTTTTCCTTCCCCCGCACACCGCGCAGAGCCTTCGTCTCGATGCGCACTTTGCCAAATTTGATCTCATCCGGCATGTCGCCCGCAGGCTCTGCCGCGAAGTCCGAGCGCCGCAGCAGCGCCTGCACGCGCGCGAGGAGTTCGCGGAGTGAAAAGGGTTTCGTCACGTAGTCATCCGCGCCGAGTTCGAGGCCGACGACCTTGTCCACCTCCTGCCCTTTCGCGCTGAGCATGAGGATGGGCACGCGGCTCTTCGTCGCGCGGATCTCGCGGCAGATGTCGTAGCCGCTTTTGCCTGGCAGCATGATGTCCAGCACGACGAGGTCGGGCTTGCGCTGCTTGAAAAGCGGCAGCGCCTCGGTGCCCGAGCTGGAGTCCGTGACCTCGTAGCCCTCCGCGCGCAACGCCTCGCACAGCCCGAGCCGGATGTGTGCGTCGTCCTCGACGATCAGGATGTGTTTTTTCATGTGGCGTGTTCTTTCAGCTCTTCATCCTAATCATAATCTTAATCCCGGAGCGAAGAGCGGAACGGAGTGAGCACGAGGAGAGTAAGATTAGGGTTAAAATTAGGATTAAGACTCGGCCGGTTTCGAGAGCGGAATGCGCAGCGTGAACCTGCTCCCGCCGCCCTCGCGGTGCTCGTGCCGGATCTCGCCGCCGTGCTCGCGCGCGATGCGCTGTGCGAGCGTAAGGCCGAGCCCGCTGCCCTGGATGCCGCTGGCGAGCGAGTCGTGTGCGCGGTAAAATGCCTCGAAGATTTTCTTCTCGTCGCCGTCGGGGACGCCCATGCCGCGGTCGAGGACGGAAATATTCACCCAGCCGTCGTCGAGCCAGGTGTGAAGCTCCACCTCCTTGTTTCCATTCGAATATTTTTCCGCGTTCGAGAGCAGGTTCACGAGCACCTGCGCGAGCGAATCGTCGTCGCCGAGCACGGGATACGGCCCCGGCGCGGCCTCCCATCGCGTGGTGAAGCCCGCGTCCCGCAGGTGCATCTCCTGGCTCTCCCACACGCGCGCGGCGAGCTCGTGCAGATCGATCGGCTTCAGATCGAGCCGCTTTTGCTTGCGGCCCATCTTTGCAAAATCGAGCACGTTGTTGATCAGCCGCGTGAGGCGTTCCGCCTCGACGGTGATGATGCGCAAATACTGGTTCTGCTTTTCCGCGGGCTGCGGGCGGTCGTGCATCAGCTCCGCGAACATGCGGATGCTCGTGAGCGGCGTCTTCAGCTCGTGCGACACGTTCGAGACGAAGTCCGTCTTCTGCTGCGCGAGCGCGAGCTGCCTGCGCGCATCCGCGACGACGAGCCATCCGCCGAATGCGATGAGCGCCACCGCGCCCGCGATGGTGAATGCGAGCGTGCGCCACAGGCCGCGCGCACTTTCCGCCAGCGCCGTCGGGCTCGCGAGGTAGAGCGCAGCTTCCCAATGCGGCAACGCCTCGCCGATTTCACTCGCGACGAAGGGCCTCTTCCAGTCGCGCGCGGGTGCATCCGCGGGCTGGGTCGCGACGGGCCTGCCGCGGTCGTCGAGCAGCGCGAGGACAAATTCCGGCTTGGGCTCGAGCGTCCCGCGCGACGATGCGGAATGCCGCTCGAGCACGTCTTTCCAAAGGTCGGGAACATGCGCGGCTTCGACGAGGCATCCGAAGACCATCTCCGGCGCTTCGGGCGGGCGCACCCAATAGATCAGGTTCAGCTTGTCCTGCACGAAACGCGCGACCAGCCCTTCGTCGCCCTCCTCGGTGAGGCTGCGAAATTCCGCCGTCTCCGGGATGATCGAGGACACCGCGGCGCTCTGCTGCCCGAGCATCTGCTGCGGCTCCACCTGGCGCGTCATGTTGTTCGCGAGGTTGAGCGCGCTGGCGTTTTTCTTCACCTGCGAGGATTCGGAAGGCATGTCGTCCGCGAACCGCGCGCCTTGCGCTGCGTCGGCATTGCGGAGCGAACGCGATGCCGCGGGCTTGGCTGCGGCAGCCTGCGATTCTGCCGCGGGAAAAATTTGCGCCTGCGTTTCGACAAGGCGACGGGCGGGAGCCGTCGCGGACTGTGCAGACATCGAAGGTGGTGCTTCAGCGCCGGCAGTCGCGGCTGCGGGCGCGGGCACACCGGGCTTCTTGTCCGCGCCCGGCGGCTCCGGCTGCGGGCGTGAAAGTCCAGTCTTCGACGGACTCTGACGATCCTCGCGTTCGCGCGTTTTCGCGGGGGCTGCGGGAGCCGTAGCGGTCGGCGCAGACGCGTCTTGGAGCGGATGTTCGTTTTTTGACTGCGCAGATTTTTTCGCCACCTCATCGCCCACGCCCGGCTGAACCGACTTCATCTTCAGCGCCGCGGTGTCGCGCGCAAAGTCGCCGGCTTTCCCGCCCGGAGCGACGCCGGCCTCCGTCGTGTCCTTCTCCGCGAGTTTCGCTTCGGGCGCATCCATCGGCGCACGGGCTGCGGTGGGCGCTCCGCGCGGAGCCGGTGCCGAAGCGCGCGGAGCCTGCGCGAGAATTTCCGGATTCACCGCGGGCATCGGTGCGGAGGCTGGAGGCGCGATTTCCTTCCGTTGAAGCTCATCGGATTTTTGCGAAGGAAAATTCAGCGCCGTCGTGCTGTTCGGAGCAGTGCCCGCCGGTATGATTCCGTTCAGGGTGCCGGTCACAGTCTGCGATGCCGGTGCGGACATCAGGCCGCTGAAATCAAACGTGCTCCCGTTTGCAGGAACCTGGCCCATGTTTTGCGCCGCGCCGTTGAGCACGAGCGTCTGGCTCCCCGTCAGCACGGGTGTCGGAGCGATGTTCAGCGGAGCCTGCGACTTGATCTGCTCCAGTCCCGCGAGTCCGCTGAGATCGTTCGGTGCGCCCGGAAAATTCAGCGTGCTGTTGCCGAATCCGGTGCCCTGCTTGGCGAGGATGACGACATCGTTTCCGCCCGCCTTGACGTCCGCATTCTGCACGGCGTCCTTCGCCGCGTAGCCGCCCGCGGGCGCGGTGTTCGATGCGTTCGCGTACGTATTTCCGGCGCCTTGGTTCGCGAGCGCGCGGTTTTTTCCGTAGTCATTTTTTGCGACCCGCGACGTGTTGTTATCGCCGGCCCAGTTGTAAACAATTGCCGGCTCTGTGCTCGTGAGGAAGCCGCCGTTCCCGAGGAGAAACCGCTGAAGTTCCGGCTGCTTCGATGCCGATGCGACCGACGGCGACGCAAGCTTGCCGTCGCGGTTGATCGCAAAGCCCACCGCCTTCACCTCCCACGCATCCGCGAGCGTGTTGGTGAAATCACGCGCAAGCGCCGCCGCGTCGCCCTTCGCAAGAAGCCGGTGCACCGTCTCGCCGAACGCGCGCCGCTCCGCGTCCACCGTGTCGCGCACAGTTACCGCGAGCGAGTCGGTCTCCTTCTGGTAAAGTTCCGCCGTCCTGCGCTCGAAGACGATCTGCTGCTCCTCCGCGCTGCGCAAAGCGAGCCAGCCGAGCACCACGCTCGGGAGCAGCACTGCCAACAGGAATATCCAGACGTTTTTCTTCATCGTTGCACCTCACACTATGCGCGGCAGGGCGCGCCGTGTCAGGCCGCGGTGCGGAGTTTGTAAAAAATTTGTCGCGTGTCGCGGGAGGCGGGAGGCTCGCGTAACGCGGACACTCCTGTCCCCAGAACAGCCGCCCCGCTCCACGCAAACATACCGAGCAACAAGCTGCGGGCAGGATTGCCCGCGCTACGCCTTCGCCGCTGCGGTGACCTTCGGTGACTTCCGGCGCAGCGAGTGCTTCACGAGCTGCGAGCCGAAATCCCAGATCGGGCCGGGGAACTTGCGGCACTCCGCAAGCACCGAGTCGAGCGCGGTCACGAAACGCGCGATTTCCTTTTCGCCCGTGATGAGCGGCGGGAGGATTTTCAGCACGTCCATGCCGTGCCCAGCGATCTGCGTGAGGATACGGTGCTTCCGGAAAAGCGTGGTGACGATCATCTGCGCGAACAGCTCGGATTCCACCATGTGCAGGAGCTTCCAGCCCATCTTCGCGGTGAACTCTTTCGGCTGGTGGAATTCGATCGCGATCATCATGCCGAGGCCGCGCACTTCCTTGATCAGCGAATGCTTTTCCTTCAGCGCGTCGAGACGGCGGCGCAGCTCCTCACCATTCACGCGCGCCTGCTCCACGAGATTTTCGTCCTCGATGACTTGCAGCGTCGCGAGGCCACATGCCATCGCGAGGTTATTGCGACCAAAGGTGGACGAATGCACCACGCAGCGATCCAGCCGGCTGAAAGTTTTCTGATACACCTCGCGCCGCGCGACGATCGCCGCGCACGGCACGTAGCCGCCGCTCAGCGATTTCGCGACGGTGATGATGTCCGGCTCGAGGTTCCAATTTTCAAACCCCCACCAGCGCCCCGTGCGACCGAGGCCCGTCTGCACTTCGTCGCAGATGAAAAGCGTGCCCGTGTCGCGGCAGAGTTTCTGCGCCTTCAGGTAAAAGTCGTCCTTCGGAAATTGCACGCCCTTGCCCTGCACGGGCTCGATGATGAACGCGGCAATGTCGCGCTTTTCGAGCTTCGCCTTCAGCGCGGCGAAGTCGCCCATCGCGATGCGCGAGCAGTTCTCCAGCAGCGGGCCGAAGCCTTCCTGAAAATGCACGTCGCCCATCACCGAAAGCGAGCCGTTCGTCAGGCCGTGGAATGCCTTCTGGATGGACACGAGCCCCGTGCGGCCCGTCGCGGCGCGCGCAAATTTGATCGCGCCCTCCATCGCCTCGGTGCCCGAGTTGCAGAAGAAGATCGCGTTCAGGTGCGACGGCAATTTTTTCAGCAGCGCCTCGGCGAGCAGGCCGCTGAGCAGCGAGCAATCCATCTGCACCATGTTCGGCAAGTCCATCTCCAGCACGTCGCGCACGGCCTGCTGCACGGCGGGGTGGTTGCGCCCGATATTGAAGACGCTGTAGCCGCTGAGAAAATCGAGGTAGTCGTGCCCGTCGAGGTCGTAGAGGTAGCAGCCGCGCGCCTGCGCATAGACGTGGTCAAAGCCGATGATGCGCTGCACCGAGACCAGCGTGGAATTCAGGTGCTGCTCGTGGAGCTGATAGTTTTCGCCGAGGCGTGTGGTGATGAGGTTCTTGAGATCGAGCGGCATCGGGCGCGGACTCTACGCACGAAGATGCATAATGCGAGCGGGTTTTCCGCGCGGCGGATTTCGCGGAAAGGTTCAGATGCGGAAGCCGGGGGCGCCCTATTTTTTCTTCGGCGATTTCTTCGGCGGCACCTTCTTTTTCTCCGCGGGCTGCGGCGACCGGCTCGGGGTGCTTTCGCCGACGACCTTTTTGTAGCTCTGCTCGCTGTATTGCTCCGCTTCCAGCTTGTTGCCGATGAACGCCTGCACTGCGTATCCGACGACTTTCTGCCCGGACGCCGGGACTTTCGTCACCTTGGTTCCGCCTCTTAAGTTGTTCCTCGATCTGCCCTTTGATTTCGACACTTCCGAGTGCGCTTCGGTGTAAGTGTTCACAGCGTCCTCGCTTTCTACGGCCTCCGTCTTCCGCGGAGTGAGCGAAGCCGTCCGCTCCCCGTGCTGGAGCACCTTCAGCTTCTGGTCCTTCATGTCGTGGCCGATGAAGAAATACTTCACCTCGACGCCGTCGATCGAATCGTTCGAGGTGTTCGTGAGTTTGATCGTAAGCGAGCGGTGCTGCGCGATGTTGCTCTGCGACGACTGGCCGGGCTTTGTCTTCGGCAGCTTTGTCGAGGAATGTTGAAGGTCGTCGAGGGCTTGAAGTAGCCGGACGACGCACGGGCGGAGCACCGAAAACGGACATCGTTTTTTGAACCGCAGATGGTCGCGGATTGACGCAGATGAATGTTCAAAGTCTGCGTTCATCGGCGGTTCCCTCTCGTGAAGAACGCCAGTTGTCACCGCGCGTGAAAACGGCTAGCCGCATCGCCCGATGAACCGCACCGCCGCAGATTTTCGCCGCTGGGAGATCCCCGGCATCGCCACTTTTCCCGACACGCCCGGCGGGTTGATCCGCGTCGCTCTCACGCCCGCACTGTGCAGCGCGCAGGTCTTTCTGCAAGGCGCGCACGTCGCCGCATTCCAGCCCGCGGGCGCGCAGCCCGTACTCTTCATGAGCCCGCGGAGCCACTTTGAAATTGGCAAACCCATCCGCGGCGGCGTGCCCGTGATTTTTCCATGGTTCGGCCCGCGCGCCGGGCACCCGGATGCGCCCGCGCACGGCTTCGCCCGCACGATGCCGTGGGAGATCGAGTCGCTCACGAGCGACGGCAAATCGGCCACCCTCGTCCTCGTCGTGGAATCGAACGAGGCCACTCGCGCGCAGTGGCCGCACGATTTCACGCTGCGCCACCGCATCACCGCCGGCGCGGAACTTTCCATGACGCTCGAGATCACGAACCGCTCCGATGCGCCGTTTTCATTCGAGGAGGCGCTGCACAGCTACTTCGCGATCTCGGACATCAACGCCGTGACCGCGACCGGCTTCGAAGGCGCGGAATACCTCGACAAGACCGATGGCGAGCGGCGGAAGACGCAGGATCGCGCACCTATCCGCATCACCGCAGAAGCCGACCGCGTCTATCTCAACACGCGCGCAACCTGCGCCATCGCGGACCCGGGAATGTCGCGCACGATCGTGATCGAAAAATCCGGCTCCGACGCCACGGTGCTCTGGAATCCGTGGACCGCAAAGGCCGCGCGCCTCACCGATCTCGGCGACGGCTGGCCCGGAATGCTCTGCATCGAGACCGCCAACGCCGCAGAAAACGCCGTGACCCTCGCCCCCGGCGCGACCCACGCGATGAATGCCACCGTGCGCCTGCGCTGAGACTGGATCGGAAAGGCACGACCGAGGCTCCGCTGCAGCCCGGCAGAAACCCCGCATTTTCCGCCGGCCCGAAACCCGGGAGCGAAGTCCCTTGTGTTTCAAAATTGCGGGGCTATGAGTGCCCGCGTCAATCGGGGCGTAGCTTAGCTTGGTAGAGCGCTTGGTTTGGGACCAAGAGGTCGCAGGTTCAAATCCTGTCGCCCCGACCACTCCGCACACGCGTGCGGGGAGTGGCTTCGAATTCAGTGAAACCACGAATGCACACGAAGCGCAGGATGTGCTGACCGCCGAGCTTACCAAGCATCTCGAAACAGCCTACGATGACCTCGCGAAGTCGGGAGCCAAGCCGGAAGAACTCCCGAAAAAGCTGAACGACGCCGTGAATAATCTTCTCACCTCCGAGCAGAAGGAGACGATGAAAGGCGGCGGCAACACCGGTCTCCCCGGCGGCGCAGCACCAGGGGCGGCACTGGGAGCACCGCAGATCCTGCGCAAGTTCGAGAATCCCGCGCCGCGCAAGTAGCGCGGGGCGAGGCGAAGAACGCCGCGGCCGGCAAACGAGGCCGCGCCTTTGATCCATCGTGGTTCAGTGCCGTGCTTGACACCACGCAGCACCGCCCGGAATTTCGCGCGTTGAACAATGCCCATCCAATTGATTGATACATTTTCATCCGTAATTGGGAGTGCGCCGGAATGCCGTGGGACAGCCCCACTCCCGCGCCGCACCGGACGCGCTGGCGAATGAAACGGATCTCGCGTCGGGATTTTGCGCGGCTGGGCACGGCGGGAATCGGCACGGTGGCGCTGCGTTCGTTTGCCGCGGAGGAGATGCGGATGCCGCCGAAGCCGACGGGCATCCCGACGATGTGGATCGGCGCGGTGACACACGACAGCGGGACGGTGAAGGCCAAGCTCCCTCCGCAGGCTGAGGCGCGGTTGCTCGTGCGCGCGCCCGATGCGGAGCCGGTCACTTTTTTGCCGGAGCCGCCTGTGGAAAAATCCGGCACGGTACGCACATTCCGCCTGCACGGGCTCGCGGCGCTGACACGGCACACATGCACGCTCGAGGTGAACGGAAAGCCGTCGAGTTACCCGCCCGCGATGTTGCGCACATTTCCTACGCCGGGGAATGCCACGTCGTTCGGGTTTGCATTCGGATCGTGCGCGCGCACGGGCTCGGAACATCCGGTCTTCGATACGATCCGGAAGCAGGATCCCGCGTTTTTTCTGCACCTCGGCGACCTGCACTACACGAACATCTCGCGCGATGATCCGCAGTATTTCCGCGCGGCGTGGGACACCGTGCTCGCGTCCGTGACACAGGGCGCGCTCTACCGCACGGTGCCGCTCGCTTACGTCTGGGACGACCACGATTTCGGCCCGAACGACTCCGACGCGCGCACGCCCTCGC
>Ga0315904_10012713_pt1 | contig 10607 bp, 9 predicted proteins | sample LakEriMetagenome_6_FD_203529 | JGI IMG/M metagenome (GOLD analysis project Ga0315904, IMG submission 203529) | Freshwater fungal communities from buoy surface, Lake Erie, Ohio, United States - Buoy 12 MA120 | ecosystem: Environmental > Aquatic > Freshwater > Lake | place: USA: Lake Erie, Ohio... | reverse complement strand
AAACAGTTGATCCCGCAGCAGAGTCGATGCGATCGACTGTGATGGTCTCGCCAACAGTTACCTTCTCCTGGCGTCCGCCAGCCTTCACGATTGCGTACACGTTATTACTCCAGTTCAGTTAAGCCTTAGACCGAGTTGAAAACTCGCTTCGGGCAGGGGTCTAGGGTACGGAGTTCGTACGCCCAGGGTCAAATCGGGCTTTTATGCTCCAGGCGTGATGATCCCGGATGAGGCGGCACGGCGACGACGGCGGCCCTTGGGGGCTGTGACGGCATCGTTTTCGCTCTCGGATGGAGTCTCATCATTGAGGACCTCACGGAACTCATGTTCTGTAGCCGACTCTTCTTCAACATCTGGATGATGAGCAGTTTGGGAGTTGACCTGAGGTGTTGGAGCTTTAATCTTTACAGGATCCATATGGATATGAATTCCGCGTCCAGAACATGCATCACATGTAGTTGAGAACGCTTCGATCAAACCTTGTCCCACACGCTTACGCGTCATCTGAACTAGTCCAAGAGAGGTAACTTCTGCGACTTGGTGCTTGGTGCGATCGCGACCAAGACATTCAATGAGGCGGCGCAATACTGCTTCACGGTTAGATTCAAGAACCATATCGATGAAGTCGATAACGATAATTCCACCTAAGTCGCGAAGGCGAAGTTGACGAGCAATTTCTTCGGCCGCTTCCAAGTTATTTTTGGTAACAGTCTCTTCGAGATTTCCGCCCTTACCGATAAATTTACCTGTGTTTACATCGATCACGATCATCGCTTCAGTGCGATCGATGACAAGCGAACCACCAGAAGGTAGATAGACCTTGCGATCAAATGCCTTAGCGAGCTGCTCTTCAACGCGGTAATCTGCAAAGAGATCTCCAGTGCCTGTATATCTCTCAATTTTTGTAACAAGTTCAGGTGCGATTGAACCGAGATAATCATTAATCTCAGTAAATGCCTCTTCACCTTGAATGATCAGTGTGCGGAAATCTTCATTGAAGATATCTCGAATAACACGTACGGCAAGATCAGGCTCGGAGAGCAAGACAGCTGGAGCGTGGAAGTTTGGATTTTCCGACTTGGCATAAATGTCATCCCATTGCGCCTTGAGTCGTGCGACATCATTGGTGAGCTCTTCTTCAGAAACTCCCTCAGCTGCTGTACGTACGATGACGCCAGCTTCTTCAGGGATGAGGTTCTTTAAAATCGCTTTCAAACGTGTGCGCTCTGACTCAGGCAGACGCTTTGAAATTCCACTCATGCCGCCGCCAGGAACGTAGACAACATAGCGTCCTGGAAGTGAAATTTGAGAGGTAAGGCGTGCACCCTTTTGTCCGATTGGATCTTTAGTTACCTGCACAAGTACTGGCTGGCCAGTCTTTAAGACCATTTCAATTTTGCGTGGTGATGATTCAGATATACCTGCTGCATCCCAATTCACTTCGCCTGCATAGAGAACTGCGTTACGTCCCTTGCCGATATCTACGAATGCTGCCTCCATGGAAGGAAGAACATTCTGTACTCGGCCAAGATAGACATTTCCTACGTAAGAGACGTTGGCATTGCGGTTCACATAATGCTCAACCATCACCTTATCTTCGATAACACCAATCTGAATGCGGTCTCCGATTTGGCGAACAACCATTTCACGATCAACATTTTCACGGCGAGCTAAGAATTCGCCATCAGTAATGACTGTTCCACGACGACGGTATGGCTCACGGTAGTCACCACGAGAATCCCCGCGGTCACGGTCGCGACCACGATCACGTTCACGACGGTTACGTGTTCCGCGCTCTGCGCGTTCGGCACGCTCTGCGCGAGCTGGACGCTCACGTACTTCGCGAACCTTTACAACTGTTACAACGCCATCTTCATCAATTGTCTCTCCTGGAGTAACATCTTCTCCTGCTGCACGACGGCGACGACGGCGACGATGCGTGGTGCCATCTGCTGATTCGGTTGCTGAACCATCTTCTGATTCTTCTGTTGAATCTTCGATTGAATCTACATCGGCGCCTTCAGCACCTTCACCTTGTGGGCGACGACGACCTCGTCCACCACGGCGACGGCGGCGGTTACGGTTGCGTGGATCTAAATCACTGTCATCCCCTGCTGCACTTGCCGCTGGCGCAGAATCCTCTGCAACAACTTTCTCTTTAGCACGACGAGGTGCTTTTGCAGGAGCATCCGTGGCTTCAGCTGCTTGAAAAATTGGGACCGGGATCGCAGCAGCGCGTTTGCGCGTCTTTGGAGCTGCTTCCGCCTCAGGAGCAGGTGCGACAACAGATACATCTGTGTTTTCGCTGCCCGCTTTTGACTTACTTTTTTTAACCGCGCGCTTGCGCGGTGACTTTGGCTCGATTGCCATCACTGTTAAATCCTCTACGCCATTACTTATGTATTGGCTTGCTCTGGCTCAAGTCTCCTTGAGCAAATTCTTCTATCGATCCCACTGTGGGTTCGATACCCGCACTTCCTACTTAAAATTTCCTAAATTTAATGAGTCCGCCGCTGGCGCGATTTCAATCGCTAGCCGCGCTGAACTGTTGCCCAATTATGGCAGATCAACGTCCAATATTCCTAAATATGGAGATTTCACCCTGAATCAGCCGCGCTGGCGAGCGTAAACATTCTGTAAAAGGCCAAATCCGATCAGGTTGGCAAACATGCTTGAGCCCCCATACGACATGAATGGCAATGGTACGCCTGTCATCGGCATCAACCCCAGAGTCATTCCAATATTTTCAAAAGTCTGAAATGCAAACCAACTGAGAACTCCTACGCTTACCAGTCGACCAAATGCATCGGTCGATCGTCGTGCAATTGTAAATGCTCGCATAAATATCGTGAGATATAAGAGCAAAATAAACCCACTTCCGAGAAAACCTAACTGCTCGCCTGCAACGGTAAAGATGAAGTCCGTCTGCTGTGCTGGAACAAATCGACCATTAGTTTGAGGACCGTCAAATAACCCAGTTCCTAAAAATCCTCCGGAGCCCACGGTAATGCGCGCTTGTCTAAGTTGATATCCCGCACCTTGTGCATCTGCATTTGGGTCAACAAAAGATTGAAGGCGCTTGACTTGATATTCTTTGATAACGCCTAGTTTTGTTGCGCCAAATCCACCTAAGAGTGCAACGAGAAGTATGCCGACTACCCAGCGAGTTGGCGCACCCGACGCCCCGATCATCGCAACAACTGAAATGCTTATGATAAAGACGGTTCCCATATCTGGCTGAAGCAGAATTAAGCCAACTGGAATCGCCGCGATCAAGAGCGCTTGAATTACATCTCTGTTCGTTGGCTCATCACTTTCGTGACGATATTCCGACAAGAGCATTGACATACCTACGATGATCGAGATTTTTGCAAGCTCTGCTGGTTGTATTTGAAAACCACCTGGCAGTGGAATCCACGCCTGTGCACCATTAACTTCGCTACCAATACCTGGAATCAGAACAGCTGTCAGGCCAATGACGCCAAGTCCCCACACTACGGGTGTGTATGCACGGAGCATGCGATAGTCAATAACAGTTGTTCCCCATGCAAGTAATATTCCAATAACAATATTGATTACATGACGTTTCAAGTAATACTCAGGATCCAATCCACTCGCTGCATACCAATCGCGTGTTGCGGCATAGACCAATAGGGTTCCGATAAAGAGAAGTAGACCAACGGCAACGGTAAGAATTGGATCAAAACCCCAGAATGAATGGGTAGATCGCATGCGACGGAAACCTTGGCGCTGACTAATCAAACTCATGGGGTCTCCTTTACCTTCGTCGCAGGAGAAATCTTAGGTAGTTTCACGGGTGGTTTACCTTCAGGGTAGATCGCCGCACCGGGAACAACTGTAGAACCCGTCACGCCAAAGAGAGTTTCATATATCTGTCGAACGCCGACACCAGATGATGAAGCACCAAATCCACCTTGCGAGACCATCATGACTACAGCAAAGCGCGGCTTATCAGATGGTGCATAGGAGGCGAACCACGATGTGTCACTCTTTAAAGTTCCGTTCGCGTTCTTACCAAAGACTTGCGCGGTTCCTGTTTTGCCGCTGACAGCAATTGGAAATCCAGCAAATGCTCCAGTACCGGTTCCACCTGTAACTACTGCGCGCAAAGATTCTTTCAGAAATTTTATTGTCGCCTTGGATGCTGGGATGGTCCCCAGCTTTTCTGGCTCTATCGTCTGGATAACTTGACCGTCAGTGGTAACGATTGCTTTTCCAACAGTTGGTTTCCAGATCGTTCCGCCGTTGCCAATTGCGGCGTACATCTGAGCAAGCTTAAGTGGGGTAATGACTGTATCGCCCTGTCCAATCGAGAAGTTAACGGCATCACCAGCACGGATCTTGTCTCCATCAAGACAATTCTCAAGCGCAAGTTCAATAAGAAAAGCAGTCTGCTGTGCTTTGGATGCGCGTTCTTTATAGTTGCAATAGAAATCTTTATTCTGCTCATACCAAGAATTGCGCCACTCACGGTTGGCAAGACGCCCTGATGATTCAGATGGAAGATCAATTCCTGTCTTCTTACCAATTTGAAATCCTTCAGCAGCTTTAAAGAAGTAATCATTTGGATTGGCTTTTGGTCTCAACCCACCATCTTTAAGCCACTCAGCGAAGGCGATCTTGTACCAAATCGTGTCACAAGAGATTGCTATCGCCTTCGTCATCGAAAGACGACCCTGGGCTTTACTTTCAAAGTTTTGGAATGCGCGAGTTCCCACTTGATATTCACCGGGGCAGTCATAGGTCGCATTGAGGTCATATCCCGCATTTGCTGCTGCTACAAGAGACACAGCTTTAAATGTAGAAGCTGGAGCAAATAGCCCTTGTAGCGCACGAGAAAGTGCCGGCACTCCGGCTTGTTCAGAATAGAGATCGCTCGCTTGCTTAACAGTTAATCCTCGCTCAAATGCATTTGGATCATATGTTGGATAAGAGGCAAGTGCGAGAATACGTCCGGTGACAATATCCATAACAACCGCTGCGCCACCATCTGCCCGAAAACCGCCAGCACGAGAGCGCGCAACTGCATCGGCGAGTGCTTTTTCACTTGCTGCCTGAAGTCGCACATCAATACTTGTAACTAAGTGATTACCACCTACTGGATCTGTAACTTTGCCCGTACTAGTAACAGCTTCTTTGCGGTCAACTATTACTGTCTTAATTCCCGGAGTTCCTCTTAGAAATTCATCATATTGAATTTCAAGACCGGCCTTACCAATTGACTCAGATCTGAAATAGCTGCGGCCATTATCGCCAGCTAAATCTCCATCAGTGAGTGGACCGATATACCCAAGAAGGTGAGCAGCATTTGCTCCAACTATTTCTGGGTAAGAGCGAATTGCAATTGGTTGGGCATCAATCCCAGGGAATCGATCAGAGCGTTCAACTATTTGCAGAGCTAGGGTTGGGTCAGCATCTTTTGTGATCGGAATTGGTTGAAAACGTGAACCAGTCCAGCAACCTGCCCGCTTGCCTCTTTCCAGTTCGCCACAGAGTCTGGTGCGTTGGTAGATGTCGGCATAGTTCAACCCCAAGAGCTGCGCAAGTGATCTAAGAACAGCCTCGCCTTTATCTTCTTGCTTATCAATTTTGGTGCGATCAACAGTGATTGCAACTCCAACCTTGTTGAGTGCAAGAGGAACTCCTGAAGAATCTACAATCAGGCCACGAGTGGCCGGTGTAACCACATCTCTACTCTGAATAGATAGTGCTGCATCCTTATATCTCGGCGCTGCTGCGACCTGTAGATAGAAGAGACGACCAAGTAAGGCGACCATCAGAGAGATGATAAAAATTTGAATAACAAGAAGGCTTAGGCGGGAACGAAGATTCATAACCGATGCCTTGAATCATCAATGAAATCATAAGCTCGAGCCACCAAAGGCATCAAGATAGGCACGATTGCGGCAGACCAAAGAGCGCCGATGAAGAGTGAAGTGATAATCGAGATAAAACTTCCAACTTCTTCACCAAGCAGTAGTGAAAGGAGTAGATACAAAACTCGTGCAACGACAACCGAACTTGTTACCAAAAGTGTAATTGTGAAGGGATTCATTCTTACATTTTCGTAGCCAAGGCCAAGATAAGAGATACCGAAGCCGACGAGAATGAGAACGAAGGTCCATTGTCCGACGGCCCCGTTCGTGCTCTGAGAAAGATCGATGAGAAAGCCGGCAACAAATCCCGTCAGCGCTCCAATATCAGGAGCTGAGAGAGCTGCCCATAAAAGAGCAAAAATTAGAAAGAGTGAGAACCCTCCACCCCCGATATGCAATTGGGTAACGAAGGCTTCCTGTACAACATAAACGGCGAGGAAGAGGAGTGCTGAAAGTGAAATCTTGCGTGTAGACATTAATCAGAGCCAGCTGAAATCGGTGAAGGTGTTTGGCTTGGAGTCACAAAGACGGTGACAGTTGGTAGTGGTGTCGGCATCGGTTTTACAGGGATCAGTGCATCACGCGGATCTGTCTCCGGACCCTTGAGCACAACACTGACAACTGAAATCGCTGAAAAATTGGCAAAGAATCGAACATCTGCAGTCTGTGTTATCGCACCCGCTGCATTATCAACTGAGGTTACTTCACCAACGGGAACTCCCGGTACAAATGGTCTGTTATTCAGACTTCCGCGCGCAACAAGTATGTCGCCTACTTTAATCGTCGATTGATTATCAAGAAGTTGCAGTACGCCTTTACGAGTGCCTTGCCCAGAAAGTATTCCAATCTGCTGGCTACCTGCTACGCGAACACCAATACGGAAGGAAGGATCCGACGTTAAGGAAATGAGTGAACTATTTGGATACACAGTCTTGACGACACCAATTAGTCCATACGAATTAATTACCGTCATATTTGGCTTGATTCCGTTGTTCGAACCCGCATCAATGGTAATTGTTTGAGTAAATGAAGTTGTGGCACCTTGTGAGATCACTCGCGCACTTACAACTTTGAATTCGGCTTTACCGGCCAGATCCAGCACACCTTGCAGCTGTTCAAGTTGAGCATCAATGCTGCGGCGCTCACGCAATTGAGTGAGAAGTTTTCCATTCTCCTCGCGTAGCGCTTCCATCTCGGATTGGGTACGACCTAGATTGAAAACATCCGAAAAGAAATTGCGTACTGGTGAAAGTATTGTCGAGCCAATGTTTTGGACCGGGCTTAGCGCGCTCTGGGTTCCTGTCTTCAACCCACCAATCACTGAAACACCGCGCAGATCAAGGGTGATCAGAAATAGCGATGTAATAACCAGGATGATGAGCAGTAAACGCCCGCGGTTATCCCCGCCGCGCGCCATGACCTAGCAGCCTATCGACGTGGTTCTGAGATCAAGACCTTTTCAAGTGCCTCGAACTCTTCAATACATTTACCTGAACCCTCTACAACAGCATCGAGTGCGTGCTCAGCGACGTGAATTGGCATTCCAGTTTCGCGACGAAGACGCTCATCGAGTCCCTTAAGAAGCGCGCCACCACCTGTGAGAACGATTCCACGGTTGATCAAATCTGAAGAAAGTTCTGGCGGACACTTATCAAGAGTGTTCTTAACCGCTGCGACGATTGCCTTGACTGGTTCATCAAGTGCCTTACGAATCTCAGCTGCTGTAACAATAATTGTCTTAGGGAGTCCTGTTGCAAGATCGCGACCGCGAATTTCGGCATCTTTCTCATCTGCTAGAACGTAAGCAGAACCGATAGCCATCTTGATCTCTTCTGCTGTGCGCTCACCGAGGAGGAGTGAATATTCGCGCTTTACCCAGTCAATAATGGCTTGATCGAGCTTGTCGCCACCCACACGGATTGAAAGCGCGGTCACGATTCCACCGAGTGAAATAACGGCAACTTCAGTTGTTCCGCCACCGATATCAACAACCATGTTTCCGGTTGGTTCGTGGATTGGTAGGCCTGCACCAATTGCTGCAGCCATTGGTTCTTCAATGATGTACACCTTGCGTGCACCAGCATCATAACCAGCTTCTGTAACAGCACGCTGTTCTACGCCGGTAATTCCTGAAGGAACGCAGATAACAAGTCTTGGCTTTGCAAGAACGCGGAGACCATGAACTTTGCGGATAAAGTGCTTGAGCATGCGAGCTGTAGTATCAAAATCTGCAATCACGCCATCTTTGAGTGGGCGGATGGCAACGATATTGCCCGGAGTACGACCAATCATCAACTTAGCTTCTGTTCCAATTGCAAGAACTGCCCCAGTATCTTGGTTAACTGCAACTACTGAAGGTTCATTGAGAACGATTCCACGTCCGCGTACATAGACGAGTGTGTTTGCTGTTCCAAGATCGATCGCCATATCGCGACCGACGAAAGATGTTCTGAGGCTCATTTACTTCCCTTCGAAGAAGATTGCTATTTCACGGGTTGCTGACTCTGGTGAGTCAGATCCATGAACAAGATTTTGCTGAACTTTTGTTCCTTGATCGCGTGCAAGATCTCCACGAATAGTTCCAGGAGCTGCAACAGTTGGATCTGTCGCACCCGCAAGTGATCTAAAACCTTCAATCACTCGCTGACCCTCGGCAATGATTGCAACGATCGGACCTGAGAGCATGAATTCAACAAGCGGTTCAAAGAATGGCTTGCCTTGATGCTCTGCATAATGTCTTTCGAGAAGAGCGCGATCAGCCTGCATCATTTTGAGATCTGCAATGACATATCCCTTAGATTCAATGCGCGCGATGATTTCACCAACAAGTCCTCGCGAAACGCCGTCAGGCTTTACGAGGATGAGGGTCTGCTCTATTTTCACTGCGCCAGTCTATTAGGGTTTTGGAGGTCCTTGCGACAGCAAAGCTGCGCGCGCGGCCTCACCCTTACGCCCCACGATGATGGCGGCGACCCAGAGGCCCATGAAAATCACATTCACGATAAACATCGCCGGAACGACGACGCTGTACAACATGAGTGCGATCTGAAGAAAGGAACCGATGATCCAGCCGATTCTCTTCTTGAGCAATCCGACTGTTGCGATGGTCACGACCATGAAGCCAAAGCCATAAATGATGGTTGCAGGTTCATGAATATCTTTTGCAAGGAGCATGGCAAATCCCATGACAAAGACTTCCATTGTTAACACTGCGCTACCGAGAACCTTCATGCCTCTCCCCCTTTGGCTTTCTTAAATCTTTTATTTAGGTATGTCCGCGCTTCGCCAACAGTAACTACTGAACCAGTTACCACCACGCCAAGAGTTTCGTCGCTCAATGGACGAACGGCATCTTTGATCGCCTTTTCTAAGGCAGCATCGAGAGTATCTGCCGAGTAAACACGATCTGCTCCAAAAACCTCAATAGCAAGTAACTCTAGATCGACAACCTCCATCGCGCGATGTGATGAATTCTTGGTGACAATGATCGAATCCATGAATTTCTCGAAGTTCTCAAGTATCCCCCGGGCATCCTTATCAGCCATTACACCGACGACGCCAATGATTTCATCGAATGAAAATTCGGCAGTAATCGTTTCAAGGAGTGCCAAACTTCCATGGGGATTGTGGGCAGCGTCCAGAATAAAGGTTGGATCGCGATGAATCACTTCGCAGCGACCAGGTGAACGCACATTGGCAAAACCCTCGCGCACGGCATCGATATCAAGATCGTTCTCTCCGAAGAAAATTTCAACTGCAACTAGTGCGGCGGCGGCATTAGACGCCTGATGCTTTCCATGTAACGGAATAAAGATGTCGTCATAGACACCCTTGATTCCTTGGATGGTAACGAGCTGTCCGCCAACAGCAACTGCACGCGAAAAAACCGAGTATTCGACTCCCTCGCGAGCTACATCAGCGCCGACTTCGGCTGCCTTTCGCAGTAACTCAACAGCAACTTCTGGAACTTGCTGTGAGAGCACGGCAAAGCCACCTTCTTTAATGATTCCAGCCTTCGTCTGTGCGATTTCAACTAGGGAATTCCCAAGGTATTCCATATGGTCTAAGCCAATTGGAGTAATCACGCTGACATCTGCCTTTACAACATTTGTAGCATCCCACTCACCACCCATGCCAACTTCGATGACGCCAATGTCGATTGGATGTTCTGCAAAGGCAGCAAAAGCTAAGGCGGTTATTGCTTCGAAAAAGCTAATGGGGTTTTCGAATTTTGAGTCAATGAAGTCGAAGTAGGCGGCGATATCGTTGTAGGCAAATATCAAATCCTTAGGATCAATCGGCTCGCCGTTGATTGCAATTCTTTCGCGATATGTCTCGAGGTGTGGACTTGTGAAACGGCCAGTTCGCAAACCCATTGAGAAAAGAAGCGAATCAATCATTCGAGATGTGGTGGTTTTTCCGTTGGTGCCACCAATGTGGATTGTGGGATAAGAAAGCTGGGGCTCACCGAGAGCATCAACGAGAGCACTGATTCGCTCAAGAGTTGGAGCTATGCGATTTTCTGGCCAACGCGAAAGTAGAGCTGCCTCAATGGCATCTACGCGCGCTTGATCCTCTGCTGAAATTTCGTTCATTTATTTCAGTGCAGCCAGAGCTGCAGTGATCCGTTCAATTTCAGATGTGGTCTTTGCCAATCGCTCACGGATTTCAACGACAACTTCAGCCGGTGCCTTAGCCATGAAGCCTTCA
>Ga0315904_10012711_pt1 | contig 10610 bp, 6 predicted proteins | sample LakEriMetagenome_6_FD_203529 | JGI IMG/M metagenome (GOLD analysis project Ga0315904, IMG submission 203529) | Freshwater fungal communities from buoy surface, Lake Erie, Ohio, United States - Buoy 12 MA120 | ecosystem: Environmental > Aquatic > Freshwater > Lake | place: USA: Lake Erie, Ohio... | reverse complement strand
ATCCGGAGACGCGCCGCCGGAGGCATCCAATTTGATGCCTGCCGAGGCATTTGCGGGGGCAACCTGACCCGATAACAGCTCAAGCCGTGCCCGCATCTGAAGCATCTTGTGGACCATCTCCCCCATGTCCGGATGCGCCCGAAGGCCAACAAGGCACTGGCGCTCGGGCTCGGTGACCATGTCCGAGACAACCTCATCCAACGGACGGGCGCCGGCGTTCACGATCAGGCTATCCAGTTGCTGCAGCCGCAGGACCTCTCCAGCGCTGAAGACTTCTCCGGCAACCGGCGCAAGCCGGCTGGCAATACCAATCAGGCCAGCCTCACCGCCCGCAAGCGCGAGGATCAGCCTGGCCGTATCTCCGCCCCGCTCCAATGCAGCCAGAAGCTTTTCGGCGCGGGCACCGTGTGCCAGCTGGCGGAACAAGGCGTCGAGGCCGGTCTCGGCCGTCCGCACGACCAGTTCGTCCAGCCGCTGGAGGCGCGCGATCTCGTCCGCGCCGAAAGCTTCGCCGCTGCGCGGCGCGAGCCGGCTGGATAGCCCCGCCAGGGACTGCCGGTCGCCCGCGACGGCGATCAGGAACCGGGCGGTGTCGCCGCCATCGGCCAATACCGACATTAGGGGCCCTGCCTGGTCCCTGCGCGCCAGGAAGTCCTCAAGCTGGTCAAGGCCGCCCTCGCCGGCGCTGACGATCAACCGGTCGATCTGCTCAAGGCGTGCCACTTCTGCAGGCGTGAACTGCGTGCCAGCCCCTGGAGCAAGTCTGGAAGTTAGACCGGCCAAAGCCGTATCTCTGGTTGCCGCTTGGGCGAAACGCGCCAGGTCGCTATGTCTTGCATCGCTCAACAGGCTGGCGACGGCAGCAGCCATATGAGCGTCTACGCCTAGCATTGTCATGGTACTGACTAGAGCGGATTCTGCTTCGTCGGATTTTTGACCTCCGACTATTTGCATCATGACATCGAAAACGCGATACTTGGCCTGAGTTTTCACGTCATTCGCGCAGACGAAATCAGAAACTTCGGGAAGTTGTTGCGCGGCGATTTGATCAGCAACTCGCTCTGCGATCCGTGGCCATCCAAAGCCCTGCTTCAATGCTGTTGCCGTTAGCTCGGCAATGGGGAATCGTTCCTCAAACGGTAGGTGGTTGAACTTCAATTCACCTCGTTCTGATGACGATTGCTCGATGATTCCGATCACGCGATTTACAAGCGTGGCATATCGAAAGCGATCACTCTCGACTAGGTCTCGAAAGGAATTGCTGATGAGCCGATCAACCAGCGCTCGATCTCGCATGAGCACGAAAACTTCGCGGAAATTCGAAAAGTCCCGCTTCAGAGGTATGTAGTGCTCGAACGGCTTCAATATTCCGCGGTAATGCCCCTCGACGAGAATCTGGCAGCATCCGAGCAGCGCGGCCTCTAAAATTCTTGGAGAGAAGCCGGGAAACTCGGGATTGCCGTCCAGGCCTGGGAAACAAGCTGCTTCGATTTCTTCAAAGCTAGCTTCCGGGTTTCTCTCAGTATACGCTCTCACAGCGTCGTTTATCGATCCGTCTGGATCCCAAACTCCCAGCCCACCTTCGGCGCCGATAACAAATTTGCAGTTGCCAAGGAATTTGTACCACGCATCGCCCAGAAAAATGTTCTGCGGATCTACAGAAATATCCTCCGTTACTCCGCGTTCAATCGCCGCTGCTTTCATTGCTAGTGCGGCTTCACCTTTTAATCTCGCTAGCTTCCCGCCAACTGCCGGATAGAGCGTTACGCGCTGACCCAATGTAACATCACGAGAATCGAAATCCTTCGCGAAAATGGGCACGCGAGCAATGTCTTCGTCGTTGAGAAAGCCTGCAAATGTATTTTCGAACGTCGCGATTTTTCGCGTTCGAGGATAAATTAGGTCCGCAAACTCAGGCCGAACCGTGAAGACAAAATTGGCGCCAATTGCTTCGAAAAACCGGTCTAACAATGCTCCGTGATCCGCATCATCCTGAGGGAACACGATCTTCAACGCAGGAGTGTTCGCCAGGAAGGACCAATCAGAAAGACGGTCCTCAAAAAGCTGCCTGGGTCGATAGGTAACAATTCCCAACGCCGTACTTGTGAATATGACGGCATCCCATGGGAAATCCCTGACTGCTTGGTTTACCGGCCAGCTGACCGGACGGATTGTATACTGATGTTCCGGAGCATATCTTTGAAAAGCCAGAACATGATCGAGTGCACTCTTTCGGGCGCGACCCAAGTCCTCGATATTGTGAAGAACCAGTATTCTTAAAGACATTACGAATTATGCCTGTGACAAGTTTGACGATGACCATGCATCGGCTTCGGCCATAGAAAGCCATTGATTGATGCTCATCCAGCGCCAAAGTTCGCCGGAAGCGTCCGTTGCACCTGCTTGATGTTGGTCCCAAAGCGCGTGTGTTAACTTCGAGGAGTACTCTGGGCGCTTGGTTAGAGGGCCATCAAAGAGTAAGTTCCTAGCCCATTCGCGCCCTTCTCCTCTTAGCCAGGTATCCTGCGGAGCGGCGAACCCGACTTTGTCAACCCTCCAGCGAATTGCTTTTGGGACGATGTCTTTTGAAGCAACGCGCAAAAGATATTTAAGCCAGCCATGTTTGCAGAGCAGCTGAGTTGGCAGACCGGCACACCAATCCACAAGTCTATGGTCCAAGAAAGGAAATCGCGTTTCGCGTCCGAACGCCATGCCGTTTCGATCCGCTGTGTGAAGCAAATTCGGCAAATGATGATAGTGGAGGCTGAGTGCGAGTTGTCGGCGAAACAGATTTTGCTTGTCGCTCGGCACCCCGTCAAAGTGCTCCAGCTTGCCTACATCAGTCTTATTCGCCCTGCGGTTCCACAGAACTTCGAGCGGGTAGCCGGGCTTCTCTGCGAAGCGACGTGAAACTTGAGCATATTTCGAACTGGCGAGCTTAAGGCGCCACCAAAACAATGCAGAATCGCGTTCTAAAAGATCAAAGTTTCCTGAACTAAGCAGGTCGAGCTGATACATACCAAAATAGTATTGATACCCTCCAAGCAGCTCATCAGCACCTTGACCATCCAGCAGGACGGTCACTCCGTGCTGCTTTGCCAAACGCATGACCGCGTACTGATTATAAACTGACGCGGACCGAAGCGGAATCTCATTGGCCCAATGCAGATTGTACCAATCCGCCATCAAACTTGACGCTGTAGGGGATACTGAATGAAAACTGATAGGTGTGCTGCGGGCAAGTTTGTCGACAAATCGCCCTTCCGATACAGTCAGGTCGTCATCAAATCGTACTGTGAATGCATGCTGGCCCATACCTGACACGCCTTGTCGGACCAGCTCCCCCAATATTGTTGAAGAATCAATTCCCCCGGAAATGTTCGAGCCAACAGCTACGTCAGATCGGCGGCGTGCGCGAATTGACTGGCTGAACAGCTCCTCAAACTTTTCAGATGCTGACTCGATGGTCTCATCGTGCCTGACATCTTCATAATTTGGGGTCCAGTAACGCCAAATCTGGAGACTGGAGTCTTCTGCGCCGATAATCATCGCATGCGCCGCATCCAATCGGAAAACGGAAGTAAAAAGCGTTTCTTCGCCGAACTCAAAAGCAGAACCCAGCATGTGGCGGCCAAGAACATTCTCGTTTATGCTGGCGCCTATATCTGGGTGAGGAAGCAGCGCTTTAGCCTCCGATGCAAATGCAAATCCACCTTGAGGCAGTCTTGAATAGTAAAGGGGTTTCTCGCCGAATCTATCGCGCGCAACGAGAAGTTTTCTGGTTCGCTGATCCAAAACAACGAACGCAAACATACCATTGAGGCGAGTAAGACATTCCGCCCCCCATCGCTCGTACGCTTGGAGCAACACTTCGGTATCAGAACTCGATCGAAACTTATGACCAAGACCAATCAATTCCGAGCGCAGTTCAAGATAGTTGTAGATTTCACCATTAAAGGTGACCCAAACATCGCCGCTACCGTTTGACATCGGCTGAGCGCCGTTTGCTGACAAGTCGATGATGGACAGGCGGCGGTGCGCTAACCCAACCTCCGATCCATTGAAACGTATGATTTTCTGGTCCGCTCCGTCTGGCCCTCGATGTGCCAGTTGGTCTCGCATTCTGCCCAATAACGCGGGGCAAATGGGTCCATTTTTGGACAGCACTGCAACGATCCCGCACATCTGGGATTCCTTTAATCCAAAAGCGATTGTGAAGCAGCAAGCACCGGCGGCGCCAGTAGGGATAGATAGACGTCATGTCCCGCCTCGCTGAGGTGCAGACCGTCGGCGAGAAGCAGGTCGCTAAGCGAATTGCCAACACGGATACTGTCTAGAAAAGCGGCCTCAATGTCGGTCAGCACGACCTTCCCGTCGCGCGCGGCGACTTCGCGGATGATCTCGTTGTAGCGGCGGTTACCCGCTTCGTAAGTCGCCGGATAGTGCGGGTAATCCTGCTGGTCGCGAGTAGTCGGATGATTGGTGTTCAGCAGCACCGGCCCGGCGCCGAACGCCCGTGCCCGCGCGATGATCTCTTCGAGATTGGCCGCAAACGCCCCCTCACTGACACGCGGCAGGCCGCGGTCACTCTCCCAGCGGTTCGCATCATTCAGGCCGAACTGCACAAGGATCGCATCGACACCTGCAGCCTGGATGTCGAAAGCAATCCGCTCCAGCGCCCTGCGCGTCGTGTCGCCATTGATCGACGGGTTCAGCACGCAGACGCGCCGGCCTGCCTTGGCAAGCTCCGCCTCGACCTGAAGCGACAAACGCGCCGCCCAGGTCTTGTGAGGCGACACACCCTGCCCCACACAAATCGAGTCGCCGAAGAAGGCAAAGCGAAGCTCGCGTGCTGTGTTTCCCGCTGGTGCTGCCATCAACGATCTCCCTGCACACTCAGTGTTACAATCTGGCGCCCGTTCGCAAAGACAGAGCCATCATTCCCGCTGAACAGCTGCGGCTGCCAGCCGGCAATCCGCGCCGCAAAGGGCTCAAGCGCCGCAAGGGTACGCGCGCCGTCAAAGGCCAGCATCGTCAGGCGCTCTTCCAGCCCAGCCCGCTGCAAGGTGAACCAGCGCGGCGTGTTGTGGAATGTGAGGGAGAGCCGGACCTCCCGCGCCTTCGGCAGCGCCCATTCGAGGAAGAGGGCAAGCCGCTGGTCAACGTTCGGAAAGAGGTCATTGGCAACAATCAGGTCCCAGTCCCCGGTCCGCACCCCGTGCCAATCGCTGTCCAGGTGCTCGAATTCTCCCGCCGCCTGCCGCATGGCGGCAATGCCCTCGGGGGTCTCGTGGAACAGCGGGTCGATCAGACCGTACCGGCGTCCCTTTGCCAGCAGCGGGGTCAGGGCCGTCAGGCCACCGCCCACGTCCAGAAGGGAGGCCGTTCCGCCCGGAGAAAGGCAATCAGCGTAGAGTTCATAGTAGATGAAACGTTTGGCGGGCGTCTCTTCCAGCCAGCGCTGCGAGGTCATCATGGCGCCAGGCTGCGCGCTTTCCGCCAGCCGCGAGACGGGGTCCGTCTGCAGGTATGTCTCGAGCAGGACCGGATTGATTCGTTTCATACGCTACTCCTGCGATGCCTGTAGCGGGGCGGCCGGGGCAGTTCAACCAAGCGCGGTCAGGCTGGCCGCTGAACTTGAATCCGGGGCCTGTTTCGCCTAGCCCTCGCGCGAAACGAAACGGGCCATAACGGGATTCCAGTTTGACCGAAAACCGCGCCTCCGGACCTGCCCCGTTCCGTGCCCACCTGCGCCGCAGCCCGGCCGGCGGCAGACGCACGGCCTGGCTCATTTCATTCTCCGCCGCGACGGACGAACCACGCCTTGTCCGCAAGATCGAGACATTGCTGCATGCAGGCTGGCGGGTCGTCGTCTGCGGCTATGAGGGCCGCAGCCCGATGCCGGCTGAATGGAATTTCGTGTCCCTCGCCAACCAGTCCGCCATTGGCCGCTGGAGCGCGCACCGGATGGAATGGCAGCGCCGAATAGGTACACGCCTGGCCCGGCTGGACACGTCCCCGGTCGCGCTCAAGGGTATTGCCTCGCATCTTGTCTATTCCGGCCTGCCAAACTGGCACCGCGACCATCAGGAAATCCTGAGGATTGCCGCTGAAAACCCGGACCTGAAGCCGGACCTCATCATCGCGCACAACCATTACACCTGCCCGCCGGCCTGGGACCTGTCCCGGCGCTACGGCGCCCCGTTCCTCATCGACTCGCAGGAGTACATGCTCGGCGTGTCGCTTGACTCGCCCCACTGGGTGCGCGAGCAGCGCCCCTTCATCAAGGCGACACAGGACGTCTACTTCGCCCGCGCTGACCAGGTGTTCACCGTGTCACAGGGCATAGCCGACAAGATCACCGCCGAGCAGCGCTTGAAACGGCCCGTGAAAGTGATGCGGAATACACCGCTGCACGCGCGCCATCCCTTCCGGCCAGTCTCCGGCACCCGCAAGCTGCTGTATCACGGGCTGATCGACCCGGCGCGAGACCTCGAAATTGCCGTGCGCGCCGCCGCGCTCTGGACCTCCGACACGAAGCTGATCATCCGCGGCCCGTCCGAGGGCGACACGGCCAGCCAGCTGGCCGCCCTCGCGGCCGAACTCGGCGTCTCCCACAAGGTGACCCTCGAACCTGCCGTCCCGTTCGTGGAAATGCTGGCACGGGCGAACGAGGCGGATATCGGCTATTTCGTCTACCGCGACGGCTCGCCCCAGCGCCGCTTCGTGCTGCCCAACAAGTTCTTTGAATACCAGATGGCGGGCCTTGCGCTGATGATCAGTGACCTGCCCGAGATGGCCGCCCTGATGCGCCAGTCCGGCACCGGGATTGTCGTGGGCGACTTCAACCCCGAAGCCATAGCCCGGGCGGTCGACAGCCTCACAGACGACCAGATCAACACCTTCAAGCAAGCCTCGCTGAAAGCAGCCGAAACCTTGTGCTGGGAACAGGAACAGGATGTCTTGCTCGAAACCATCGATGAAGTATGCCGCCCCGCATGACCCATCCCACTGAAGCCTGGATGCCTGACGGCAAGGTGCGCGAGTATCGCATGTGCACCCGCTGCGTCATGGACACGACCGACCCCGACATCACCTTTGCTGCAGACGGGGTCTGCAGCAATTGCCACGGCTTCGAGAAGAACCTGAAGCCATACTGGAAGCCGGATGCCGAAGGCGCGGCCGAACTGGAGGCTCTCCTCGAGCGCATCCGCCGCGAGGGCGAGGGTAAGCCTTATGACTGCATAATCGGCCTCTCCGGCGGGGTAGATTCCTCGTTCCTCGCCACAAAGCTGAAGGAATGGCGCCTGCGACCGCTCGTCGTGCACGTCGATGCGGGCTGGAACTCGGAACTGGCGGTCAATAACATCGAACAGATCCTGTCCAAGGTCGGACTGCACCTCGACACGGTGGTAATCGACTGGAACGAGATGCGCGACCTGCAGCGTGCTTTCCTGAAGTCTCATGTCGCTAATCAGGACATCCCGCAGGACCATGCCTTCAGCGCCGCCCTCGTCGGAAAGGCGCTGGAACATGGCATCACCTATGTCATCAGCGGCACCAATTTCGCCACCGAAGGCGTGCTGCCCCAGAGCTGGGGTTATGACGCGATGGACGCCGCCCATATCAGCGACATTCACCGCCAGTTCGGCGAAATGAAGCTGAAGCGGTTCCCGATCCTAGGCTTCCGCGACTATTACGAGACCATGCTGCAGAAGCTGCAGTTCGTCGCGCCTCTGAACTTCATGCCCTACGACAAGGCCAGCGCAATCGCCCATCTCGAGCAGAACTATGGCTGGCGCTATTATGGCGGCAAGCACTACGAGTCGATCTGGACCCGCTGGTACCAGGCGCACTACCTGCCGGAAAAGTTCGGCTACGACAAACGCAAGGCGCACCTCTCCAGCCTGGTCGTCGCCGGCTCCCTGAGCCGGGACGAAGCCCTGAAAGAACTGGAAAAACCGCTCTATACGGACAATGAACTGGCCGAAGACACCGCCTTCGTGGCCAAGAAACTGGGCTTTACGGTCGAGGAACTGGAAGCGCTCATTCACGCCCCGCCCCGCCATTATCTCGATTTTGCGACCCATGCGGGCGCACTGGAACGCTACCAGGCCCAGCTCGCCCGCAATGCGGTCCTTAAGGCCCGCCTGAACCTGCGCACCCTGCCCGGGCGTATTGCACGCAAGCTGACTGCCGTGTTAGCCAGCCCGAAAGGGTAAGGCTGCCTCCTTCGGGTGGCAGATTCCATTGGCCGGGCAAAGGGGGGCTTCGCCGGGCCAGAGCAAGGGACTGCCGGTACATGTTTCGTCTGCTGCTCGCCATGCTCGCGCCGTTCAAGGCCATCCTGCAGCACCGCTCCATTCTCGCGCGCACCACCTGGGTGGACATCAAAGCCGCCTATGCTGGCTCGGTGCTCGGGATCGTCTGGGTAATCGTTGGCCCGCTGCTGATGCTGTCAGTCTATGCGATAACCTACGCCGTCATATTCAAGGTTCGCATCCCGACCCTCTCGACCACCGAGTACGTGCTTTATGTGTTCTGCGGAATCGTGCCGTTCCTGGCCTTCGCGCAGTCGCTATCGGCCGGCACCCTGTCGCTCTCCTCCAACCGAGCCGTGATGCTGAACACCGTGTTTCCGGCCGAGATGATCCCGCTGCGCAGCGTGCTGGTCGGCAGCGCCAGCATGGTGACCGGCACGATGATCCTGCTGTTCAGCGACCTGATGTGGAGCAAGCCCAGCCCGCTTTTCCTGCTGATCCCGGTCGTTATGGTGTTCCAGATCATGTTCTCGGTCGGCGTCTGCTGGATGCTCTCGCTGGTCGCCCTGCTGGTGCGCGACCTGGCGCAGCTGATCTACTTCATCACCATGATGCTGCTGATCATCACCCCCATCGCCTACACGCCGGACATGATCCCGGACGAGATGAAGGTGCTGATGCAGTTCAATCCGCTCTACTATTTCGTGACCTGTTTCCAGTACATCATCATTCTGGACCAGGTTCCGCCGCTCAATACGCTGGTGACCGGTGCGATCGTTTCAGTCGCATTCTTCACCGTCGGCTATTCCGTATTCCACCGCAGCAAGCAGGTGTTCTATGACTTCGCCTGACGAGGACCGCGTCGCGATCCGGCTCGAGCACGTCTCGAAGATCTACAAGCTGTATGGCTCCCGCAAGGAGCAGGTTCTGGACAATATCGGCCTGCCCTCCTTCCTGCACCGCTCCAAGCCCAAGCACGGCGCCTTCCATGCGCTGCGGGACGTCTCCTTCGAGATCAAGCGCGGTGAGCGTGTCGGCATCATCGGACGGAACGGCGCTGGCAAGACGACGATGCTGCGCCTGATCACCCAGAACTTCGCGCCCACATCCGGCCGCGTCACGATCGACGGCAGCGTGCAGGCCCTGCTGCAGCTCGGCCTCGGCTTCCATGCCGAGTTCACCGGCTACGAGAATATCGCCGCCTCGCTCAATTATAATGGCTTGGTCGGCAAGGCGTTTGACGAAGCGCTCCAGGAAGTGATCGATTTCGTGGAACTGGGTGACTTCCTGCACCAGCCGGTGAAGTCCTACTCGATGGGCATGCAGTCGCGCCTGCAGTTTGCCGCCGCAACTGCCATCCGCCCGGACATCCTGATCATCGACGAGGTGCTCGGCGCGGGCGATGCGTACTTCTCGGCCAAGTCGGCCCACCGGATGAAGAAGCTCGCGACTTCCGGCTGTACGCTGCTGCTGGTGTCGCACTCGACCGCCGAAGTGCTGCGCTTCTGCGAGCGCGTGATCTGGATGCACCAGGGCTCTATCCTGATGGAAGGCCCGGCGCTCGATGTGGTGCGCACGTATGAGGCCTATATCGAGGAACTGAACTTCAAGATGCGCAAGCAGACTGCAGCCCTCTGGGCCGAGGTCGACGCCAAGCGCGACGCCATTGGCGCCGCTGCGCATCCGAAACCTGAGGTGAAGGTGGAGGAAGCCGGGAAGCCGCCCGTCATTGCTCCCGCGCCGGAGGCGCAGGTTCTGGTCGCTGCCATCGAAGAGCCGCCCGAGCCGGACGCGGTTGAAACACCAGCGGAAATGCCCGTTCCCGAGGAACTGACGAGCGAGGGTGTGCCCCTTCCCGCCTGGCAGCAGGACATGTTCGCAGCGATGCTCGACGACACCCAGGATACCAATATCGAGGGGCTGGAGCGCTGGCCCGGCGAGCGCGGCCTCAAGATCAATCATGTCCGCATCCTCGACGCCAAGGGCAAGCTGACCGACCGCGTCACCAGTGGCGCGCCATTCACGCTGGAGACCGGCATCCGCGCCGAGGAAGCCGGCAACTTCCGCTTCCGCCTGTCGGTCCTTTTCATGACGCCCGAAGGCACCGGCGTGACCCGCAATTTCAGCCCCTATTACGAGCGGGATGTCGAAGAAGGCGAAGTGATCCGCCTGCGGCTGCACATCCCGCACTGCCAGCTCACAGGCGGCGAGTATGTGTTCAGCTGCGCGCTGTTCAAACACTTCGACATGGTCGATTCCTCCACTGCCGTGCGCTACGATCTGCTGTCCAGAGCCTTCCGTCTGCGGATCGAAGGACGCCTCGCACACGATCCTGGCCTGTTCCATCAG
>Ga0315904_10012710_pt1 | contig 10611 bp, 11 predicted proteins | sample LakEriMetagenome_6_FD_203529 | JGI IMG/M metagenome (GOLD analysis project Ga0315904, IMG submission 203529) | Freshwater fungal communities from buoy surface, Lake Erie, Ohio, United States - Buoy 12 MA120 | ecosystem: Environmental > Aquatic > Freshwater > Lake | place: USA: Lake Erie, Ohio... | reverse complement strand
CTTCACCACATTGTGTACATAGAAAAACCTGTATAGGTATAACCATATCATCTGGTGTACCCGTCAGAAGTCTAGATACTTTTCTAACTCTTACACCTGGCATATATGTATCATTTCCACATTTACATAAAACTTCTCTTGCGTCTGTTAATTTAAAATCCGGTGGTAACTGATATTGTCCGTTTGTCATTTTATTATGTTTAAAATTTGAATAATTGTGCTCATAAATACGATTTCTTTATCGACTACTAATGCATCTTTGGATAAACCATCTGCAATTGTCATAATCGTATTTGCTACATTTCCGGTTGCATATTCATCTACTTTATCGTATAGGATTGAATACATTTCTGAATAATCGTTTAGATGGTTATCTGCTACCGCCTGTCTAATTTTCATAAACAAGTTACGTTTGTCATCATTTGATTTTAATAAGTCAATCAATTTTGTTTGGAAATTTGATTCAACCATTACTTTATGATCTACTTTCAATTCTCCTTTTGCTGATTGTAATTGACAAGTATTAAGTATTCTCCTAATATCAGGATAATAAGAACTAACAATATCAGCTACATTCTTAATGTCATACTTAATCTTTTCCGTATCCAAAATCTTACTAACTTGCACTGCAACATCTTTTTTAGTTGGTGGTGTAATTGCGAAAGATTGACAACGACTTTGAATCGGGTCAATAATTTTCTCAATGTAATTACAAGTAAGAATAAACCGACAATGTTTACTAAATGTTTCCATTAAGTTACGAAGTATCGCCTGTGCATTTGGAGTCATATAATCGAACTCGTCTAATATAATAACTTTGAATCCTGCAAAACCTACCGATGATGCGAAGTTCTTAACCTTATTACGGACAGTATCAACATTGTTTTCATCCGATGCATTTATAATCATACTATCACATTTTATTGTATTTATGATAAGTTTTGCAAGAGTGGTCTTACCTGTTCCCGCTTTACCATAAAACAATAAGTGTGGAATATCATTTGTATCCAGATATTGTTGGATTGTTTCTTTTACTTGCTCATTTCCAACATATTCGGCAAGTGTTTGTGGACGGTATTTCTCCACCCACAAACTATGTTCTCTTTTACTTATATCGTTTGCGAAAAAACTCATATTATATTCCAGTTGAACCGAATCCGCCTTTGCCTCTTTCGGTATTAGATAATTGTTGTGCTTCTTCAAACTCTATTTGTGGATATGGTAATATGATAATCTGCGCAGCTCTATCACCAATTTCATATGAATGAGGTCCTGTCTTTTTAAGAGTTGCTTGTAGTTCACCTCTATACCCACTATCTATTACACCAACAGAGTTTGTCAAAATTAAATCATATTTTCTTATGGATGATCTAGGAAATATTAATCCCAAAAAACCTTCAGGTATTTCTAATGAAATTCCAAATCCATATGTAATGTCTAATTTATTTTCGTTTATGATGCGTGTGATTACTAAATCCATTCCAGCATCACCTGCTTTGGCGTATGTTGGTATTACTGCTTTAGGATCCAGCTTCTGTACTTTCACTTTCATTTGTAGACTCGTTTTGTTTTGCTCTTTCCAATTTTGTTTCTTCTGATATTTCTTTTGCAAATATTCTAAAAACCATTCCATTATGTTGGAATGTCAATGATTCACCATCAATTGGTTCTATTTTTAGAACCAAAGGAGTTGTTTCGGATTCTTTTGATGACCAACCAAATACCACTGGTTCATTATTGAAAAATTGAAAACACCACTCCGCATCTTTAATTAATTTTGGTTGTGATGTATCTACACTACCCTGTGTTTGTAATTCCTCTTGTGGGAATAATTCTAGTTGTTCTGCCATTTTTATTAATTTGAAATTTCTACTAAATAATACTTACATACAAAGTCATCAATTTGGAATTCAACATTTGATAACCCATCGATTGATACTTTAAGTTTTGCATTAGTTGCTTCCTTATTTGCTGTAAGGATTTCTTTTAAATATTTTGAAGAGAATGATATCGGTTTTACATCACCATCAAATCCTTTGATTGCTGTGAATGTTACTCTATTTGTTGAAATTGATGAATAACCAATTGCCATCTTCAAATCACCACCCTCCGTAAAGATTGTGAAAGTATCTACATCACTCAATGCACCCTTTGCTTTGATAAAGCGATCTACCATTTGTGATGTCATATCAATTGCAATACCGAAATCAGGCAATGCCTTCAAATCCGGAACAGGTGGGATAACACCCAAATCCGCCAGTTGGTATGAAGTTTCGGTATCATCCGAACTCAATTTCAAACTAACTGCTTTATCACCGGCTTTATCTACTTTCAATGTTATATCACTATCCAATACACCAATCATATTTTTCAATAATGAAGTTGTATAAATACCAACATTGAATGGCGTTGAAGTGAATGCATTGAACTCCACTTCACCCAATAGGGTTTTATCATCAGAAATAAATCTAACTGATAACTTTGTTCCTTCTGCGTTCCATGCTACTGATTCAATAAGTCCACCTAGTGAATACTTTTGAATGAATTTTAATAAACTGTTTTTGTTCATAATTGTAATTGTTTAAGTTTTATGTTTGTTAAATATACGAAATTTTTATTAGAAAGCAAAAAACTTTTTAGCTGTTTTTGTTTCTGTTGTTGCTTTTTCCCATTTCAAAGCGTTATAGAAATCATCCAATTTATTTTCCAATTCCGCTTCAAATATTTTATCTCTATCAATATAGGTTTCAATAAAGTCCATAACCTCTTTTGGGTCATTATAATCTTTGAATGCCAAAGTGTCTAATCCTAATGGATTGTTTTTAAGATAAACCCATTTAACCTTGTCACCATCTCTGATTGGTTCGTGTTTGTATGGTGCGTTAAAGAATTTAAGTAATCGATTATATGCAATTCCCGCTTTAACGTGTGCAGGTGTTCCCTTTTCAAAGTTTGCGATTGATGATCCCGGTTTCCACTTACCATCATCGTATTTACTTAATTCTTTGATTGCTCCACCTTTTGCAATTAGGTTTACAGGAAGAGTTGGTAAACTTTTCTTAAAGGTCAATAATGTATCATCAATATACTCATTATTTTTACCCATCAGAATGTCTTTCAACATTGTAGACATAAACTTCTGAAATGCTTTGGGGAATGATGAACGAACCACATCCAATCCTTTAACATCCAACTTATCACATGGAATGCCATTTTTCAAAATCATCCATTGTGCATATCGTTTCTTTGCTACCCAAAATCCTGCTTTACTAATATACTCCTTTTTAATTTCAAATCTATGTTTCTCTTTTGGAATGAAGAAAAATCTTTCTGCTAATAAATCATAGAATGAATTTAGGAATGATTGTGTTTCCTCTGCAATAGTATTTACCTCTTGTGCCATCCTCTTTTCATCAAATTCCTTATAGTTTGGATAACGATGTTTCACTAATGGTTCTGCCATCATATAAATGGAATCCGTATCAATATACACATTGTAATCATCGGTTGTTCCCAACTCTTTCCAATACTTTCTATTTGCCATTTCAGCGGTCTTTTTAATCACCACTTGTCCCGTTAGGGTTACCGCCTCTGCGTTATCCACATCATAGAAACGGAATGCCGGCAATCCCAATACACCATACATTGAGTTTAGTAGAATCTTTTGAACGTGTTGTCTTTTACCATAAAATTCATATTGTTCGGTATCACCCGCTTCACCGTATTTCTTTTCTAACTTACGATACTCAACCCTCTTTTGAAACCAAGTATTAAGAATATCTGCAATTAGACCTGGTTTGTCCTGATTGTATAAAACTCCATTCGCTGCAACACCCAAATTACTATCTTTGATTACATCGGCAAGTTCTTCTTTTGTATATTCGTATGTATCATCCTTACCAACTATTCTATATGTTCCGGTATCATTACCTTTAATCCAAGATTCTGCATCCCAGTTATCAATCTTACCAATCTTTGTTTCAGGACTGATATTAAGGGTCATAATGATTGATGGGTATAGAGATGTCAAATCCAAATCATAAATCCAATCATATTTACCAACAATAGGTTCTTTTACATATGCTCCGATAAATTTTTCTTCATCGTTATCTTTCAACGCCTGCATCCTCTCTCTTCGGTCTTTTGGTTTATTCGTTGCAACCAATCCTTTTACCTTCAGATATGATAAACATGCACCTTCCAACCACTTTGATGAATAAATGTAATCTTCGTATGGAACATAACCGGCGTGACAGATTGCTCTACACAATTCGATAAACTTTAATTTGTTATCCATTGCTACGACCAAGTCCACGTCGACAATGTTATACTCTATGAACTTTTCTAAATCCGTTTCAAATAAATCATCCAAACTACCTTCATACTCAACCTTACCTCTACCCAATTCCTTTGTTGCAATGTGGTTTAAGGTGTAACTACTTTCCAAACCAAAATTATATTGTTTGTATAAATTGATATAATCCAAAATAGATACACCACCAAATGACCACTTGTCTCTGTAAGGTGAATAAAAACATTGTCCAATACGAGATAATCTTTTTGCATGACCTTCTCCACATACGTTTTTAATACGATTGTAAAGATATGGAATATCGAAAAAATCTATGTTCCAACCTGTGAGAATAGTCGCGTCAACTTCTTCGTAATAATTAAGAAATGCAAGTAAAAGATTTTTCTCGTTATCGAAAATGTGAACACTCCCCTCTCTACCATCCTTGCTAAATTTGTCAGCATTTTTTTTAACTTTTCTTTGTTTATCTAATACGAAAACATCAAATAATTTTGTTGCACTATCATGTGCAGCAATTGATGTAATTTCGTTTTGTGCTTCTTTTGTGTTTGGTAGTCCTGATATCATTTCCACCTCAATATCGAATGTCATTATTCTATGACCTACAGATGGAATATCACTATCGTAAATATCTACTAATACTCTTGTTGTTTCTGGAACATCACTTTCAAATAGGTCATCACTTTCATCCTTTTCCCACTTTGAAATACGGGTTAGTTTCTCACCATTCATTGAAAGATGTTGTCCATATGGGTCTTTCTTATATGCATACTTTCGGTATGGCATTGTTTGATACCCATTTTTATCATCCCAAAGATGCATTAAATTTTTCTGTCTCTCGTAATAAATGTTTTGATACATATGCTATTTTATCTTCCTACGTCTGCTAAAAATTTGTCTTTCATTTGTTCCCATGTCATACCGATTGCATCTGCGTAAAACAGAGTTTCGTTTTTCAATCTACCTTCATCATGTAATTTTGAATATCGTTTGATTGCTTGTTTTTTCCACCAACGAATTGTGTAATCATCACCCTCTACAAATTTATCTTTCATCACTAATTCGGTATCTGTAACTTTATCACATAGGTATTCGCACCCATTCTCATACATCATTGCAAAGTAAACACCTCTCTTAAACCCATGATGGTATGTATCTGCTTTAATACCACACTCTTTGAATATTTGAGTTATAATCTTTTGTTTAATACCACTTACAGGACCACTAGCTCCTTCGCCTGTTCCCATATTGGCACCATTCCGGATTCGTTCATTGGTGATATTATTTGTGTACCACTCTGAACGATTTTCTTTTAACCATTGGTGCCATGGATCGTAGAACTTATCATCAGGCTTAATGCTGATTTTGCCTTTACTTTCACCCAATGTTTTAAAATGTGGAATGGCGTTGTATTGTGAATGAATACCATATAACGATGTAGTTCCAACTGCAATTAAAGTGTTATCATATTTTTGTTTCCAATGCTCTCTAAATGTGGGAGATGTAGTTAATGCTGATACTAATTTACCACCCAAAAAGTTATAACCCAATGGTTGTGTTGCAATGATGGATGTTCCAATTGCGGTATTGTTTAATTTACCTTTTTGGAATTTATCTTCTTTAGTCCAACCAATGTATTCATCTCGTACTCCTAATGATGTAATATCAGAACCTAAACTAATTACACCCAATACTTTTCCACTCACCATATCCTTTACAAACCCCTTTACATTACGACCGGGATTTGGTGTAAACTCCATAGAAGAAATCAATTTTCTCATATAAGTCCAACGGGTTGCATCATCACCATCTTCAACCAATTCTACATAAGGTTGCATGTTTTGGATTTCTGCAATCGTTCCCTCCTTATCCATTATGTCTTTCGGTTTCCAAATCTTATCATATTGAGCATGCAATGCCGGAAGTTGTTGATAACTTGCATGCAAATCTTCGTTCCACTCTAACCACTTTTTGTAGAGTGTTTGCTCTTGTACTGACATTGTAAAAAGATAATCCAAATTTGCGATTAACGCTCGTTTCTCTTTTTCAAAGTCAAATACATCTGTCTTTTTTGTTTCTGTTCCTGTATCCCAAAATTTCATATTATCTATTATAGTTTTCCGTAAACGTATCTTTTCCTGTAAATTCTAATGTCACAATTGCTTCTTTGTTTACATTTCTATCCGTTATTTCAAATACCATTACAGGCTTTTTAGTAGAATCACTATCATCTATAAAAATAAAATATGGATTGTATTTATTTTGGTTTTTACCAATATCACCTGATGCATATTGGTTTACATATATTTCCTTTCCTACTTCCCATTGTTTATACCATCTATCAAAATTTTTCTTATATTCTGATTTAGCTTCATTACTTTTTCTTTGTTTATAACTTGTAGTATAACAACTATCTTGTTTTATTTTGGTGTCAATATGATTCCAATCACCTGTAAAAACTAACTTTGCTGGAATATTTGGTTTTGTTATAATTCTTTTTTGCTTAGAATGTGAAGTAGGTCTTGTTCCTTTTGATAAATGTAAAATATCATCAACACTAACACCACCATTTTTATCAATACTATTCCATATATTAATATAATAATCGGCCAGCTCTTTATTACAAAGAATTATTGGTGTTGGTATTTTACCATTACTACCCAAATATATACAAAATCTACCAATACTTTGATTTGAACTACTTGCTACATTTTGACTATCATACCAAAATCTTAATTTATTATTTTGTTTAATTTTTTTATCAAATGCAATACCCGCTTTTAGTCCACTTATTGCTATAATAAGGACATTTTTATCCATCAATGTTAATCTTTGTGCTCTGCGAAGTTCATCAGCCATTGTTCTTTCATTATCATCATACATTTTAATAATTATAAAATTCAATTTTTGAAAATCTTTATCTTTTTCAATATTATCTGCAATACTATCACATAGTGTAATTGCTTTTTTATCTTTTTTATTTTTTTTTATATTTCGTATCAATGATAATCCAGATTGTTCTGTATGTTGTTTTATTAGTAAATCTTTTGTTTTTTTAGGAATTTTTCCAGTATTTACATCAATCATATAATCATCAGAATTTATATCTAAAATTCTTCCTTGCAATTGCAATTCTTGTATACCATAATAACCATCTCCTTCTTGTAAACCAAAATGTTTAGAATTTACCTTTTTATCTGCATAATTCATTTCGGCAAGTAATGCAGCATAATTTGTTGCACCAAAGAATACAAAATGCATTTTGTTTAATTTTATTAATTTTGCAATTAATTTAGAAACTCTACCATTCATTATCATTCCATAATCACCTTCATCTAAAATTGATAATCTACATCCCATCAATTCATTTGTAATTTCAATATCAGTCATTTTATTCAATTCTGTTATTTTTATAACATTTACGCCTACACCCAAATCACTTTTAAGTTGTTCGTTTAAACTTTTATCATCCAATGTAGTAGTAACCATTGGACTATGGTTATATTCATTTGAATATTTATCACATAACGTATCTATACAATCAGTTTTACCTGCTTGCATTTTTCCCCATATAGTTGTAAAATACAATAAACTATCAGTTTGATTTAAAAACTCTCTATGTCTTTCTAATATAAGATTTACTAATGCTTCTTTATCATATTTTTGAATACTAATAAATTTATTTGTAATTTTTTTATTTTTCATAATTTTAGTGTTTATATTCTAATATACAACATTTTTTTGATGCTACCAAAATTTACTTGCCAATTCACTTTCTGGTGCAATTGTAGTGTGAGTTTCTATACCTTTGTTAAATTCTCTAGCATTCTTTGGATAAGGTCTTATTTCATGCTTTAAGGATTTTAATATTCCTTTCTTTTCCTTTTTATCACCAACTATGACTTGTATGTATCTATGCTTTGGTGGTTCTTCCCTTCTCCAAAATTCTTTGTAACCTTGCTTTCCGATTTCTCTACGAAGGTGTTCTAAATTACCACTGCCCCACATTGAATAGACAGTTCTACTATGAATCCAATCGTAAGGGTCTTTTGTTAGAGATATACCATAATTTGGCATTAGAGCAATTTCCGTATTCATTCCCTGATATATCCAGTTGGTTGCTTGGTATATTCCACCCAAATGTTCTTGTCCGTTATCTGCGTAGGAAATCAGTACCTTTATTGCTTTATCGTTTTCTCTAAACCATTTAAATGATTGTCCGATTGCATAAGATTCTATATTAGAACCATACCCATCATCACAATAAAGGCGGGTAAGTTCTAATACATTATCTTTTGTAAGTAATTCTGAAATTGAAAGTGCTGCTCTTGCACCTACAGGAAATCCATAAACTAAACAACCTATAAGTTTATCACTATCACCCAATGCGTTTGATTCATCGGTTCTATAAAATATACCCAAAGAGTATCTACAAGCAGTCCATGCATGCGTATAGTGTTTTTTAACTATAATTTCTTTTGCAACGGATGAACTTATTTCTCTAATTGTAACTCTGGATACATCACAATAATTTTTATTAGCTTCTTTCATATGGCCATTTCAACATGTGAGTCCATGTTTTATTTGTAACTATTTTTTTAATATTTGCAGGCGAAACTTTATGGTTTTGGGCCAACACTTTTACATTACGATGACCTACTTTCCATAGTTCTCTAATTGTTTCAACTTCCCGTTCGGTAAGTTTACTCATTGGATGTGCTTCTCCTTTTAACATACGTCTAATATAACCAATTTTTTTAACAATCACAAATTTATTTTTATTCTTTTTTTCCGAAATTTTTTATGATATATGGGTTTTCATGCAAAGTATACTTTGCTACATCAAATATATGTGATATCAAATGTGTTACCTTATATCCCATTTGTTTGAAAACAATTCCCCACAATCTTTCCATTGAAGCTGAACTGAACTTATTCGTTGGTAGAACTTTATTAAATTTCTTGTCCTTTAGTTCCTGTAATACTTTATTTTTGACTATAAAAAGATTGAATAAAATTGATTTAAACCCGTAACTAACGTATTCAATGTCAGTTAATTTCATATTTTTTATTGACCATTCTCTACATCCTTCCATATCGGATTCCCAATCATTTGTGTACCAAAATGAAAGAACATCATTATCTTTTAACTCACTAATTAAATCGGCAATCGGTATGGTAGTATCTTGTAATAAAAAATAATGTTCTTCATCTGGATACTTTTCAAATGCCATCCATAATGCCCCAGTTTCATAATTAGAATTTTCCTCAATTATATCGAACACATCTATGAATTCGTAATATGATTTATCTTCTGAATTGCTATCTACTACAACAATTTTTTCATTTGGCATATGAGTTTTACAAGCGCATATAACGTCTTTTATAGTAGAAGATGGACCTATATATTGTACCCCCTCATATGGTGGAATATTATTTGGTACTTTAAATTCGGTTTTAAGTCCAACATCATTTGTATATTTACAACAGATTACAATCATTTGTTTAACCAATCGGTTTCTGCATCATAAACATCATCTGCGGATAATTTTCCAAATTCATGATCAATATTTGTAATTCCACTTCTGTAAATAGGGTAACTTCTTTTAACTAAAATTGTTAACCCAAATCTTGCATGTCCGCCACCATATGGTAAGTTTATGATGTCAAATGTACCATCATTATATTTTTCATATAAATCCAATACAAATTTGCGGCATCCTGCATGTGAGTATGTATCATGGAATGCAATACTGCCTTCTTCTGATAACATTGGATATACTGTTTCAAAATCTTTTTTTACTCCCTCATACGAATGATCACCATCTATAAATGCAAAATCAATAACACCATTGGTATCATTACACAATACATCTTTAAATTCTTCAGAGTGTGTATTTATTTTTGTTAATTTATAAAAATTGGAATTATATCCTTCCATAATTAATTTGTGTCGTATATCATCAACATCAACATTATCGGAATTATATACACCAATAGATTCCCAAATATCGTAACCATAGTATTTACCACCATTAATGGTAACAGCATCTACCAAAAATGTTGCACAATCTCCGGTTTGAACACCAATCTCTACAACATTTCTGGCATTTATAAACTTTGCATATGCACCCAGAAATGAGTGGTAATCATGTTTATAATCTGTTATTTTTCGGAGCATTTTTATTTATTTTAAACTCTCATTGATTGCGTTCACATATGCAACTTTTGATGATAGTCCGGTAAATCTTTCCAGTAATTCTCCATTCTTTTCAATGATGACAGTTGGTACTGATGTT
>Ga0315904_10012709_pt1 | contig 10611 bp, 7 predicted proteins | sample LakEriMetagenome_6_FD_203529 | JGI IMG/M metagenome (GOLD analysis project Ga0315904, IMG submission 203529) | Freshwater fungal communities from buoy surface, Lake Erie, Ohio, United States - Buoy 12 MA120 | ecosystem: Environmental > Aquatic > Freshwater > Lake | place: USA: Lake Erie, Ohio... | reverse complement strand
CCAGTCGGCTATAGAGCCATGAAGCGTCCACCTCGGTCTGAACCTGATCCCTAAGTGTCTTGTTCAATTCAGTTCCCATATAGTTTTGTTGTTGAAACACCGTGGCAAGAATTGCAAGCCCCTGAAACCAGTGAACTGGACATATAATTTGTCCCGCCTGAGGTCACAATAGCCGGATACAGACCTGCAGGGTCAAACGATTCGGTGGTGTGGAAATTTCCATTTGGATCGATCGCTATAGTGTGTTTTAAAGTACCCGTTCCATTTGGTCCGGAGTACAGTTTAATATATCCCGACGTTAAATGTGCCGTCAATGCGCTGTTGGAAACGCTTCCGGCTACCGTAAAACAGCCCTCACCTTCGCCTCCATCCTTATGGCAATTCATGCAGTTCATTCCAAAATTGTGACTTTCGGCCTCACCTGCAGCGCTAATGTTCACTTCCCCACATTTACCCTCTTTCTCGCACGAGGAAGTTGAAAGCAAAATGCCGGTACACACAAGTATTCCGGCCAACAAGGCATTGATATTCTTTCTTTCCATTTTACTCCTCCTCTCCACTTACCAGCATCGCAGACATTATGTCATACGCGCCCTTAGTTACTACCTTTTGTGGTTCCCGGGTACTTTTACGCGGAAATCTTATTGCAGTTACATCTCCACTCACTGCTAGTACAGCTACCTCGATCGGTTTGAAGTAACTTAGTCCTCCCCTCTTTTCGGCAGGAACAAACACAACCGCCTTTCCATTCATTTCAACGATAGCCTGAGAAGGCACACACAACTGTTCATTTTCTCCGGTATAGATTGTCGCTTTGAAGTAGGAACCAGGGGCCAGATCCTTATTTTCCTCATTCATATGGCAATGTACCTTCACCGTTCGATCACCTTGGAAGAGTTTACCCCTTTCAGCATCAGTACAATTCCTCCGACCGCTTCACCCTCTGCATTCGTTGTAAGTGCTCCATAACTGCAGCAACAGGTTGTGGCCTATACTCCGCAATGGAAATATGAAATGAAGTTCTACTTTTAAACGGGAAATGCTTATGCTCCTTTTCGTGATGTTCAACGTTGAGATAGTGATCGTTCAAAAAATCGATAAAATCCTGGTATACTCTTTCTCCAGACTGATGTTCAGAATAATGGGAGACCAGCGTTGCTACCTTGAAATATTCTCATCCCTGCATGTTCGGTGCAAGAGAGAGTACAAAGATGTACAGGGAGATTATAAGGAAAAGCAGTCTCAAATCAAGCCATTGTATTTGGGGTTCCGAAATTCATCGGAGGCATTCCTTGGTCATTGTCCTCTATCATACCGAATTGTTGCTCGTACTTCTGTACGTTGTCTATCAAAGCTCTCATAAAGCGCTTTGCATTCTCCGGGGTCATAATGATCCTTGAACGTACGCGTGCCTTCGGCATTCCCGGCATAACCTGAACAAAATCACAAACAAATTCTGAATGAGAGTGGGTAATGATCGCAAGATTGGAATAAGCCCCCAATGCAATCTCCTCTGAAAGCTCAATATTCATTTGATTTTCGTTCTGATTTTCCATAACTGCAGTTTATGAGGTGAAGTTAATGATTCTCGATCGCTGTGCAAGTTAAAAAAGAATAAAAAAGGGGAACAGTTTGCCATTCCCCTTCTTTTCTATTTTGCTTTTTTATTAACTCTCAAGCAATTCAGCATACGTTTGCTTTGAAGCAACCACATGCTTCTGGAAGTCACGCACACCTGTACCTGCAGGGATCAAGTGACCAACGATCACATTCTCCTTGAGACCAAGCAGAAGATCTTCCTTTCCGGAGATCGCAGCTTCGTTAAGCACCTTTGTCGTTTCCTGGAAGGAAGCCGCAGAGATGAACGACTGAGTTTGCAGAGACGCTCGTGTGATACCCTGAAGAAGAGGCGTAGAGGTTGCAGGAACTGCGTCACGTGCTTCAACCGTTTTCTTATCGGATCTCTTCAGCTGAGAATTCTCATCACGCAACCTTCTCGCAGAAACGATCTGCCCTGGTTTCAGCGTTGCAGATTCACCTGCATCAACAACTACCTTCTTACCGAAGATCGCGTCGTTCTCTTCCATGATGTCAGCCTTGTGTACAGACTGACCTTCCAGGAATCGAGTATCTCCGGCATCGATGATCTCTGCCTTCAACATCATCTGACGAACGATCACTTCGAAGTGCTTATCGTTGATCTTCACACCCTGAAGTCGGTAAACTTCCTGGATCTCGTTCACGATATACTCCTGTACCTTTGTTGGTCCTTCAATGTTGAGGATATCATTTGGCGTGATCGCACCGTCTGACAGCGGCTGTCCTGCACGAATGAAGTCATTTTCCTGTACAAGGATGTGTTTTGAAAGTGGAACGAGGTACTTACGTACTTCACCTGTCTTAGAAGTGATCTGGATCTCGCGGTTACCACGCTTGATCTTTCCGAACTCAGCGATTCCGTCGATTTCTGCAACAACTGCCGGGTTAGAAGGATTACGTGCTTCGAATAATTCCGTCACACGTGGAAGACCTCCGGTGATATCCCCCGTCTTACCAGCGACCCTAGGGATCTTAACGATGATATCGCCCGCTTCGATCTTGTCTCCTTCGTTAACTGCTATATGTGCATCAACAGGCAGTGAGTATTCCCTCAATACAGCCTTCGACTTAGGATCGATGATGTGGATTGCAGGGTTCTTACGTTTATCTCTTGATTCGATGATCACTTTTTCGGTAAATCCGGTCTGTTCATCGACCTCTTCACGGTAAGTTACACCTTCAATAATACTATCGAAAACCACCTTACCTGACATTTCTGAAACGATAACCGCGTTGTACGGGTCCCATTTACAGATCACGTCACCTTTCTTAACCTTCGTGTTGTTCTCGATCATCATTTCAGCACCATAAGGAATGTTTGCTGTCATCACGATCACTCCGGTCTTTTCATCGGTGATCTTCATTTCTGCTGAGCGACCAACCACCACCACGCGCTTGGTACCATCGGCGTTCTTCTTCTCGATAGTTCTCAATTCATCGATCTCCATCTTACCATTTGCCTTTGCCTTCATGTCTGAAACATCGGCAATATTCGATGCAGTACCACCGACGTGGAACGTACGAAGTGTAAGCTGAGTACCTGGTTCACCGATCGACTGTGCGGCGATCACACCAACAGTATCACCGAGCTGGGCCAGACGATGAGTGGCAAGGTTACGTCCGTAACACTTCGAACAAACTCCTCTTCTCATTTCACATGTGAGTACCGAACGGATTTCAACTTCCTCAATACCAGACTTCTCGATCGCAGTAGCTACCTCTTCTGAGATAAGCTCACCAGCACCAACGATCAGTTGATCAGATTCCGGTAAGTACACATCATGAACTGATGTTCTTCCGAGAATCCTGTCGTAAAGTGGTTCAACCACTTCGTCATTCTTCTTAAGAGCCGTTGCAACAATTCCTCTCAACGTACCACAGTCTTCTGCGTTGATGACCACATCCTGAGCAACGTCAACAAGACGACGTGTCAGATAACCGGCATCCGCCGTCTTAAGAGCGGTATCCGCGAGACCCTTGCGGGCACCGTGAGTAGAGATGAAGTATTCAAGGATGGAAAGACCTTCCTTAAAGTTGGAAAGGATCGGGTTTTCGATGATCTCCTGAGTAGTTGCACCAGACTTTTGTGGCTTAGCCATCAGACCTCGCATTCCGGAGAGCTGGCGAATCTGTTCCTTCGAACCACGTGCTCCTGAGTCAAACATCATGTAGATAGAGTTGAAGCCCTGACGGTCATTCTTCAACTGCTCCATCAATGTATGTGTCAATCGGGAATTCGTATGTGTCCAGATATCAATGATCTGGTTGTAACGTTCATTATTTGTAATGAGACCCATGTTATAGTTCATCATTACCTCTGAAACTTCGTTCTCCGCCTTCTTAACAAGTTCTTCCTTCTCCTTTGGAATGATGATATCATCCAGATTAAAGGAAAGACCTCCCTTGAATGCCATTTCATAACCCAGCTCCTTAATATCATCAAGGAATTGGGCAGTTTTAGAAGTTCCTGCCAGTTTCAATACCTGACCGATAATATCACGAAGCGCCTTCTTGGTAAGTACTTCGTTAATGAAACCAACTTCCACAGGTACTCGCTCGTTGAAGAGAACTCGTCCACAAGTTGTTTCAATCATTCTCAGTTCAGGCTCTCCTTTGTCATTCAGGTCGAAAGTTCTAACCTTAATATGAGCATGAAGATCCAGTTTTCGTTCATTGTGTGCAATGATCACTTCTTCCGGAGAGTAGAATATACCTCCTTCACCCTTCACAACAACGTCACCCATAGTCTTCTTACCTTTAGTAATGTAATAAAGACCTAGGACCATGTCCTGAGAAGGTACCGCAATTGGCGCACCGTTCGCAGGGTTAAGGATGTTGTGTGAAGCAAGCATAAGCAGCTGTGCTTCAAGGATCGCGGCATTTCCAAGTGGAAGGTGAACCGCCATCTGGTCACCGTCGAAATCGGCATTGAAGGCCGTTGTTACGAGTGGGTGAAGACGGATCGCTTTTCCTTCGATCAGCTTAGGCTGGAAAGCCTGGATACCTAATCGGTGAAGTGTAGGAGCACGGTTAAGGAGTACAGGGTGTCCTTTCAATACATTTTCAAGGATATCCCATACTACCGGCTCTTTACGATCAACGATCTTCTTCGCTGACTTCACAGTCTTTACGATACCCCTTTCAATCATCTTACGAATGATGAACGGCTTATAAAGCTCTGCAGCCATATCTTTTGGAAGACCACATTCATGCAATTTCAGATCCGGTCCAACGACGATCACCGAACGTGCTGAATAATCCACACGCTTACCAAGCAAGTTTTGACGGAAACGACCCTGCTTACCTTTAAGAGAGTCAGAAAGTGACTTCAGCGGACGGTTAGACTCAGTCTTAACCGCACTTGATTTTCTTGAGTTATCAAAGAGTGAATCCACTGCTTCCTGTAGCATACGCTTCTCATTACGAAGGATCACTTCAGGTGCCTTGATCTCGATCAAACGCTTCAAACGGTTGTTGCGGATGATCACACGACGGTATAAGTCGTTAAGATCCGATGTCGCAAAACGTCCTCCATCAAGTGGAACAAGCGGACGAAGTTCAGGTGGAATAACTGGAACCACTTTCACGATCATCCATTCCGGACGATTCTCGATGCGCTCCTGAGATTCACGCATTGCCTCTACAACCTGAAGTCGCTTCAGTGCTTCATTCTTACGCTGTACTGATGTCTCAGTATTCGCCTGATGACGAAGATTGTAGGAAGTATCCTCCAGATCAAGTCCTCGAAGAAGATCATGAAGAGCCTCAGCACCCATCTTCGCGATGAACTTGTTAGGATCTGTATCTTCCAGGTATTGATTTTCCTTCGGAAGGGTATCGAGGATATCGAGGTATTCTTCTTCAGTCAGGAAATCAAGTCTGTTCAGGCTTGAACCGTCAACATTTGTTGCAATACCGGCCTGGATCACAACATAACGCTCATAATAGATGATCTGATCAAGCTTCTTGGTAGGAAGTCCGAGTAGGTAACCGATCTTGTTAGGCAGTGAACGGAAATACCAGATGTGCGCTACGGGAACAACAAGGGAAATATGTCCCATGCGCTCGCGACGTACTTTCTTCTCTGTTACTTCAACACCACAGCGGTCACATACGATCCCCTTATAACGGATACGCTTGTATTTACCGCAGTGACATTCGTAATCCTTCACCGGTCCGAAGATGCGTTCACAGAACAGTCCATCTCTTTCCGGCTTGTATGTACGATAGTTTATCGTTTCTGGCTTAAGTACCTCCCCGCTCGACTGCTCAAGGATCACCTCAGGTGATGCCAATGAGATCGTGATCTTGTTGAAGCTACTTTGTTTCTTTGGTGTTTCTTTTCTATAAGCCATTTTATTTGCTTCTTTTCTGATTCAACAACTTGAACATTAATCCAGTGACACATTGAGGCAAAGACCTCTAAGTTCGTGTAGCAATACATTGAACGATTCAGGAATTCCCGGTTCAGGAATGTTGTCTCCTTTCACGATCGCTTCGTATGCTTTCGCACGACCCATTACGTCATCTGACTTAACTGTCAAGATCTCCTGAAGGATATTAGCCGCACCGAATGCTTCGATGGCCCAAACCTCCATTTCTCCGAAACGCTGACCTCCGAACTGAGCCTTTCCTCCGAGTGGCTGCTGCGTAATGAGTGAGTATGGACCGATCGAACGAGCGTGCATCTTATCGTCAACCATGTGAGACAGCTTGAGCATGTAGATCACACCCACCGTAGCCGGCTGATGGAAACGCTCACCGGTTCCTCCATCGTACAGGTATGTCTTACCTGATCTTGGAACACCCGCTTTATCTGTCCAATCGTTGATCTCATCCGGATGCGCACCGTCGAAGATCGGAGTAGCGAACTTAACTCCCAGCTTCTGTCCTGCCCAACCAAGCACAGTTTCATAGATCTGTCCAAGGTTCATTCGGGAAGGTACCCCAAGCGGGTTAAGCACGATATCTACCGGTGTTCCGTCTTCAAGGAAAGGCATATCTTCCTGGCGAACGATGTTGGCCACAATACCCTTGTTACCGTGACGTCCGGCCATTTTATCACCTACTTTCAGCTTACGCTTTTGTGCAACATAAACCTTCGCAAGCTTCACAATACCTGCAGGAAGTTCATCACCTACAGAGATATGGAACTTCTTGCGCTTGTATGCTCCGAGAAGATCGTTTGCTTTAATGTTGAAATTGTGGATCACACGTCCGATCAACGCATTCACATGAGCATCGGTTGTCCAGTTCGTTGGATTCACGATGGTAAAGTCGATCGCAAAAATGTTCTTCTGCGTGAACTTTGTTCCCTTCTTGATGATCTCTTCCTTGAAGTTGTTGAACACACCATTTGACTTGTGTTCACCGATGACAGCAAGAAGTTTTTCAACAAGACGCTCCTTCAATGCAGCGTAATCCTTTTCGTATTCTGCGTCAAGCGTTTCTAGAACAGGCTTATCCTGTGCTTTCGCCTTACGATCCTTGATCGCACGAGAGAAGAGTTTCTTTTCGATCACCACACCACGAAGTGACGGTCCTGCCTTCAAAGAAGCATCCTTGACATCTCCGGCTTTGTCACCGAAGATCGCACGAAGAAGTTTCTCTTCCGGTGAAGGATCCGTTTCTCCTTTTGGAGTGATCTTACCGATCAGGATATCTCCTTCCTTGATCTCAGCTCCGATACGGATCAATCCGTTCTCATCAAGATCCTTGGTCGCTTCTTCTGAAACGTTAGGGATATCAGCTGTCAATTCTTCCATTCCTCGTTTAGTATCTCTTACTTCGAGAGAGTACTCATCGATATGGATTGAAGTAAAGATATCATCTCGTACCACACGCTCAGAGATCACGATCGCATCCTCGAAGTTGTAGCCCTTCCATGGCATGAAGGCCACTTTCAGGTTCTGTCCGAGTGCAAGTTCACCCTGTTCAGTTGCATAACCTTCACAAAGTACCTGACCCTTTTCAACGCGGTCACCCTTGCGAACGATCGGCTTCAGGTTGATACAAGTGCTCTGGTTAGTTTTTGTATATTTTGTCAATGGATAACGAGTAACCTCTGAATCAAAACTTACAAGTTTATCCTCATCTGTCCAATCGTAACGGATCACGATCTCGTTAGCGTCCACGTATTCTACGACACCCGGTCCTTCAGCATTGATCAACACACGTGAATCACGTGCCACAAGGCGCTCGATACCTGTACCAACGATTGGCGAGCTCGGTTTCAGAAGCGGAACTGCCTGACGCTGCATGTTAGATCCCATTAGGGCACGGTTCGCATCATCATGCTCGAGGAATGGAATAGACGATGCCGCAATAGAAGCGATCTGGTTGGTTCCAACGTCCATCAGGTGAAGGTCTTTCGGACCTACAACCGGGAAGTCACCTTCGTAACGCGCCTTCACGAAATCAGTCAGGAAGTTACCCTTCTCATCCAATACCGCGTTGGCCTGAGCGATCATTTTCGCATCTTCCTCCTCAGCTGAAAGGTAAAGTGGTTCCTTTTCCAGGACAACCTTTCCGTTCTCAACTTTACGGTAAGGGGTTTCAATAAATCCAAGCTTGTTCACTTTTGCAAATACACACAGCGAAGAGATCAATCCGATGTTCGGTCCTTCCGGTGTTTCGATCGTACACAAACGACCGTAATGCGTGTAGTGAACGTCTCGCACTTCGAATCCTGCTCTTTCACGTGAAAGTCCACCAGGTCCGAGTGCAGACAGACGACGCTTGTGAGTTACCTCAGAAAGCGGGTTCGTCTGATCCATGAACTGAGACAGCTGGTTGGTTCCGAAGAATGAGTTGATCACAGAAGAAAGGGTCTTCGCGTTGATCAAATCGATCGGTGTAAATACTTCGTTATCACGAACGTTCATACGCTCACGAATGGTTCTTGCCATTCTCGCAAGTCCAACGCCAAACTGAGCGTATAGCTGCTCACCTACAGTTCTCACGCGACGGTTAGAGAGGTGATCGATATCATCTACATCAGCCTTTGAATTGATCAGCTCAATCAAATACTTGATGATCGAAATGATATCCGTCTTTGTCAATACACGTGCCTCATCAGATTCTTCAAGACCGAGTTTCTTGTTCAGACGGTAACGTCCTACTTCACCAAGGTCATAACGGGTATCCGAGAAGAAAAGTTTTTCAAAAACTCCTTTTGCCGTTTCGTAATCAGGTGGTTCAGCGTTACGTAACTGACGATAAATGTGCTCAACCGCTTCCTTTTCAGAGTTTGATGTATCCTTCTGAAGCGTATTATAGATGATCGAATAATCAGCTGTATTTACATCTTCTTTGTGAAGGATAATGTTCTTTACACCTGAATCTACGATCAGGTCAATGTGATCCTCCTCGAGTGTTGTTTCACGGTCGAGTAGAATCTCATTTCTTTCAATAGAAACAACTTCTCCGGTGTCTTCGTCCACGAAATCTTCGATCCATGATTTAAGAACCCTTGCAGCAAGTTTTCGACCTACAAGCTTCTTGAGATTTGCTTTGGTCGCCTTTACTTCATCAGCAAGACCAAAGATCCCGAGAATATCTTTATCACTCTCATATCCGATCGCGCGGAACAGAGTTGTTACAGGCAATTTTTTCTTTCGGTCGATGTATGCGTACATCACGTTATTAATGTCTGTCGCAAATTCGATCCATGATCCTTTGAATGGGATCACACGTGCAGAGTAGAGCTTTGTACCGTTAGCGTGGCGGCTCTGTCCGAAGAACACGCCTGGAGAACGGTGGAGCTGCGATACGATCACACGCTCTGCACCATTGACAACGAAAGAACCTTTCGGAGTCATATAAGGGATTGTTCCGAGATACACGTCCTGAACGATCGTTTCAAAATCTTCATGTTCAGGGTCTGTACAGTACAGCTTCAATTTTGCCTTAAGTGGAACACTGTAAGTCAACCCTCGTTCGATACATTCCTCGATAGTATATCTTGGTGGATCGATGAAATAGTCAAGAAACTCCAACACGAACTGATTACGGGTATCAGTGATCGGGAAGTTCTCAGCAAATACTTTGTATAGTCCTTCACTTTCTCGGTTCTCCGGTGTGGTTTCAAGCTGGAAGAACTCTTTGAAGGACTTGATCTGAATATCCAGGAAATCGGGATAGTCAAAGCCACTTTTGCTTGACGCAAAATTAATTCTGTTCGAAGTATTGTTTGATGTTGCCAAGGCCAAACGTTTTATTTGATAAATAGGGCGTTTTAATCGTGTCAGAACACATTAAAACAGGAATAGGCATCCCGACATTTCACCGGGACGCCTTTCCTGTATATGAAGTAAGAATTACTTAATCTCAACTTCAGCTCCAGCCTCTTCAAGAGCCTTCTTAAGTCCTTCAGCTTCGTCTTTAGAAACTGCTTCCTTAAGTGTTGAAGGAGCTCCGTCAACCAAGTCCTTAGACTCCTTCAGACCGTTACCAGTCAATTCTTTAACAAGCTTAACAACAGCAAGCTTATTAGCACCACCAGCCTTGAGGATCACATCGAACTCAGTCTTTTCTACAGCAGCTTCGCCACCACCTGCAGCAGGTCCACCTGCTACCATAACCGGTGCCGCCGCAGCAGGCTCAATTCCATACTCATCCTTCAGGATGGTTGCCAGTTCATTTACTTCCTTAACTGTAAGGTTTACAAGCGTTTCCGCCAATTGCTTCAGATCAGCCATTTTTATTTGTTTTAAAAAAGGTTCAACAAAAAATTAAATAATTATGCTCTTTCTTCGAGCGTTTTAAGGATACCAGCGATCTTGCTGCCGGCTCCTTTAAGTCCAGAAACAACGTTCTTAGCAGGACTTTGTAGCAAGCCAATGATGTCGCCAATCAATTCCTCACGGCTCTTCAATGTTGCAAGTGCATCCAACTGGTTATCACCAATGAATACTGCTTCTTCAATGTAAGCACCTTTAAGGATAGGTTTTTCGTTTTTCTTACGAAAATCCTGAATCAATTTAGCAGGAACATTAGCTACTTCGCAGAACA
>Ga0315904_10012708_pt1 | contig 10611 bp, 9 predicted proteins | sample LakEriMetagenome_6_FD_203529 | JGI IMG/M metagenome (GOLD analysis project Ga0315904, IMG submission 203529) | Freshwater fungal communities from buoy surface, Lake Erie, Ohio, United States - Buoy 12 MA120 | ecosystem: Environmental > Aquatic > Freshwater > Lake | place: USA: Lake Erie, Ohio... | reverse complement strand
GGGGGCTGAGTTGGGGTATGGTTGGAGCCGCTGGAACGTGCGGGTAGCGGGGCGCAATATGACGGATGAGCGCTACTACAGTGCGATGTCGCCGGGGGCGGGTCATGGCACTCCTGCGGCTCCGCGTACGTGGAGCCTCGAAGTGACCGCGTCGTACTGAGCCAGGGGCAGCCGGGCGGGTGTGAGATCGCGGAGTTGCGGTCTTGCCGCGCCGTTGTCCGGCGCGTCACACTTGTGCCGTAAATGTCCCTCCGCGTCCTTTCCGTTGAACTCCTCCGGCACGACCTCCGTGCCCGTCTGCCGTTCCGCTACGGCATCGTCACGATGGTGGCCGTGCCGCACGTGTTTCTCCGCTTGGAGGTGGAGACTCCGGCGGGTCGCTTTCGGGGCATCGCGGCCGATCATTTGCCGCCAAAGTGGTTCACGAAAGATCCGGCGCGGGCGATCGAGGGGGAGATCGAGGACCTGCTCGCGGTCGTGACGCACGCCGCGCGGGCGGCATGTGACGTGCGGGCGAACACTGCGTTTGATTTCTGGCTGGAGCTGAAGGCTCGCCAAGCGGCCTGGGGTGCTGAAGCAGGCCACCCGCCGCTGCTTGCCCAGTTTGGTACCTCCCTCGTGGAACGGGCGCTGTTGGAGGCCCTCGCGCGCTCCTGGCGCAGCAATTTGGGAGCGTTACTCCGCGGTGAGGCCCTCGGCGTGCGGCTGAGTGCGGTCCATCCGGAGTTGGGTAACCTCTCCGCGGATCGGTTTCTTCCGGCCGTGCCTCCGCGCTCGATCTGGTGCCGCCATACCGTAGGCATGCTGGACCCGCTGGCGGACGCGGACGTCACGCCAGAAACGCGGCTGGATGATGGACTGCCGCAGAGCCTGGAAGCGAACATCGCGGCGTACGGTCTGCGTCACTTCAAGCTGAAGATCGATGGTGGCCAGCCTGACGTGGCTTTGGAGCGTCTGCGTGCGATCCTTCGCGTGCTCGAGGCGCGCGCACCGCAGGATCACGCATTCTCAATCGATGGAAACGAGAGCTTCTCGTCCACGGCTTCGTTCCGTGAGTTCTGGAATCGCGTGACAGGGGATCCGGTGCTGCGGCGGGGACTCGACCGGCTCCTCTTCGTCGAACAACCCCTCGCGCGCAAGGTGGCGCTCGATCCCGCGACGGCCGATCTGCGCGGATGGACGGATCGTCCGGTCATCATCATCGATGAATCTGATGCGGAGCCCGAGGATGTACGGCGTGCGCTTGAGCTCGGATATGCCGGTACGAGCCACAAGAATTGCAAAGGTGTGTTCAAGGGAGTCGCCCACGCGGGCTTGATTGCGCAGCGTCGCGCCGCGAGTGGCCGGGTCCTCGTTCATTCGGGTGAGGATCTTTCCAACATCGGTCCCGTCGCGCTTCCGCAGGACTTGGCGGTCCAAGCGATTCTCGGAATCACCAGCGTGGAGCGGAATGGGCATCACTACTTCGCCGGCCTCTCGCCGTGGCCGGAAGCGGTGCAGGAGGCGATGCTGATGGCGCATCCCGACCTGTTTCATCGGGCACGAGCCGGCTGGCCGACCCTCACGATTGATCGTGGACAGATCAGCGTCGCAAGTGTTCTCGCCGCGCCGCTCGGCGTAGGCGTGGAGCTCCCGCTTGCTGGGGTCGGCGCGGGGTGGCGAGTGATTGCCTAGTGCGCGACCGGTGAGACGGACGAGGGGCGGAGGAAGCGCAGCGTCAGGATCATGGCGGCGGGGGCCACCGCCGAGATCGCCAGTCCGAGGGAAAGCGACGACTGGTCGGCAATCCAGCCGACCAGCCAGGGCATGAACATTCCGCCCGCGTTGCCGAGAGCGGCGAGCGCGCCGAACATCGTTGCTCCTCCTTCGGGGTGGCGATCCGCGCTGACTGCCAGCATCGTGGGCCACAGGCAACTTCCGGTGAAGCCGACGGCGATACCGCAGGTCAGCGCGAGCGCGGGGTGCGGGAGAAAAGAGGCGCCAAGGAACAGTACGACGGAGGACGCGCAGCCCCAAAGCATCACGGAATACGGGTCCCAGCGTGACCCGACCGCGCCGACGACCATGCGACCAAGGGCCATCGCGATGGAGAAAAGCAGTAACGCCGTGCCGCCGATCCAAGCGGGGTAGCCGAGGGATACCTCGGCATAGGCAGGCAGCCACTGGGCCATGCCCAACTCGGTGGCGCCGCCAAGGAAGATCGCGATCAGTGCGATCTGGAACCAGCGATTTCGTGCGAGACTGCGGAGTCGCGCGCGAGGTGCGTCCGAGCTCAGCGTCGGAAAACGGAGCGGGAGCAGCGCAACGAGGAGCAGAAGAGGGAAGGGACTCAGGATCAGGCACGACGCGCGCCATCCCAGGCCGAACTGCAAGGCAAGCGTCCCGAGCAGAATCGTGATCACCGCTCCCACGCAGTAAAATGAATGGAGCCAGTTCATCGCGCCGCCGCGGTCATGGGGATGCAGCGCCGCGACCACCGGACTCAGCACCATGTCCAGCATCCCGGCGCCAAGTCCGAGAATCACGATCGCCACCATCAGCCATTCGTAGGACGGAGCGAGTCCCGCCGCCAGGAGGCCCACTGCCGTGCCGAGATTTCCGAGCAACGCAAATGGCTTGGTGCCGAAGCGGTCGGCGAACGGTCCGGTGAGCAGGATCCCGGCGACGAGGCCACCGAACCCGATCGCTCCGAGACGTCCCAGTTGTTCCTTCGTCAGGCCGGCTTCGCCCCCGTACGTCTCACTCAGCGTGGTCAGATAGACGGGGAGTAGGTTGATGCCGATGGCGAGGGTCATCATCGCCGCATAGCAGAGCCCGGTCAGAATCCGATCATGCCGAGAGAGCGGGGCGGTGGTCACGCGTCGAGAAAAGCTGCGGTCGGTGACAAAGCAACACCGTGACTTCGGTGTCTACCGACTTGTGGTGCATCGGTCCGCGGGTAGACTGCGCTCATGTTCATGGCCTCTCCGGCTTCGATGCGAGGTATGGTCGCCGTCATGGTGATGGCGTGGGCTGCAGCCTGCGCCCCGCCGGGGGTGCCCGCGAATCCTCCAGAGGGTAAAGAAGCGGGCCTCTCTCGCGCGGTTGCTGGAGGCGAGTCCGTTCGGGGAGTCCTTCGTTTCTTCGATCTGGAAGGCGGTTTCTGGGGAATCGTCAGCGATGGCGGCGAGCGGCTCCGCGTGGTGGGTCCGGCCCTGCCGGCGTGGCGTGACGGAGTCCGCGTCGTGGCGCGAATCAAGCGGCTGCCCCCGGGCCCCAGCCTGCAGCAGTGGGGAGAGCCGATCGAGGTGGTGGATTTGCGGATTGAAGGCGCCGCCCCCGAGCCCCGGCGCGAGTAGGTAATCTCGGGCGGTCGCCTAGCGGCCGGGAGGATCGCCGAGCATCAGCTGTTGCGCGGACGGTTGCTTGGCCTTGCGGGCGGCTTCCTCTTCTGGAGATGCGTTGAGATGCCGTGGCGGTCGCGCGACCCGCGTGGCTACGGCGGACTCGCGGTCGCTGACGATGCGATCGCACATCGCCTGAATATGCAGCTTGAGCCACTGGGATGTGCTGCTGCCGATCGCGTAATCGGCCGGACCGTAGTGGTCGATACGCCCGGCCTGGCGCAGTCGGTCGTTCTGGGCGAACTCATCTGACCGTGCCGGATTGTACACGCCGTAGGCCTTGCCGCCGCCCTTCTTGACGACCGAGAAACTGGGAATGTCGCTCGGGCCGTCGGCGATGTAGATCATGTTTTGGAACGGAATCCGCCGGTCCTCCGGCGCGATGTTTCCGTTCACATCGATGGCGGGATTCTTATTCGTGCCCTTGTTGATCTCGAAGATCGCGCGCGTCTTGGTGGTATTGTCGATGACCATGCCGATCTGGGCGATCACGGCCTCGGCCTCGATCAGCAACTCCTTCTGCCGAAGAAACCCGGGCTGCAGCGGACTCTCGATGAACTCGCAGCCCCAGATCCCGTCCACGTGGGGAGCAATCCGGCTTCCGCGGATCATTTCTGCGAGACCCGTACTCACGACGTAGTGTTCGACTTGGATCTCGTGCTTAACGTAGGCCTCGCGCTCGGTGGCGAAGCCACGTGCGGCATCGAAGAATTCCGGCAAGCCCGGATACAGGCCAATTTCCGCCCCGGCGGCGCGCAGCACCTTGTTGTTAAGCTTGGGCATCTTGCCTGCGAGCACGTAGGTCAGCAGGTGATTGAGGTAGGCGATCTCGCTGGAGAGATGGTAGCCCCGACGCCGGTAGTGCTCGACCAGGCTGTTGGTCTCGCTCCAGAACGTGGCCTCATCCACGCCGAAGCGGCGGAAGAGGGGCGACTGCATGTATTCCGGGATTAACGTCTTGTCGAAATCCCAGATGCACGCGATGATGTTCTGAGTGAAGAGCGTGGTGGCCATCGTTGATCAGCACCGCTAGGGCCTGCACGGCCGGCGGCGTGGTCGGTCTGCGAACAGAAACCGCGGACCCCGCCGCACGCAATTCGCAAATCGCCGGGACCTTCCGGCCTCCGCATGGAATCCCTTCCTCCTATCCTTCCTTTTCAGCGGCGCCTTGATGAACTCGATGCGCAGATGGCGGCGCCTTCGTTTTACGCGAATGCGCGTCGTGCCACCGAGGTAAGCCGGGAGCATCAGAAGCTGGGCCAGTTGATCGCCGAGCACCGGGCCTACGAGAAGACCGCGCGGGAGATCGTGGAGGCGGAGTCGATGACCGCCGATGTGGGTGCGGATGCTGACTTGCGCGATCTTGCCGCAGCCGAGCTCCCCGATTTGCGTCGGCGCTTGGCGGAGCTCCACACCTCCGTGCTGCGGGCCATGATCCCGCCCGAGCCGACGGATTCCCGCAACACCGTGCTGGAAATCCGTGCGGGAACGGGCGGCGAGGAAGCCGCGCTCTTCGCCGCGGAGTTGGCGCGGGCCTATTTCAAGTTCGCCGATCGCTGCGGCTGGAAGGTGGAGCCGATGAGCTCCAGTCTCTCCGAGCGCGGCGGATTTCGCGAAGTCAGCGTGCTGATCACCGGCACCGACGTCTACCGTCAGATCAAGTTCGAGAGCGGCGTGCACCGCGTGCAGCGGGTGCCCGCGACGGAGGCGAGTGGGCGAATCCATACCTCAACGGTGACCGTGGCGGTGCTACCGGAGGCAGAGGAGGTGGACCTCCACATCGATCCGCAGGACCTTGAGATCACAGTCCAGCGCGCCAGCGGACCCGGTGGGCAGGGGGTGAACACGACCGATTCCGCCGTTCGCGTGATTCACAAGCCGACAGGCATGATCGTCTTCTGCGCCGATGGGCGATCCCAGCAGAAGAACAAGGCCAGCGCGCTGGCCGTGCTGCGGTCGCGCCTGCTCAAACTCAGGGAGGACGAAGAGAAGGCGAAGTATGCGGCACAGCGCCGGAGTCAGATCGGCACGGGCGACCGGAGCGAGCGGATCAGGACCTACAATTTCCCGCAGAATCGGGTGACGGATCATCGTATCGGACTGACCCAGCACAATCTTCCCCAGGTCATGGAAGGCGACTTCGGCAGCATCATCGCCGCGCTGCAGAACGTGGACTTCGAGGAGAAGCTCGCGGCGTTGACTGGACAGGAGTTTGTCCTCCGGCGCGGCGCGACGGAGCGCGACGACGACTGAAGCTGGGAACCTTTGTATGCTCACGCTGCTCGAAATCATCAAGCGCACGGCGGATTTCCTTGAGGCCCGCGGCGTCGAGAGTGCCCGGCTCAATGCTGAGCATCTCGTCGGGCAGGCGCTTGGGCTCAAGCGCATGCAGCTTTATCTGCAGTTCGAGAAGCCTCTCGGTGAGGCCGAGCTTGAACGCATCCGCCCGCTCGTCCGTCGGCGCGGGCTGCGCGAGCCGCTGCAGCACATCGTGGGCGAAGTCGAGTTCGCAGGGCTGCGCCTCCGCAGCGATCGCCGGGCCTTGGTGCCTCGACCCGAGACCGAGTATCTGACCGAGATTCTGCTTTCGCGGCTCCCGGAGGCTGCGCCGTTGCGCGTCTTGGACCTCGGCACTGGCACGGGTGCCATCGCCTTGGCTCTCGCTGCGGCGCGGCCGGCTTGGCAGGTGACTGCGTCAGACCTCAGCGCCGACGCGCTCGCGCTGGCGCGGGAGAATGCGGTCGCGCTCGGCTTGGCGGACCGCGTGACATTTCTGGAAGGATCGTGGTTCGGCGCGCTTCCCCCCGAGGCCCGCTTCGATCTCTTGGTTAGCAATCCGCCTTACCTCGCAGCCAGCGAGGTCGCCGAGGCGGCTCCGGAGGTTAGAGAGCACGACCCCCGCATGGCCTTGGTCAGTGACGATGAAGGGTTGGCTGATCTGCGAGCGCTGATCCACGATGCCCCTGCGCGTCTCGGGCCGGGTGGAGTCCTGGCGCTCGAGACGGGGCCAACTCAACACGCCGCCCTGACCGCCTTTGCCCGAGGTGCCGGGTGGTCGGAGATCGAGTCCCTGCGGGATCTGACGGGGCGCGATCGCTTCCTGCTGCTCCACGCGGCTGCACTGCCCGCCGCGTGAGCGCAGTCAGGTGGACGAGTCGACGGCGGCGGTGCTGACGTTGCGCCAGCGACTGAGAACACGCTGGTAGATCGCTTCGGCAGAGAGACCGTACGCGGCGCGCAGCACCGAGACCGAGCTACCGTGGTCCACGAACTGGTCGGGCCAGCCGATGCGCTCGACCGCAACGCCACAGTCCGCGTCCTGCAGGGCCTCAAGGACGGCGCTGCCGAATCCACCGGACAGCACATGATCCTCCATGGTCACGATCAGCGGGATGCAGGCCCCGTGGCTGAGCAGGAGCGTGCGATCCAGTGGCTTGACGAACCGGGCGTTGACGACGCCAACGCTCAAGCCCTCCTCGCGGGCGAGGCGATCGGCGAGCGCCAGCGCATCGGCAACCATCGGCCCCAGGGCCCACACCATGAGATTTGATCCCTCCCGGAGCACTTCGGCTTGGCCGGGTGGGATGAAGACGGGCTGGCTCTTGATCGGGACGCCGCGGCCGGCACCGCGCGGATAGCGAATGAAGGCGGGTGCCTTGAGTTCGAGGCCGGTGTGCAGCAGGTCCACGAGTTCGTCCTCATCCTTGGGCTGCATGATCGTGGCGTTGGGCACGCAACGAAGGTAGGAAAGGTCAAACAGGCCGTGGTGGGTGGGTCCGTCGTTGGGGGACAGCCCGGCCCGGTCCATGCAGAAGACGACAGGAAGATTCTGAAGGGCGACGTCGTGAATGATCTGATCGTACGCTCGCTGCAGAAAGGTTGAGTAGATCGCGACGACCGGCCGGATTCCTTGGGTGGCGAGTCCAGCGGCAAAAAGCACGGCGTGCTCCTCGGCGATGCCGACGTCGAAAAACTGGCGTGGACACTCCGTGGCCAGGTAGGTGAGCCCGGTACCGCTCGGCATGGCGCCGGTGATACCGACGATGGACGCGTCATCCTTGGCGAAACGAGCCAACGCCTTTCCGAAGATGTCTTGATAGTTCTGGGGCGTGCCGGCGGCGGGCTTCACGCTCTCACCGGTGTTCGGGTCGAAGGCGCCGAGCCCGTGAAACTTCTCCGGGTGGGCCATGGCGGCTTCGAGGCCGCGCCCCTTCTGAGTGAGGACGTGGAGCAACACCGGGCCATCGCACTCGCGAGCGAAGGCCAGATTCTTGGTCAGCTCCTCAAGATTGTGTCCATCGATCGGACCGAGGTAGCGGAGACCGAACTTCTCAAAGAGGGAAGACTCGACGAAAAAGTCCTTCGTCTCGCGTTTCCACTTTAAGTAGACCCGGTGCATGTCGTTGCCGCCGGGGAGCGACGTGAAGAACTTCTCGAGGTCGTTGTGGATCCGGTTGTAGGTCGGGTTGGTCGAAAGGCGGTTGAGGTACTTGGCGATGGCGCCGACGTTCTTGGCGATGGACCACTCGTTGTCGTTGAGAACGACGATGAGGCGACGGGTGGAACTCACGACGTTATTGAGTGCCTCAAGCGTCACCCCGCAGGTGAATGCGGCGTCGCCGCAGACCGCGACCACGTGTTCGGAGGTGCCGCGCAGGTCGCGTGCGGTGGCCATCCCCAGAGCGGCACTGAGGGCCGTGCCGGCGTGACCGGCGCCAAAGGCGTCGTGCGGGCTTTCGCTGCGGAGTAGGAAGCCACTTGTGCCGCCGGTCTGGCGCAGTTTGCGAAAAAACTCGCCGCCGCGCCCCGTGAGTAATTTGTGCACGTAGCCCTGGTGCGCGACGTCGAAGACGAAACGGTCGGTCGCCGAATCAAACGTGCGGTGCAGCGCGAGTGTGAGCTCCACGACGCCAAGGTTTGGACCGACGTGGCCGCCGTTGCGGGCGGTCACCTGGATGATCTCCTCGCGGATCTCGGCGGCGAGCTGCGCCAACTGGTCGGCGGGGAGAGCCTGAACATCGGCGGGGCCGCGGATACCCTCCAGCAGGCGCGGAGTCGGGGACTGCGGCGATGCGGGGGCGGAAGGCGAGGGAGAGTCGCTCATGGAACAGGACGCGGGAGCTACGAAGAGGAGCGGTCGCTGGAGAACTCGCCGAGCGCGGTCGAGCCATCCTTCTGACGTTTCAGCAGGTCGATGCGCAGCTCGGCGTCGCGGAGACGCTCCTCGCAAGCCTTCAGCAGGCGAGAACCCTCCTCAAAGCGCGTCAGGAGATCGGCGAGGGGCACGTCGCCCGACTCCATCGATTCGACGATGGACTCAAGCCGCTCCAAAGCGGCTTCGAAAGAAAGGGAGGCAGGATCGACAGGGTCCACGGGAAGACAGTAGGCAGCGGGGAGGTGCTTTCAACCCCGGTTTGAACCCCGGGGAGGCGGCCGATCAGAGCCGCACCGGGATGCCGCGTGCGGCAAGGTGCTGTTTGACTGCTGGAACCGTCAGGGCGCCGAAGTGAAAGAGACTTGCGGCGAGCGCGGCGCTGGCGTGCCCGCTGGTGAACGCGTCGGCGAAGTGATCGAGGGTGCCGGCGCCGCCGCTCGCGATGACTGGCACGGTGACGCGGTCGCTCACCGCGCGGGTCAGTTCGCAATCGTACCCGGCCTGGGTGCCGTCGGCATCCATGCTGGTGAGGAGGATTTCACCGGCGCCGAGGGCCACGGCGTGTTCGGCCCAGGCGACCGCGTCAAGACCGGCCGGATTGCGACCCCCGTGGGTATAGACGTCCCAGCCTCCGCCGGAGCGGCGTTTCGCGTCGATTGCCACGACGATACACTGGGACCCGAAGCGTTCGGCGGCCCGGCGAATCAACTCGGGGTCTTTTATCGCCGAGGTATTGAGCGAAACCTTGTCCGCGCCGGCGCGCAGCATGGCCTCGATATCCTCCACGGACCGGAGTCCCCCGCCGACGGTGAGCGGCATGAAGCACTGCTCTGCGGTGGCGGCAACGACATCGTGCATGATCTTCCGCCCGTCGCTGGAGGCGGTGATGTCGAGAAAGACCAACTCGTCTGCGCCCTGGGCGTCGTAAGCCTTGGCGCACTCCACCGGATCGCCGGCGTCGCGCAGTTCCTGGAAACGCACGCCCTTGACGACGCGACCGGCGGTCACGTCAAGGCAGGGAATGATGCGTCGAGACAGCACGTCGAGCGGAGCCCGCGGGGAGGCGGGCGGAAGGTCCGGCGGAGTTACTGGTCCGTGTGCGCGATGTCCGGCTCGAATTCGACATGGAACCGGTACACCTGTCCCGGGCGCATGACCAGCGGGTGGTCACGGACAAGGTACTGGAGATAGTGGATCTTGCCGTAATTCGTGCGGTAGGTGGGATCGGCGGTCACGACCTCGGTCTCGCGCCAGGCGGCCTGGAAGTCGTTCTTGCTCACGCCGCAACGCTGCCCTTGCGGCCCGAGCGTCAAGGCACCCGAGACATGGTAGCGAGAGTGCGGAGCGGCGATGGCGAGCACGTAGCGGAACTTGTCGAGCGTGACCTGCTGCTTGACGGTGTAGGCGAACTCGCAGCCGATTTTGTTGCCGGCGAAGTTCCACTGTACCTTCACGCTACCTAGCCCCTTGACCATTTCCTCCTTGGTATCGATCAACTCGGGCTGTTCGTAGCGGAAGTAGAAGCTGTTGCGCAGGCCCAGACCCGTGACGCAGTTCTTGCCGTAGAAGGCGGGGAGGGTGACGTGCTCGCCGAACGTGAGCTCGGGGAGCATGATCGGTGCATAGACATTGTTCGGCCAGTCGAAGATGCCGGGGCAATGCGGGAACGGGAGACCATCCGCGACGGGTTCGCTGCCGCAAGAGACCAGCGGAATCTGGAAGTGGAGCCCGCTGGAGGCGTCGCGGTAGAGAAACACGCCCTGTTCCTTGCGGTTGGACTTGTCGAAGATGACGAAGCGGCCGGCAGTCTTCGGAGCCTCGAGCTTCGGCGGAATCGGGGGCAGTTGGACGGCCTTGGCGAGGCGGGACCACTGGCAGAGGTAGCGCGCGGCGTCGAAGTTCGCCATGCGCGTGGTGTGGTTCGCGTAGGCCGTCCGCTCCTCGTCTCGCAGATCCACGAAGCCGTGTTCTTGGTCGAGGTAGGTCTGGTAGAAGAAGAAAAAGAGCCGGCGGAGAATGTCGTGGTACTTCGCCTTCTGGTCATCGGGAATCCAGCCATCGCGGAGGCCCTGC
>Ga0315904_10012705_pt1 | contig 10612 bp, 7 predicted proteins | sample LakEriMetagenome_6_FD_203529 | JGI IMG/M metagenome (GOLD analysis project Ga0315904, IMG submission 203529) | Freshwater fungal communities from buoy surface, Lake Erie, Ohio, United States - Buoy 12 MA120 | ecosystem: Environmental > Aquatic > Freshwater > Lake | place: USA: Lake Erie, Ohio... | reverse complement strand
TTCCATCGCACTTTCCACCATGCCCATGGGTGTATCGCCATAACGGCTCATGATGCGATCGCTCAGCGAACCGTGGTTGGTTCCAATACGCATGGCCGTACCATATTCCTTGCAGATTTTCACCAGCGGCGTAAATCGCTCAACGATGCGTTCAATTTCTTCCTGGTATTCTGCATCGGTATAATCAATGGTTTCAAACTTTTTCTTGTCGACATAATTGCCGGGATTCACACGCACTTTCTCTACGATGCGTGCGGCAATCTCTGCTGCATTGGGTGTGAAATGGATATCTGCCACCAGCGGTGTATGATAACCGCGCTTGCGCAACTCGTCTTTGATGTTCTGCAGGTTCTCTGCTTCTTTTTTAGAAGGTGCTGTAATACGCACCAGTTCTGCACCGGCTTCAATACAACGAATGCTTTGCTCCACCGTAGCCATGGTGTCCATGGTATCAGTGGTGGTCATGGTTTGCACACGAATGGGGTGACCATTACCCAGCAGCAAATCACCAATTTTCACCTCGCGGGTGATCAATCTTTTGTATTGCGTCAGTGAATGACAATAAGCCTGCATAATGTGATTCAATTATCTACAACCAAACAGCTGTAGGTGAGGATTGTTTGTTAGCGCTTGCCTTCCAGAAAACCCAGCTGCTTCAGAATATCCATGAGGATTTGCTTCCGCACGGTTTGCATATCTGTTCCGGCTTTGGCTTCTACCAACAACACAAAGAAATAAGGATGTTTGTTCTCTTCTATCCAGCCCAATACCCAACCTTTCTGCTGATCTGTTCCCGCATTGGCCCAGCCAGTTTTGTACGACAGCTTATAATTTGAGTTCGCTTCCTGCAGCATCACGTTGCGTACAATTTCCTGCGTACGCTTTTGGAAAGGCAGTTCACCGAAATAGAGTCGCTTCACCAAACCCAGCTGTTCATCAGGACGCACTTTCAAGCTGCCATCCAACCAGAACTGATCGATTTCCTTACCAATTACATGGTTACCATACTTCAAGCTATCCAGCCAACGCTGCATGGTATCGCGGCCAATGCGGCGCGCTACTTCCTGATAATATGGCACAGCCGAAGCTTTGAATGCTTCTTCCATGGTGAGGTCTTTGTTCCATGCATGCATGGTATCACTTGCCGGCCCTGTTCTCACTACGCCATCCCAGCGAATCACCATTTTCTCGTTTTCAATCACGCCGGTTTCTAAACCGATCAATGAATTCACGATCTTGAAAGTAGACGCAGGTGTATACGCAGAGTCTTTGTATTTAGGCAGTGCGTAAATCGTAAACTGGCCCAGGCTATTATCGAACAAAGCGAATGTGCCTGTTACGTTTTGCTTATCGAAATGTGTTTTCAGGCTTTCATCTACTGTCACGTTATTAGGGCTACAGGTTGAAAATGTCAACGCCAATCCCAATAACCATCCTGCTGTCTGCTTAGTCCAATTCATACAATCAATTATTTAATAACGCCCAGTTGTTTACCTACTTTGGTGAATGCCGCAATGGCTTTGTCCAGATGCGCCTGTTCATGCGCTGCACTCAGCTGCACGCGGATACGCGCCTGCCCCTTAGGCACCACTGGGAAGAAGAAACCAATCACGTACACACCTTCTTCTAACAAAGCAGCAGCAAATTGTTGTGCTACCACTGCATCATACAACATGATGGGCACGATGGGATGCTCGCCCGGTTTGATATCGAAACCCGCTTCTGTCATTTTACTGCGGAAGTATTTGGTATTGAATTCCAGCTTATCGCGGAGGGCGGTTGTTTCAGTCAGCATATCCAGCACCGCAATAGAAGCACCCACAATGCTTGGTGCTACTGTATTGGAAAAAAGATATGGACGTGAACGCTGACGCAGCATTTCAATGATTTCTTTTCTACCGGAAGTGAAACCACCGGATGCGCCACCGAGTGCCTTGCCTAAGGTACCTGTAATGATATCGATTCTGCCCATCACGCCACGGTGTTCGTGTGTACCGCGACCAGTCTTGCCTAAGAAGCCGGAAGAATGACATTCATCAATCATCACAATAGCATCGTATTTATCGGCGAGATCACAGATTTTATCCAATTGTGCAATAGTGCCATCCATACTGAAAGAGCCATCAGTAACGATGATACGACTTCTGCAGCCGGCACTCTCCTTCAACTTAGCTTCCAAGTCTTCCATATTGTTGTGCTCATAGCGGAAGCGTTGTGCTTTACACAAACGCACACCGTCAATGATGGAAGCGTGATTCAATGCATCAGAAATAATGGCATCTTCTTCATTGAACAATGGTTCAAACACACCGCCGTTGGCATCAAAAGCTGCGGCATATAAGATGGTATCTTCTGTACCCAGAAATTGGGCGATTTTTTGTTCCAGTTCTTTATGAATATCCTGTGTACCGCAGATAAAGCGAACACTGCTCATACCATAACCGTGGGTATCGATGGCTTTGTGGGCTGCTTCAATCACTTTTGGGTGAGAGGATAATCCGAGATAATTGTTGGCACAAAAATTCAGTACCTGCTTACCGTTCACCGTAATTTCCGGCCCCTGTTCGCTGGTAATGATGCGCTCTCTTTTCAGCAATCCGGCCGCTTCTATTTCCTTCAGTTCCGTTGCGATACGTGCCACAAATTTTTCGTTCATACTGCAAACTTTAGGCTGCAAAGGTAAGGAGCACAACGAGAAGCCCCGAAGGGAATACACAACTACATAATTAACTGATTGTTAATTGATTATCCTAGCACAAAGCGATATCCCACACCTTTAATGGTAAGAATCTCTACGGTACTGTCTTCTTTAAGATAACCCCGCAATTTGGTGATATAGACATCCAGGTTGCGACTATTGAAGAAGGAATCATTGCCCCAGATATGGTTGAGCAGTTCTCGGCGGTCGATCACATCATTGCGGTGCTGCCAGAGGTATTTGAGCAATTCGGCTTCACGATAAGACAATTTCTTTTCCTGGCTGTCGATAGCAAGGACTTGTCGGTTGAGGTGAAACTGGTACTTTCCAATGGCTAATAAATCACCGCTTATGGTGATTTGGGTAGCCTGCTTTACGCGAAGCGCGTTTTCAATACGCACAATCAGCTCTTCCATACTGAAGGGCTTACGGATATAATCATTACCACCCAGCTTGAAGCCGCGTACCACATCTTCGGTTTGTGTTTTGGCAGTTAGGAAGATGATAGGCATGTCTTCATTCAGTTTGCGGATGTCTTCCGCCAATTCAAAACCATTCCGGTTGGGTAGCATCACATCCAGAATACAGATATCAGGTTGTGCATCTTCGAATACACGAACAACATTGGCACCATCCGTTTCCATCACCACTTCAAAGCCTCGGCTTTCGAGTGTTTCCTTCACGATTTTACCGAGAAAGACTTCATCTTCTACATACAATACTTTGATGCTCATGCAATGGGTAATTGAACGGTGAATATGCTGCCTTGAGGCTGGTTATCAGTTACGCTGATGCTTCCTTTGTGCTGCTGCACGATATGGGCCACATAGCTTAATCCCAGTCCATAACCTTTGGCATTATGCCTATCGTTATTGGGTACACGGAAGAATTTTTCAAACACTTTTTGCTGGTAGGCTTTAGGAATACCGATACCCTGATCTGCAATCTGCAGGAAGATATTTGGCGACTGGCTAATCAGTTTAATAGTAATGATCGGCTTCCCTTCGCTATACTTCAGTGCGTTATCGAGCAGGTTATACACCACACTAATCATGTGCATACGGTCTGCCTGAATGGTGAAATACTGACCTTCTGTTTCGATCTGTACATCGGCCTGTACTTTCTCAAATTGCAGACGCATGGTTTTTACTACTTCCTGAATCAACTGCTGCAGATCCAGCATCTCCAGTTGCATGTGCACCGCATCTTTCTCGAATATAGACAGCTTGAGTACTTTGTCTACAAGCAATCCAAGCCTTTGCAATTCAGCTCCGGATATATCGAGATACTCTTTTGTCTTTTCCGGATTCTGGATGGCGTTGAAATTGCGCAGCGCTTCGATGGCTACATTCACGGTAGCAATCGGTGTTTTTAATTCATGCGTGATATTACTAATGAACTCGTTCTTCATATCCGCCAGTCGCTGCTGTCTACGTAGGTTTTGATACATAAATGCAAAAGCAGTGATCAATAAACCGATTAAGGCCAATGAACCTATTACCTGCCAACGCATTTGTTGCAAGAGATAACTACCTGTATCACTGAATACTGCTTGATAAGAATAAGGCACTGTAAATCCGGTAATCATGGCTGCAGTGACAAAGCCATTGAGGGTATCTCGTGGCTCAGTCATCAGCGGCAAACTATCTCTTTGCCATTTTCTAAACACAATGGTATAAGGTAGCTTTTGCTGTTTAGCAGCCAAAACTTGTTTGAAAGCACTATCTACCTGTGCAGGCGGGATAGAATCGTTCAGGGTTTTATTATTCTTAAAAAGCGTAACAACTGGTTGATTGAATGGTGCCGGCTGAACAGTACCTGTAGAAGGAGCGATGATGCGCACAATGGTATCGGGCTGCTTCTTTACTGTGCTATCTGAACGCTTCATCACCAGAGACATGCGCACATTGCCCATGGCTTTGCTTAGCAAACTATCTGTTTGGGAAGTACTCGTATTAAGCTGAATCATGGAGCCACCATTGATGATGATCCGCCTGATTCCATCACTGGTATCAATCCTGAGTTTACTACTGGTATCTTTTTTCTGGGCCTGACGAATAAAGACTTCCATCAATTCAGGTGGCGGTACGCCATGATCGCTCACTTTGAAGATATTGATCGCCTGAATCTGATCTGATGGGATTTTGTTCAGCGACTTTGCCAGTGCTGAAGACACTTTGCCAGTATCACTTTTCTCTCCCACACGCATTTCGTGCTTAACACTATTTGAATAAGTGTATCGAGACTTTTGGGTGGAAGCAATTTGCATGGTGCGGTTAGTGTCTGTAGTAGCAAACAAAAGTGTATCCTGCAAAAAGCGATTGCGTTGTAACTGAAAAAAACTGGTTCTGAAACCGGCATCAATACTCCGCTTCAAATTGGTGTACTCATCTGCATAGAGTTTTCTCAGCCAGTAAACCTGACCAAGTGCCACCACCAAAATGGTCAGCAGCATCAGCAATAAGGATATGCGTATTCGCTTCACCCAACAAATGTACAACCCTGTAGCAGCCTACAATTCATCCTTAACCTTAATTAACCTCATTCCAACCCGCCTTAACCATGGCCCCGGCTAGATTTGCTGTATAAAATATTTCTCATGAAAAGTGTATTGATCGCTGCTGGTGTGTTATTGAGCACCAGCCTTATTGCCCAGCAGAAAGAGGGCACGATTATCTATGAACGCAAACAGAATATGCATCGTTCTATTAGTGAAGAGATGAAGGCATTTGTGCCCGAGTTCAGAACCAGTAAACAGATGCTGATATTTAACGAAGTGAGCTCTCTCTACAAAGGCATTCCGGAAGATGAAGCACCACAACCATTTAACAATGGCGGTATGGTCTTTAGAGTTGGTGGCGGTGGTAATGATGAAACCTATTTTCATTTTACCGAAGGCAAAAGGCTTTCATCCAGAGAACTATTTGGAGAACAGTTTCTCATCACCGATTCTGTCAGAAAAGAGAAATGGAAGCTCACCGAAGAAACCAAGACCATTGCAGGACACCTTTGCAGAAAAGCCACTTTACGCACGAAAACTGCAGGTCAATCGGTGCGTATTTCTATGGGCGGACCTTCTGGCGGCAATCAGGCTCCACCTCAGGAAAAAGAAGTGGATATCATTGCTTGGTATGCGGACGATATGCTTTCGCCTGCCGGTCCAGAAAATTATAATGGATTACCCGGCGTGATTCTGGAAATGGATATTGATGAAGGTGCAACTGTTTTTACTGCGCTGGACGTACAAACAAAAGCAGATGCGAAATTGCTCAAAGAGCCAAAGAAAGGTAAAAAGGTAACACCCGATGGGTTTAGAAAAGCCATGAATGAAATGATGCAGAATATGGGCCCCGGCGGTATGCGCTTTGGCGGTGGCCGATAACGATAAGTTTATACAAATAAAAAAGGCACTCTCAGGAGTGCCATTTTTATTTAATTCTCGATAGCGAGTAGCTCCACTTCAAAAATCAGGGTAGCGCCCGGACCAATCTTCTCTCCCGCAGCTCTGTCGCCATAAGCCAGCTCTGAAGGCAGGTAAATCTTCCACTTACTGCCAACCGTCATTTGCTGTAAAGCCAACTGCCAGCCACGAATCACATTACCCAAGGGAAAGCTGATAGGTTCGCCTCTCTCTACCGAGCTATCGAACACAGTACCATCAATCAAAGTACCATGATAATGGCAACGGATGGTAGATGCCAAACTAGGCTTAACCGTATCTGTTCCTTTCTTAATCACTTCATACTGCCAACCTTCCGGCATGGTAATCACACCCTGACGCTTGGCATTATTCGCCAGAAATGCAGCACCTGCAGCTTTGTTTGCCTTAATCTTCACCGCATTGTCTTTGTTCATGTAAGTCTCCATGATCTCATTCACAGACTCTGGTGCACAAAGTGTGGGCTTTTTCTGCAGCACATCTGCGATGGCGCGCTGTACCAGTGCCACATTCAGTGTAGAAAATTTAGGCTGCTGTTGCAGGCTTTGTCCGATAGACAAACCCAATGCATACGCCGCACTATCATTTAAGTTTTTCAATACGGGTGCGGCAGGTTTTGCCACAGGCTTTGGCTTAGCCACAGGCTGCTTTTGTGCAGATACCTGCATCGCTGCCAGTAAGCTAAGTGCCATCATGATTTGCTTCATATTCTTGTATTAGGGCTTCAAATGTAGGGTATGCAGCCATAATAAGGCTCTAAAATAGATGGACATAAAAAAAATCCCAGCCTGGAAAGGCCGGGAGTAAACTGTATTAAAGAAAAACTAGTTGATCGTTCTGAATGCTACCCGAGGTCCGGCACTGGCTGTACCGCTTTTATTCAGCACAAACGTAAACCCTAGGGTGAAGTAGCGCTGCAATACATTGTATCGTACATCCTCTACATAATTCTGATTGGCATTACGGGTAATACCCACGTTCTGATTCAACAGGTCAAATGCACTCAGCTTTACTTCAGCACGTTTGTTCTTCAGGAAACTTTTGGCAACAGATGCTGTCCAATAAGGCACTTTGGTATTGAAACCGTCTGCGCGACCGGTATTGATGGTGTAAGTAAGATTGTTATTGAAAATCAAATTGCCTGGCAAATAATTCACCATTTCAATAGTATATATCTGTTGCAAAAATCGATTGTTCAACTGCGGCTGCAGTGAATATGCTGCTTTACTGATATTCAATCGACCTGATGCAAAGACATCAATCTTGTTTTCCATAGAGAATGTCCAGCTGATATTCGGACTGATAGCCGTATTCGCAATTTCATTGCGCTGATTATTTACGAACGAAACATTATTACTATGATTGATACCAATACCAACATCCACTCTAGACTTTAACTTCTTCAGGTTGAAGCCGCTATTCAGGTTTGCAAAAGCGAAGAACACACCATCTGCATTCACCGGTTTGCTGAAGCGACTACCATTTGCCTGTATGATATCGGAGTTCACGATGGCATTATTGGTTTTATTTAAAGAAGCTACCAAGAACAAGTTTCTTCCTCTAGCAATATTCAGATTAGTGAATGTGGCGGTAAGGCTATGGATATAAGAACGACGCAAATCAGGATTACCCGTAGACACATTCAATGGATCTGATACATCTGGCACAGGCTGCAATTGAGCCGTAGAAGGCTGTTGCGTAGATGTATTGTAGTTGATATTCACGGTAGCTTTTGAATTGAATGCATAACGCATATTGGCTGAAGGAAGTACATCAGCAAAATTTTGCTCAATATTGGTGCCTGTTGTTTTATTCTCACTAATCAGGTTTGTCTGCTGAGCAGATGCTGCAATACCTGCATTCAGCTTTTTATAATTCGTACGCAGACCTACCGTACCGCCTGCAACTGTATTACGATTGGCAAAAGCATTGGACAAGATCAGGTTGTCTACATCATACTTTCCTGTACCCGAATTAAAGTCGCGCGTTTTTCTGTCGCTATTACCAGAGCTGGCATTGTAATAGGCAGTCAGCTCCATCAAGGTACGCTTACCCAATTGTTCTGTGAAAGTGGCTGAGCTATTCAACGAACGCGCAACTGCATCTCTGGTAGCTCGCTGGTTCAGAATGGAATCTTTCACAGGAATGCCGGCTGCATAGAAAGTATTTTTAGTATACAAACTACCTTCCAAAGCACTTTCATTGTAGGCCATATTCAGTATGGCAGAAAAAGTTCTTCCCTTTTTCTTGAATTTCTTTCTATACAACATATTGTTGCTGAAGTTCATGGCCTCTGTTTGGTTTCTGTTATCAGAGAAACCATTATTGATAGGTTGACCATTTACTGCATCTGAACGATAGGTATTCAAGGTTTGGATATTACCCTGCTGGAAAGTAAGCTGGGGCACAATACGCAGCGAGTTACTACTGTCGAACTGATGATCAATCGTCATACCGAAGCGTTGCTGCTGTGCATCGCGATTAGTAATGGCACTCGACTGGTAATTAAAGTTATTCCCTGGAAACAGGTTTTGTCGGTTGGTATTACGCTCCGTCAATAACCTGGTATCGCTGATGAGGGCATTGCCATTCACATCCGTTTTCTTGTTCCATTTATCATTAAAGTTCAATCCACCTGCATAGGTATTGGCAATACCTTGCTGGTTTTGTCCCATACCTGTAACGGGCAAACCATAATCCTCACCCGCACCAATACGGATGGAGACGCCTCCACCACCACTACGCATACCACGTTGCAATTCTCCATTGAAATTGAGGATATCACTGAGTGAGAAGCCTTGACGATTGGTATTGTTGGCCATACCAAGAAAAGACAATTGCTTATCACCGTTAAACCTATTGACATTGGCCTGCGCATCAAAACGGGTTTCTGTACCTCCAGCTGCAGTTACCCTACCAAAAGTGGCTTTGTTCTTGTCCTTCTTCAGTTTCAGGTTAATGGCTTTCTCGCTCTGCCCATCATCCATTCCGGTAAACTGTGAACGATCCGATTTTCGATCGAACACTTGTACTTTATCTACCCAATCTGCGTTCAAGTTTTTGGTAGCCAACTTGGGATCGCCGGTAAAAAACTCTTTGCCATTTACCAATACACTACGCACCTGCTGACCATTCACACGTACCGTGCCATCCCTGTCAACCGTCACACCCGGCAGGCGCTTCAGCATATCTTCTACTACAGCATTCGGTTGTGTCTTAAAATTTTCTGTATTGAACTCCAGTGTATCATTCTTCATCTCCACAGGTGGCCTGCGTGCATTCACCGTAACACTACTCATACTGGCTAGGTCGCTCACCACTACATTACCCACTTGCAGATGCTCACCCTGCTTCAATTCTACCGGTAGCCAAACAGGCATATAGCCTACATAGGAAGTAGACAATAAATATTTACCCGGTCTGGGTATCTCACGAATGGTAAACTTACCGGTGGAGTCTGCTCTGGAAAATGCCACGAGGGTGGAATCCTTATGATCGACCAATGACACGGTTGTATAGGCCAAACCTTTTTTCAGCACTGTATCATAGACCCTGCCTGAAACAGCGGGTTGCTGCGCCTGGATGGTGAAAGAGATTGACAAAAGGAATAAAATGGTATAAACTGCTCGCATAAAATTGATTTCGGCACAAATCTATCCAGCCGAACTCAGGCAAGCGGTTAACCAAGTTGATGGAAAAGTTAATCAAGGTTAATCTGGTATGAACGGTAATTAAGCAGGAGTCAGCAAACGGGAAACAGCTTGTTCTGCCTGCTCAAATCCAAATCCATTCAGCACTTGCTGCATCATCACTGCAATTTCACGATTACACAGATTACCAATACTGCCTTCATGTGTGGTAGATGTCGGTGCATCAGGCATCTTAAAACTGCCCTCTTCTACTTGCTTACCAATGATTTTATACGCATCGCGGAAAGGTGTACCCTGCTTTACCAATTCATTCACTGCATCCACGGTGAATAAGTATTTGAACTTATCGTCTTTCAGAATATCCTTCTTGATCTGGATATTGCTCAACATTAACGCAGCCATTTGAATGCATTGCTGCAATGTTTGAAAAGCCGGGAACAAATGTTCTTTCAGCAACTGCAAATCTCTGTGATAACCACTAGGCAGATTAGTCGTCATCATGCTAATCTCATTCGGCAAAGCCTTGATACGGTTGCAATGTGAACGAATCAACTCAAACACATCCGGATTCTTTTTATGCGGCATAATGCTGCTGCCGGTAGTGAGTTCAGCTGGGAATGATACAAAATCAAAATGCTGATTGAGGTAGATACACATGTCCATGCTCAGCCTCGACAAAGTATCAGCCAGGTTAGCCATGGCTTGAGCAACGATGCGCTCGGCCTTACCTCTGCCCATTTGTGCATACACAACATTATAGTTCAAATGCTCAAAACCGAGTAATTCGGTCGTCAATTTTCTGTTGATGGGAAAGGACGAACCATA
>Ga0315904_10012702_pt1 | contig 10613 bp, 6 predicted proteins | sample LakEriMetagenome_6_FD_203529 | JGI IMG/M metagenome (GOLD analysis project Ga0315904, IMG submission 203529) | Freshwater fungal communities from buoy surface, Lake Erie, Ohio, United States - Buoy 12 MA120 | ecosystem: Environmental > Aquatic > Freshwater > Lake | place: USA: Lake Erie, Ohio... | reverse complement strand
GAATCAAGAGAAGGGCGTAATTGGGGAGTGCTGGAAGACAAAGTCGATTATATGGCAGCCGGGGTTAGAAAATTCTAAATTCTTAAAGAAACAGGAAGCTGCTGATGCTGGATTGCGCTCTTTATTATGTGTGCCGCTTCTTTGTAAGGATCAGGTAGTAGCGATACTTACTTTTTTCTATTCCACTCCTGAGCAGTTGAGTAAAAATTTCATCACTTTTTTTGAGCAGGTTAACCAGCAACTTGGAGAACTGTTAGTGCAAAAACAGCTTGAAATACAGTTGAATACATTCTTCGATCATTCGCCCGCTCTTTTATGTATTACTAGTGGAACTAAGTTTATTAAGGTGAATAGCTCTTTTTCTCGTTTACTTGGTTATTCTGAGCAAGAGCTATTAGAAAGGCCTTTCCATGATTTTTTGCATCCGGATGATATTTTGAGTACTATCAACGCTACGGAGTTTCTGCTGAAAAAAGGCACTGTGCATAGGTTTAAGAACAGATACGTAACAAAAGATGGAAAAATCATCTGGTTAGAATGGAACTCTGCATTTTTAGATGATAATAATATAAGTTACTCAATTGCCTATGATGTTACAAAAGAACGTGTACTGGAAATGCAACTTGAAAAAGAGCGGCGAGATAGGGTAAATGAGGTGGCTGAAGCGGCAATTCTTGCACAGGAGCACGAAAAAGAAGAATTGGCCAGAGAGTTACATGATAATGTGAATCAGATACTGGCTACGTCATTAATGTATTTGAGTCTTGTAAAAATATCTGATAAAAAGCAGCATGATAACTTAAACCAGGCTATTGCTGCCGTTAAAGAGAGCATCAAGGAGATCAGGCAATTGTCGCATGCACTTTCATCGGCCAATTTAAATGACCATGATTTGCACTTCGCACTCATTAATTTATTTTCCATCATCAAAGAAAGTAAGGGAATTGAGGTTAGGCATGAAATTGATTTGTTATTGTCTGGGAATTTCTCACATAAACTCAAGCTGAATATTTACAGGATCATTCAGGAGCAGTTCAATAATATCTATAAACATGCACAAGCCAGTTTAGTGGTCATAGAGATTTTTACTGATGAAGATTGGATTGTACTTAGAATAAAGGATAACGGTATAGGAAAGAATGCCGAAAAATTCGAGTCGGGTATTGGCTTACTTAACATCCGCTCTCGTGTTGACCTGTTTAATGGAAAAATGGAGGTGAATACGGCAATCGGTCAGGGCTTTGAATTAATCGCTTATTTTATTGATCGCTAGGCTTTAAGTCAATCACCTTTAGCTGTAATTGCTTTTCTCCATTCCATTCATTCATGTCTAGTGTAAAGACCAAGTCAAAAGTTTCATTTTGCTGTATAATAGGGAAGCGATGTGCCAGGTTAAAGCCAATGCCGGTAAAGCTGATCTTCCCTTGTTTCACAACAAAGCGTAAGTGTTGTTCTTTTACAATCTTAGAAAAGCCGGTATCCATCACTTTTCTTGCTACAAACACGGGACGCATATTCTCCGGGCCAAAAGGCTCCATTTGTGTAATGATATTGTACAGCGCGGGTGTAATATCCTGAAAGCGTAGTTCAGCGTTGATGATGATTTCAGGAATCAGTTGCTCGGGTAGTATCGTTGCTTGAACAACCGATTCAAACTTTTCTTTAAAAGCGATTACTTGATCAGGCGATAGTGTCATACCTGCTGCAGCAAAATGTCCTCCGTAACCAAGCAAATGTTCTCTGCACGCATGAATGGCTTCATACAGGTTAAAGCCGGGTACACTTCTCGCACTTCCGGCAACAATATCGCCACTTCTGGTTAACACAATAGTGGGGCGATAATAGGTTTCAATCAGTCTGCTGGCAACAATACCCACTACGCCTTTGTGCCAGGTTTCCTTATACACCAAAGTAGAATATCGCTTATCGCCATTCGGTTCTGCTGCAATCAGTTCTAAAGCTTCTGTGGTAATGGAGGCATCTGCTTCTTTTCTGTCTGTATTATCACTATGCAACATTTTTGCATAGTTCAGCGCCTGTGTATAGTCCTGTTCTATGAAAAGTTGTACTGCTTTTTTTGCATCATCCATTCTGCCTGCAGCATTCACTCTGGGGGCAATCACAAAAACCAGATTTGTCAGCAGCATTTCCTTTTGTACAGCAGCCAGTTCCATTAAAGCGCGAATGCCGATAGATGGATTTTCGTTCACCTTCTTTAAGCCATAATAAGCCAGTACACGATTTTCTCCTGTTATTGGTACAATATCCGCAGCAATGGCGGTGGCTACTAAATCCAAATACCGCAAATAGGTTTCCGGGGCCAGTTGCCAGGTAGTTGCCAATGCCGTCATTAATTTAAAACCCACGCCGCATCCACAGAGCTCTTTATACGGATATGGGCAGTCTGTCTGCTTTGGATTCAGTATTGCCACAGCAGGAGGCAATACGGCATCGGGCAAATGGTGATCGCAAACAACAAAGTCGATCCCCAATGTTTTGGCATAGGCAATAAGGTCTGCCGACTTGATACCGCAGTCCAGAGAAATGATTAGGCTGAATCCATGTTCTTTTGCAAAGTCAATCCCCAGCTTAGATACACCATAACCCTCTTTGTATCTGTGCGGAATATAAAAATCTACATGTGCATATTGCTCATGAAGGAACTGATACATGGAGGCAACAGCCGTAGTGCCATCAACATCATAATCGCCATAGACCAAAATCTTTTCCCCTTTTTGCATGGCACTGGTGATGCGGTTAACAGCCAGTTGCATGTCTTTCATCAGCCAAGGGTCATGCAGGTCTTCCAGGCCGGGTCTGAAAAAAGATTTGGCTTGGGCATAATCATGAATACCTCTGCTGACAAGGATTCCGCATATAACAGGGTGAATACGCAGACTGGCTTGTAAAGACTGGCTAATAGCAAGATCAGTCTTCTGTATGTTCCATCTTTTCTCCATAACTAAAAATTCCGATCAGTGGTATAACGCACCAGTTCTTCCAGTGCATCTTTTGCTGCTGATTGGGGGAAACGATGGAGGATAGACAGTGCTTCATCTTTGAAGGCGTGCATTTTATCTGTGGCATATTGAATGCCGCCTGATTGCACTACCTGATCCAGAATGAAACGCACTTTATCCTTATCCGTATTTTCGTTCTTGACGATGTAAATTAATTTTTTTCTGGTTGCCGCATCGCAGTTGTTCAGCGTATAAATTAATGGCAGGGTAAGCTTCTTTTCTTTAATATCATTACCCGTTGGTTTGCCAACATCCAGTGTGCCATAATCAAATAAATCATCCTTAATCTGAAAAGCCATGCCTACCAGTTCGCCAAAACGTTTCATGTCTTGTACGGCTGCCTCATCTTTACAGGTAGTATAGGCACCGGCGGCACAAGCAGCTGCCAGGAGTGAAGCTGTTTTGCCCTTGATGATTTCGTAATACACTTCTTCTTTCAGGTTCAGGTTTCTGGATTTTTCCAGTTGCAACAGCTCGCCCTCACTCATCAGCCTTACTGCATCAGAGAGAATCTGTAATACCTTGAAATCGTCATTATTCAATGATAACAACAGACCTTTCGACAGTAAATAATCGCCCACCAGCACAGCAATCTTATTCTTCCACAATGCATTGATAGAAAAAAAGCCCCTTCGTTCCATGGCATCATCCACCACATCATCATGCACCAAAGTGGCCGTATGCAATAGTTCTACCAGAGAAGCGGCACGATAGGAGCTTTCGTTGATTTCGCCACCTAAACGGGCACTCAGCAGCACAAACATGGGTCTTAGCTGCTTACCCTTTCTTTTGACGATATAATGCATGATTCTGTCGAGCAGAGGTACCCGGCTTTTCACCGCATCCCGGAAGTGGATTTCAAACTGCTCAAGCTCTGCTCCTATGACTGATTTGGCTAAGTTCATGAGAATATGCTGCAATATAAGCCATCGGGCAATAACGAGCAGTGATTCAGCGTTTTAAGCCCTAATTGGGATTGTAAAAAGTGATAAAAGCGTTAAACTCTTGAGTATCAGGCAGCAACTGACACCCGGAATCTACCTTTATCCTTAGCAATCGAAAAATACCGTCTATGAAACAAGCGAGGTTACTCATGTTGCTGAGCGCATGTTTGATTACGCTGGCAGCAGCAGCTCAGAACGACTGGGGTTGGGACTGGAAGGATTCTTCCAAAGTTCCAGTTAAAAGGGCACCCCAATACACAGAATTCCTGAACAATCAGTTCCCTTATCCTCCTAAGCCTAGAAATCAGATAGAAATTGGTGCTGGTATTGGTTATGCATCTATCTATGGCGATGTATCCCAGCGTCCTGGTTTTGGAGGTACAATATCCGTAAGAAAAGCCATTGACCATTTTTGGTCTGTAAGGGCATCTTATAACGGGTTTATGGCTTACGGACAAGACTGGAAACTGCGTGTGCCTAATGTAGTAACACCGGCTCCGGGTCCTTGGGCGGCTTATGGTGCGGGTGGATACTTGCCTAATTTCAGAAACCAGACCCACATGGGTTCGGTAGATATCATTTATTCTATTAACCCAGCGTCTTACTATCGTGGCAATCCTAAGTTCAATATTTATATATTAGCTGGCTACGGTATTCTGGGTTCAGATGTGGATGTAGATGCTCGTCAGGGTGATGCTGTAACCGGTACTACTTACACTGCTGGTTATGCGGGTATCAACTTCTTTGGAAAAAAATCAGATATCAAGAAAGCGGCAAGAAGTATTCAGGATGGTCAGTATGAAACCAATGCACCTGTTGCCAATAATGGTCGCGATCCAATTACACGATTAAACCGTAACTGGTTGGTAAGACATGCCATGACTTTTGGTGGTGGTATTGCATATAAGTTATCAAATAAAATCAACGTAGGCCTTGAGCAGAAATTCGTGAATGCGTTTAATGATGATATGGATGGTTTGTATGAAGGCAATGCCAATGATATTGTGGCCCTTTCTACGGTTCGTTTGAACTATAATTTCGGTTCACCTGATAAGGCTGTACAGCCCTTATGGTGGATTAATCCCAACAATTATCTCTATAATGAGCTGAATAATCCCCGTCATATGAAGCAGCCAAAGATTTTGCTGCCTGACGGCGATAATGATGGTGTAACTGATCAGTTCGACTTAGAACCGAATACACCTGCTGGTGCAGCAGTAGATGCACATGGCCGTGCAAAAGATACGGATGGTGATGGTGTGCCAGATTATAAGGATAAGGAGATCTTAACGCAATTGAGCTGTTTCCCTGTAGACAAGGATGGTGTGGGCAAATGTCCGGAGCCTGCTTGTTGCAAGGAAATCAAGGATATGATGGCTAATTGGAAACCTAGTAGCGGCGGAACCGGTGGTACAGGCGGTGGCATGGATGGTACCATTACAGAATGCGCTATTGGTGATTTGCCCAGCGTAGTATTCAAGAAAGGGGCACAGTTAAGCAGAGAAGCGCAAAGCGCATTAGCCGCTGCAGCTGCCAAAATAAAAGCCAACCCAAGCTGTAAAGTGAAACTGATTGGTTACGGTACTTCCAGCAAGAATGCACAACAGTTGAGTTGGGAGCGTGTAAATGCAGTGAAGAAATACCTGGTAGAACAACAGGGTATTTCAGAAACCAGGATCATCTTCTCTTATGGACAGGATGGCGATGCCAATACAGTAGATATTCAGGCTACTACAGAGGAAGGTCCGATGAACCTGCCTGCGCCGCATCCTAATTTGAAAGGAAGAGGTTAATAGACAAAACGTTATACGTAAAAAGTCCCGCATCTGCGGGACTTTTTTGTTACATAAGCTTGTTAAGCCACTACAAGGTCTTCACATGTCATACGACGCAAATCTGTTTGCTATACGCTGATTTTTGTATATATAATGATGTGTGATTAAGCCATTAAGGAAGCAGGTTGCAGAATTTGAAATAGAATGCCGCTATTGTATCTTTTTTGACGATTTTATTTCAATACTTGTTGGCCGTGGCGATTAATTTCCCATTATTATTAATAATCATGTGTTGTTGATTATTAGTAAACCCGAGCTATGAACCCTGTAAAGGTACTTTTGGTAGAAGATGAGATTAGGATTCTGACGACGCTTGAATACATTTTACAGCGCAATGGTTATGAAGTGGTGACCGCTGGGAATGGGGTTGAAGCATTGGAGGTTGTGAAGGCGTATACGCCTGATATAATCCTATGTGATGTGATGATGCCCAAAATGGATGGGTATGATTTTCTGCGCCAATACAGGAGTACTGTTAATGCCAGTACCCCATTTATCTTCCTCACAGCAAAGTCTGATTATAGCGATATCCGCAGCGGTATGGCCTTGGGAGCCGATGATTATTTGGTAAAACCTGTACGTTCTGAAGAGTTGATTCATGCCATTACCACTCGTTTGAACAGAAGTGAGCAGATTAACGATGCAGTTCTGCGAGAAATAACCAGGTTAGAAAAGGGGATGTCTTTATTGACCAATCATGAGTTTAATACACCCATGACGGCAATAGTTGGCTTTCTTAGTTTAATTAAGTCTAGCTTTGATAAAATAGACAAAGAGACTTTACGACAATACCTCGATTATATACAGGATGCCACAGAAAGACTGCAAAGACTAATGTCGAAAATTCGTTGGTGGCAGCAGTTAGAGGAGAATAACAGCTATGAGACTGGTAAAAAGCAAGTACAGGCCCATCAGTTGATTGAAAAAATAGTGAAGCAGGTTGCTGAAAAGTATAAGCGTTCTGAAGATTTGATTCTATCGCTTTCGCCGGATGTTAGTTTACTGATGCATGAGGAGTTATTAGATATTCTGGTATATGAGCTTGCCGACAATGCATTTAAGTTTACGCGAAAAAGCGAGTCTGTTGTAGTTAGTTTAAGGGCTTATCCTGAGCAGATGGAGATGATTGTAGCAGATTATGGCAATAAATCTACTGCTGCAGAGCTTGCTCAGTACGAGCCATTCGTTCAGTTTAATCGAAAGCAATTTGAACAGCAGGGCTTGGGTATTGGATTGCAATTGATCAAACTAATTGTGAAGCAGTTGCAGGGAAATATACAAATACTCGACAATGAGCCTGTTGGCATTAAAATCATTATCACAATCCCGTTAAATCAATAAAAATATGTTGGAAACAACACAATTCAGGCACACGCTACTTGTTGTAGAAGACAATAAAAAGCTTCGCATGCTACTCGTAGAGCTGCTGGGTAACCATTATAATGTGGTGGCTACAGACTCGGGAGAGAAAGTGGTTGAGCTGGTCTTGCAACATAAGCCAATTGTAATTCTCCTGGATGTTATGCTGAATGGCATGGTAGATGGCTTTTCAGTACTGCGCTTATTGAAACAGGATATGCGTTTTCAGGATATTTCTGTAATCATTATTTCAGGATTAGATCAGAGTGAGTTTATTGAGAAAGGGCTTAGCCTTGGTGCCAACGATTATATCACCAAGCCTTTGTCTATTAAAGTGCTGGAAAGTAAAGTAGAGAACCTGATCAAGTTGCGCAATGCTATTCTGCAAACAACCATACAGCAGCAGTTTCCGGTAATTGGTGAGTCTAAGGATAAGAGTTCTTTCATGAAGACTTTTGAAACCCTGATTGAAGACATGATTACCAATGATTATGATCTATCCATTAAAGAAATTGCTGCTAAACTTAATCTCAGCTTAAGCACTTTTGAGCGAACGATTAAGAAGATCTATAAGCAAACGCCTAATAAATATATCATGTACCGTAAGCTGGAGAAAGCGCACCTGTTGTTGCAGCAAACCCAAATGCCTGTGAAACAGATTGCATTTATGCTGGGCTTTAATTCAGTGTCGTATTTTGCTAAATGCTATAGAGCCAGATTTAAAGAAACCCCTTCTCAAACGGCTAAGCGAAATTAAAGATGTCAATAAATAGGTATAAAAAAAGGAGGTGTTTCAACCTCCTTTTTTGTTTAGTATAAATGTGTTACCAATGGTATGGTGAACCATTTTCCTGAAGGGTCGTTCTTGAATACTTCTAAAGTGGTATTGTATTGTCCTGAGCCAGATTCTACCTGTACCTGCATCACTTCCTTTTCGTAATCATCCTTAATCACCAGCAGACGGAAGAATTCAGGCGCCGTTTCTGGTCTGTAATGCAACTCAAATTGAATATGGGCATCGTGAAACTCCATTCTGTCAGGCGTATTGGTTTTGCCATTGAAATAATGCACCTGAATGGTTCTGGGCTGTGTGTTTTTGATGCTCACAGTGTATACCTTATTCAGAGAAGCCGTGTCTGTTAAAGAACGGCTTCCTGAATAATTGGGGGTAATGTCAAGTAAGGCCATCATAAGTATTAGATTTCCAAAACAATAACCAATGAGACATAAAAGTCTTTCAAAAAGAGTTTTATAAGAATAAGTTTCTAGTCAATCATTGTTACAATTTCGGATACTTCATCACTTTTATAATCTATTAATAAGCACCCAAGTAGATCCCACACAGATATACTCAACCAACCTAACTCCTCCAAGGCTTCTGAAATTATCAATAGAGCTACTTGTATTAAAAGCATTTACTGTAACTATCTTATTGTCGTTTATGTTTCTGATAATAACTCTCTTTCCCTCGTTTGAGCTTGTGGGTGGCATTGTTATGGTAATATCTCCTCCGTTGTTAGTAACATTGATAATGCTCATCTGTTGATTTAATAAGCCTGTATTAGTTACAAGAGTAGAAAAATTTGTATTGTTTATCGCGACTGTAATATTACTGGATAATAATGTAGAAAAACTTCCAAGTCTAACAGAGTTAAAGCTTGAGATGGTATTTCCTGAAATACTTATTCCATCACCAGCAGTCAACGTGTTTTGCTTAGTATTTATTAGTGCATTTACGGAATCAACACCTTTTTGGCGGTAAGCTTTTGTGCTATAAATAGAGCTATCTGTTGTATTAGATAAATTTGCCGAAATTGTTCCTCCGCTAATCGATATACCCGTACCTGCAGTAATTACAGTTCCATTTGCAGCTAGAATTTGTGCTGCTGTGCCACCTGATCTTACAAAGCTACTTGCAGTAATATTACCTGCGTTAAAGTTTCCAGAAGCATCACGTGCTACAATTGCATTGTTGGTATTGGCACTAGTTGCAGTTGTGGCGGAGTTGGCTACTTTGCCGGCTGAACTAATCGTCGCAAGTTTACTGTCAGCAATAGCAGCATTTGCAGCAATTTTTGCATTGGTTACCGCACCATCAGCAATATCTACTTCCACAACAGCACCGGCTGCAATCTTTGCAGTTGTAATAGCCGCATCTGCAATTTTAGCTGTAGTTACGGCACCATCAGCAATATTGGCTGTAGCTACTGCATTATTAGCCAGTGTGGTGGCAATGCTGGTAGCACCGCTGCCTGTAACTGCTCCACTCAATGTAATGGTTTGGTTGGCAGTCAGGAAGTTGGGTGTCCAGGGTTCCCATTTATTGCGGATATTGTTGTTGGCGCTTGTAGCGTTGTAGCGCAAGATCTGGCCATCTAGAGGCTGAGTGTTTACCACATCATTCAGACTATTCAGGTTGCCACCACTTGTTGTGGCAGAAATTGTATTACCTGTAATGCTGATACCTGTACCTGCAACTAAGGTGTTTTGTTTACCATTAATGGCGTTACGGTAGCTCGTCAGCATATTGGCTGTATCGCTGATGTTTAACTTGCCTACCTGTACAGTGTTGAGTGTATTGCGGTAGTTGTTTAACATCGTAGCCGTATCGCTCGTGTTTAATTTACCATTCAGCGACACCGTATTCGTATTAATAGCATTACGGTAATTTGTCAGCATATTGGCTGTATCACTAATATTCAGCTTGCCAACTTGTACTGTATTCAGTGTTGTACGGTAGTTGTTGAGCATAGTCGCTGTATCAGCGATGTTTACCTTGGTATTGAGACCAGCGGTAACATTAGCCTGCTTCGCATAGTTAGTGAGCATATTAGCTGTATCGCTGGTGTTGAGCTTGCCGTTTACTGCTACAGTGTTGGTATTGATAGCAGTGCGGTAGTTATTCAGCATTGACGCTGTATCAGTGTACTTCACTTTATCAGCAGCAACTGCATCCAGATTAATCTTACGAGCATAATCGTTCAGCATAGCAGCTGTATCAGCGATATTTACCTTAGTATTCAGACCTGCGGTAACATTAGCCTGCTTGGCATAGTTGGTCAGCATGCTTGCGGTGTCAGCGATGTTTACCTTGGTATTCAAGCCCACAGTAACATTAGCCTGCTTCGCATAGTTAGTCAGCATGCTGGCAGTATCGCTGGTGTTCAGTTTGCCGTTTACTGCTACAGTGTTGGTATTGATAGCAGTGCGGTAGTTGTTCAACATTGACGCTGTATCAGTGTACTTGACTTTATCGGCAGCAACTGCATCCAGACTGATCTTACGAGCGTAGTCGTTCAGCATAGCTGCAGTGTCAGCGATGTTTACCTTGGTATTCAAGCCCACAGTAACATTAGCCTGCTTCGCATAGTTAGTCAGCATGCTGGCAGTATCGCTGGTGTTCAGCTTACCGTTTACTGCTGCAGTGTTGGTATTGATAGCAGTGCGGTAGTTGT
>Ga0315904_10012701_pt1 | contig 10613 bp, 10 predicted proteins | sample LakEriMetagenome_6_FD_203529 | JGI IMG/M metagenome (GOLD analysis project Ga0315904, IMG submission 203529) | Freshwater fungal communities from buoy surface, Lake Erie, Ohio, United States - Buoy 12 MA120 | ecosystem: Environmental > Aquatic > Freshwater > Lake | place: USA: Lake Erie, Ohio... | reverse complement strand
CCGCCGATAGCAAGGGCAAATCCGAAATCTCTGGCTATGCGCTGTTTGACGATCACCGGGCAGAGCTTGGCTATGCCGCCATCATGACCCCCGGCACGGTGGCGGGCTTCGCGCATTTCCACGCGCAGTTTTGCTCCATGGATTGGGCCGATGTGCTGGCGCCCGCCGTCGCCATGGCGCGGGATGGCGTGCTGGTAACGCCCTTCTTTCGTGATTTCCTGGTGCGAAAGCCACAGCCAGGTCTGCCCAGCGGCATGCAGCGCGTGACGAAAACCAAAGCCTGCGCTGCGCTTTATCTGAACCAGGCCGGGCAATTGCATGAGGTTGGCGAAAAGCTGGTGCATGCCGAGATGGCGCGCACGCTGGAACGCATCGCCGCCAAGGGCGCACAGGATTTTTATGCGGGCGAAATCGCTGGGCAGATCATGAATGACTTTGCGCAAAACGGCGCCTTCATCACCGCCGATGATTTGCGCAATTACCGTGTGCGCGAAAGCGCGCCGGTGATTGGCACCTATCGCGGCTACAAGATTTCATCGAACCCACCACCGGGATCGGGCGCGGTGCTGATCGCCATGCTGAACATCCTGGAACAATTCGATCTTGGCGCTTTCCCCGCCGGCAGTGCCGGGCATTATGATCTGGTGGCGCGCGCCATGGCGGCGGCGCATCACGACCGGGATGAGGCGCTGGGCGATCCGGATTTTGTGCCGGTTCCAACCGAATCTCTCATGTCAAAGGACCGCGCCGTCACATGGGCCAAACGCATCCGGGATGGCTGGCTGCCCGGTGGGCGGGTTGGTGAACCCCCTTCCTGCACCACACATCTTTCTGTTTGGGATGCGGCAGGGAATTGCGTTTCCGTCACGCATACGCTTGGCACCGGTGCCGGCGTGGTGACACCAGGCCTTGGCTTCAATTGGAACAACGCCATGAAGCTGTTTGATATGCGCCCAGGCCGCGCCAATAGCATCGCGCCCGGCAAGGCGCGCACCACCGGCATGGTGCCAACCATTGTCACTAAGGATGATGAGCCATGGCTGATTGTCGGCGCGCCTGGGGGCAGCGTGATCATCTCCGCCGTGCTCACCACCATCATCAATGCGATTGATTTCGGCATGTCGGCGGTGGAATCGGTTTCCTTCCCGCGCATCCATTGCGAAGGCGGGCCGGTTTTCTGCGAAGCCCGCGTGCAGGGGGATGTGGTGGAATCGCTGCGCCGCCTGGGGCATGAGGTGCGCCATTCGCCGATTTCCTATGACCCGACCATGAGCCGCGCGCATGCCATCCTGCTGCGCGATGGCAAGCCTGCGGGCGGTGCCGATCCGCGCGGTGGTGGCGGTGTGGCTGTGGCCTGGTAGGCGCTATTCCCGAAATCGCGCCTGGAATATAGAACAGGGCAAAACAATCATTCGAAAGCCATGGAAATGACCACGCAACGCAAAACCGCCTTGATCACCGGCGCCGGCCGCAATATTGGCCGCGCCATTGCGCTTGACCTCGCGCGCATGGGTTTCAACGTCGTCATCAATGGATCGCGCAATCGCGACGCCTGCGAAAAGGTCGCTGCCGAAGCCCGCGCAATGGGCGTGGAGGCTTTGGTTGCCATGGCCGATGTTGGCGTGCAGGAAGAATGCGCGCGCATCGCACGCGACGCCATTGCGAGCTTCGGCGCGGTGGATGTGCTGGTGAATAATGCCGCGCTTCGCCCCGATGGTCGTTTCCTGGAAATGAGCGACGCGGATTGGCGCCGCGTGATTTCGGTTGATCTTGATTCCAGCGTTTGGCTTTCCCGCGCCTGCCTGCCGGGGATGCTGGATCGTGGCTGGGGGCGGATTGTGAACCTGCTCGGCATGAATGCCATTCATGGCTATAATGGCCGCGCGGCGGTTTCGGTTTCCAAGCATGGGCTTTGGGGGCTGACCAAGGCGCTGGCGAAGGAATTCGGCGCCAAGGGAATCACCACCAATGCGGTCTCACCTGGCCCCATCGCCGGGGAACGTGATGATGAGGCATCGCATCACCACATCGCCAGCATGGTATCGCGCGTGCCGGTGGGCCGGCTTGGGCAGCCGCATGAAATCGCGGCGGTTGTCTCCATGCTGGTTTCCGACGGTGGCGCCTTCGTCAATGGCCAGATGATCCAGGTGAATGGTGGTGCGGAGACGTGATTATGGCGGCGTAAGGCCCGGCGGCGGCAGGGCCGTGCCACGTGGGCCGAAGGCGCTTTGGTTTTCGCTTTTCTCGCAGGCCGCCAATGCCAGGGCGAGCAAGATCACACATCTGAGCGCCATGCCGCACTCTCCTCGATATCCGCGCTGGGGTTAGCATGAAAACGCGCTCTGCGCTAAACGCGCGGCCACCCAAGCCTTGAACGGAATGCCTGCCATGACCGAAACCCAACCCAGCATCCAACCCATGATCGGCCTGATCGGCGGTTCCGGGCTTTATGACATGGAAGGGCTGGAAGATCGCCGCTGGGTGAAGGTGCGCACGCCTTGGGGTGATCCTTCGGATGAAATTCTGACCGGTCGGCTGCATGGCGTGCCCTGCGCATTCCTGCCGCGCCATGGCCGCGGCCACCCCACGCCGCCCTCCGCGCTCAATTACCGGGCGAATATTGATGCGCTGAAGCGGATTGGCTGCACGGAGATCATCTCGCTTTCCGCCGTGGGTTCGCTGCGCGAGGATTTGCCGCCCGGTCATTTCGTGATTGTGGACCAGTTCATTGACCGGAGTTTCGCGCGCGAGAAATCCTTCTTCGGCACGGGCTGTGTTGCGCATGTCTCGGTCGCGCATCCGGTCTGCCCGCGTTTGGGTGATGCGCTGGAAGCAGCGGCACGCAAACTGGCGCTGCCGGTCACGCGTGGCGGCACATACCTTGTCATGGAAGGCCCGCAATTCAGCACCAAAGCGGAAAGTGAGCTTTACCGCGCCTGGGGCTGCAGCGTGATCGGCATGACGAATATGCCCGAAGCGAAACTCGCCCGCGAAGCCGAGCTTTGCTACGCCACTGTTGCCATGGTGACGGATTTTGATTGCTGGCACCCTGATCACGATGCGGTGACGGTGGATCAGGTGGTGAAGGTATTATTCTCCAACGCCGATAAGGCGCGTGCGCTGGTGCAACATGTGGTGCCCGCACTTGGCGCCAAGCGCGGCCCCTGCCCCGCCGGTTGTGATCGTGCGCTGGAACATGCGCTGATCACGGCGCCGGAAAAGCGCGACCCCGATCTGCTCGCGAAGTTGGATGTCGTGGCGAAGCGCGTTTTGGGCTGAGGCAGGGCCATCCATATGGCGGTCTCGGCCGGGTGCATGCAGCGCATCATGCGGCAGGATGCCGAAAATTAAGCGAAAACAAATATTTATGGATTTTCTGTCCCCCATGACAGCCCAAACGTACCACCCTGGCGGAAGCCGCCCGGCCCAGCGCCATTAAGAAATTTGCTAATTTTCTTGACTATTTAGGGCCTTTGTGATTGTAGGAGCGTAGAGGTATTGGACCATGAACCAAGACTTACTCGTGCGCCAAAGCGCCGTCCGAGATCTGTCGAAGCCCGTCGCAGCGAGCGCCGGGCCAGATCGCGTTGCGGGCTCAGCGCCGCCATCTCCCTCGTCAGAGGCCGGGCCCGCCAACCCGCGCCTGCGTGTTGACCGCGATTTGGGCGTGCTGGTGATTGAGTTTCGCGACATGACTGGCAGGGTTTCAGTTAGTGTTCCAACGCCTCGGGAGCTTGATGCCTATCGCGCGGCGATCGTCTATGGCATTGATTTGCCGAGCGATATCTCCCCCAATGGTCAATCCGCTGAAGCCCTCCTTAGGACCCGCCCCGGGCTGCCCCCCATGCAGGAGGCTCCGCTCCCTCTGGCGGAACGAGTGAGCCTGGATAATGGTGAAGGCCTAGGCGTAGACCGCGTCGCCTAACGCCGAGGAGCTTCTCTCGCCTTCGGACCGCGCCGTGCAGTTCCAGTGTTGCTTCGTCGGCCACAGCAACTCCTGGCTTTTGGCGCAAGATGCATATTGGATTGCCTTGAGAAGGTAGCTTTTCTTGGCAATAGAGGCGCTCAGTAGCGACATTGAAGCGCTGCATGTGAAGGGGGCAGTAGCCCATCCTTCCAGCAAGCCATGCGCGACAAGCTGCCGCAGCAATGCCAGCATCCCCGTTTTGTTGCCTTTTGGCATCGCCACGCCATAGCGTTGACATGGGGCTTCATCGGGTGCGACGAAGCAACAAAACATGAAGCCGGAGCCGTTGTCATGATCCCCCATCTGTCGAAGCGCGCCCTTTTCACCGCCGGCGCCGCTGGCCTTGCCGCCGCAGCCCTGCCCGTTGCGCGTCAGGCGGCCGCGCAGCAAACGCCGCGCAATGCCCTGGTGATCGCCGCACAGATTGATGATCTTGTCGCACTCGACCCGCATCATTCCTTCGAAGTCACCGGCAGCGATCTGCTGAAGAATGTCTATGATCAGCTTTTCATCATTGATGATTCGAAGCCCAGCGCCGAATTGCTGCCGGGGCTTGCGGAAAGCTTCACGATTTCCGCCGATGGCAAGACCTTCACCTTCCGCATTCGCCAAGGCGTGCGCTTTCATTCCGGCAATCCGCTGACAGCCGAAGACGTGGCGTTTTCACTGCGCCGGCCGCTGCAGATCAATCGTACGCCGGCCTTCATGTATCGTTCGGTCGGGCTGACAGCGGATAATGTTGAACAGACCGTGCGGCAGACCGGCGATTTTGAAGTGCAGGTCACCTTCAATGAAGCCTATGCGCCAACGCTTATCCAAAACCTGTTCACCGCAACCATTGCGTCGGTGTTGGACAGCAAGCTTGTACTGCAAAACGCCGGAGAGGATCGCGGCAATACCTGGCTCAATCGCAATTCAGCGGGCTCTGGCGCCTTTCGCCTGACACGCTATCAGCCCAATGAAAGCTATACGCTGGACCGCAATGATGGCTGGTGGCGTGGCCGGGCCAATATGCAGCGCGTGATTGTGCGCCATGTGCCGGAAGCCGCCACCCAACGCCTGCTGCTGGAACGTGGCGATGTGGATGTGGCCCGCAACCTGACGCCCACGGATATTGCCGCGCTGCGCGGCCGACCCGGCATCACCATCCAGGAATTTCCGCGCGGCACCATTCAGTATTTCAGCGCGAATCTGGGAGACCCGATCCTGTCCAATCCGCGCGTCATTGAAGCGATCAAGCATCTCGTGGATTATGACGCGATTGCGAATAATTTGCTGCCGGGGCAAGTGTTTCCGCATCAATCCTTCATCCCGCGCGCCATCCTGGGTGAGGTGAATGAACGCCCCTGGCGCTTTGACCCTACGCGTGCGCGCGCCTTGCTCGCGGAAGCGGGGCACCCCAATGGCATTCGCCTGACGATGGATACGGCGAATACCTTTCCATCCCTTGATGTTGCGCAGGCCTTGCAGGCAAGCTTCGCCCGCGGCGGCGTGACGCTTGAAGTGTTGCCGGCAACCGGCGCGCAGGTATTGGCGAAATTCCGGGCGCGCAACCATCAATTGTTCATTGGCATTTGGGGGCTCGGCTATCCTGACCCGCACTACAACGCCGACAGCTTCGCGCATAATCCGCCCGGGGCGAATAATCCGGGCAAGCTTACGTGGCGCAACAATTGGAATATCCCGGAACTCACCACGCGCACTGAAGCCGCGATGCGGGAGCGTGATCAGAATGCGCGCGCGGCGATTTATCGTCAGATCCAGACGGAATTCATGGGTACCTCCCCCTTTGCGGTATTTGCGCAGCAGCAGGTGCAAGTCGCCGTGCGCAGCAACCTGACCGGCTATGCCGCAAGCTCACCCGGGCTTTCAGCAATTCTTTGGCGTGCGACCAAGGGATAAGGTGAAGGCCAATATTGCGCTACGCCAAAGCTCAGGCTTCCTGTTTCAGGTTGCGCTGACGCTGCTTGGATTGCTGGCGGTCACTTTCTTCATCGGGCGGGTGGTGCCGATTGATCCTGTGCTCGCCGTGGTGGGCGACCAGGCGCCGCGCGATGTCTATGAAGCGGTGAAACGAGAGCTTGGGCTCGACCAACCGCTTTGGTGGCAATTCTGGGTCTATGTGCAGAAAATGGCCGTGGGCGATTTCGGCCAGTCGCTGGTGACCAATCGCCCGGTGATCGAGGACATCAAGCGCGTTTTTCCAGCGACATTGGAACTGGCCACCTTTGCCACCATCATCGGTGTGGCGCTTGGCGTGCCCATGGGCATTGCTGGCGCCGTTTGGCAGGATCGCTGGCCGGATCAGCTGGTGCGCGTCGTCGGGCTTGTTGGCTATTCCGTGCCGATCTTCTGGCTTGGCATTATCGGCTTGCTGGTCTTCTACGGCATTCTTGGCTGGGTGCAGGGACCTGGCAGGCTCGGCGTTTTCTTTGAAGACATGGTGCCTGTGGTCACCGGCGTGATCCTGATTGATGCGGCTATTGCGCAGGAGTGGGAGGTGTTTTGGAACGCCTTCGGCCATGTTGTGCTGCCATCAGCGGTGCTTGGCTATTTTTCGGTGGCCTATATCGCGCGCATGACACGCAGCTTCATGCTGGAACAGCTCAATCAGGAATACATCATCACCGCGCGCGCGAAAGGTGTGTCAGAAGCACGCATCATCTGGGTGCATGCCTTGCGCAATGTCTCGGTCCCGCTGGTAACCGTGATTGCGCTTTCCTATGCGCGGCTGCTGGAAGGGGCGGTGCTGACCGAAACGGTCTTCGCCTGGCCCGGGCTTGGCCGCTATCTGACAACGGCGCTGCTGGCTGCCGATATGAATGCAGTGCTGGGGGCGACGATTGTTGTGGGGCTGATCTTCGTCGGCATCAATCTTTTGTCCGATCTGCTGTATCGCTTGCTGGACCCACGCGCGAAATGAGCGATCACGCCGAACATGGCTGGCGCGCCCGGCTGCTTTCCGAGACGCCGCGCTCCCGCCGCGAAGCGAAGCTTGGTCAGGCTTATCGCGGCTGGCTGCAATTTCGCCAAAATCGCCTTGCGCTGCTGGGGCTGGCGATTGTTGTGGCGCTTATTCTGGTGGCAGTACTGGCGCCCTGGATTGCGCCGCATCACCCGCATGAACAGAATCTGGCGCAACGATTACTGCCGCCCGGCACGGGCGCGCATCTGCTGGGCACGGATGAATTCGGGCGCGATATCCTTTCGCGCATCATCTATGGCGCGCGTGTGACGCTTTACATTGTGGTGCTGGTCGCGCTGATCGCCGCACCGATCGGGCTGATGGTTGGCACCGCCGCGGGCTATCTGGGTGGCTGGCTGGATGCCGCGCTGATGCGCATTACCGATGTGTTCCTTTCCTTCCCAAGCCTTATTCTGGCGCTTGCCTTTGTCGCGGCTTTGGGGCCGGGGATTGAAAACGCGGTCATTGCCATCGCGCTCACCTCCTGGCCGCCCTATGCGCGCATCGCGCGGGCCGAGACAATGACCATCCGCAATAGTGATTTCATCGCAGTGGCGCGTATTCAGGGTGCGGGCACCGGGCGTATCCTGTTCCGCCATGTCATGCCGCTTTGTGTATCCTCCCTCACGGTGCGCGTAACACTTGATATGGCCGGCATCATCCTGACCGCAGCCGGGCTTGGCTTTCTGGGGCTGGGCGCACAGCCTCCCATGGCGGAATGGGGGGCCATGGTTTCTTCCGGGCGGCGCTATATTCTGGATCAATGGTGGGTCGCGACCATTCCGGGGCTGGCGATTTTCATCGTAAGCCTTGCCTTCAATCTTTTGGGTGATGGCCTGCGCGATGTGCTTGACCCAAGGCAGAAGAAATGAAGCCGCTGCTGGAAGTGGAGGATTTGCGGGTCAGCTTCGCCACGCCAACCGGGCGCTTTGACGCCGTGCGCGGCGTATCCTTCAGCCTTGGGCGCGAAAGGCTTGGCATTGTCGGCGAATCAGGTTCGGGCAAATCGCTCACGGGCCGAGCCATCATGCGCCTGCTGCCGCCGGCAGCGCGGATGGAAGCACGCAAGCTCAGTTTTGATGGCATTGATTTGCTGAGTGCCTCCACCCGCCAATTGCGCGGTATTCGCGGCGCACGCATTTCGCTTGTGCTGCAGGATCCGAAGTATTCGCTCAATCCTGTCATGACAGTGGGCGAGCAGATTGCGGAAGCGGCGCGCATCCATGGCAGGGTTTCCGCGCGTGAGGCGCGGCGCAAGGCGCTGGAGATGTTGGAAGCAGTGCGCATCCGCGATCCGGAACGCGTCATGCGGCTTTACCCGCATGAGGTTTCAGGCGGCATGGGCCAGCGCATCATGATTGCGATGATGCTGGTGCCGGAACCCGATTTGCTGATTGCCGATGAACCGACCAGCGCGCTTGATGTCACGGTGCAAATGCAGGTTCTGGCCATTCTGGATGATCTTGTGGCCAGGCGCGGCATGGGGCTGATTTTCATCAGCCATGATCTTGATCTGGTTGGCAGTTTTTGTGATCGCGTTCTGGTCATGTATGCCGGCCGCGTCATGGAAGAACGTGCCGCCCGTGATCTTGCTGCTGCGACGCACCCCTATACGCAAGGCCTGCTCCGCAGCCTGCCGCGCATCGCCGATGACCGCGCGGAATTGCCGACCCTGTCGCGCGATCCAGCCTGGCTGGACGCCTAAGCGATGATCACCATCCGCGATCTGGTGGTGAGCTTCGGGCAGGGCCGCGATGCGGTGCATGCGGTGCGCGGCATTTCCTTTGCCGTCGCAGAAGGGGAAAGCTTCGGCCTGGTGGGCGAAAGCGGCAGCGGCAAATCCACCGTGCTGCGCGCCTTGGCGGGGCTTAATCGCAACTGGACCGGTGAGGCGAGCATCAATGGCCTTGATGTGGCCACGCGTGACGCGCGCCTGCCGCGCCTTGTGCAAATGGTGTTTCAGGACCCTTACGCATCGCTCCATCCACGCCATACGGTTGATCGCACCCTGTCGGAGCCGCTGGAAATCCATGGCGTTGGCAATGTCGCCGCGCGGGTCGAAAAGGCTTTGGTGGATGTCGGGCTTGGGGCGAGTTTTCGCTTCCGCTATCCCAATCAGCTTTCTGGCGGGCAACGCCAGCGCGTGGCCATTGCGCGCGCGCTGATGCTGGAACCCAAGGTGCTGCTGCTGGATGAACCAACCAGCGCGCTTGATGTCAGCGTGCAGGCGGAAATCCTGAACCTGCTGCGCGGGCTGCGCATGGCGCAGCGCCTGACCATCATTCTGGTCAGCCATAATCTGGCAGTGGTGGCGCATATGTGCGACCGGCTGGCAGTGATGAATCGCGGCCTGATCGTGGAGGAGATGGATATCGCGACCCTTCGCCACGAAGACCCAAAGCAGGCCTATACGCGCCAGCTTTTGCTGGCTTCCAAGGGCTATGACCGGGAAGCCGCGGCGCGGCTGGTGACCTATGATTGAGGGATGCGCTTTGGCGCTGAATTGATAACTGGCAAACCGCCATCTTCGCGTCAGGAAATCGCAACAATAGGCGAGTTTATCTTTGGTGAGCTCGGAGGGATTCGAACCCTCGACCTACAGATTAAAAGTCCGTTGCTCTACCAGCTGAGCTACGAGCTCCCAAACACGGCGGGCGCCTTAGCACGGCGCCGCGCCTTTACCAACAGCAGGCTTCAGGCGTTATCCGCTGCCACCTTCATGCTGCGGATGCGATCCGGTCCCTGCACCATGCCGGACCCGCCAGAGCCGCGCTTGATCTTGTCCACCGCATCCATGCCGGCAGTGACCTCACCCCAAATGGTGTATTGGCCATCAAGGCTCGGGATTGGCGCGAACATGATGAAGAATTGGCTATTCGCGCTATCGGGGTTGCTGGTGCGCGCCATGCCGCAAACGCCGCGCAGGAAGCGCGCGCGCGAAGGCTCGCTGAATTCTGCCGGCAAATCGGGTAGATCGGAACCACCCGTCCCGGTGCCGGTGGGGTCGCCGCCTTGCGCCATGAAGCCTTCAATCACGCGATGGAAGGGCACGTTATTGTAGAACCCCTGCCGCGCGAGGGTCTTGATCCGTTCCACATGCAAGGGCGCCAGATCGGGCCGCAGCTTGATGGTCACGGTGCCGTGCTCAATTTCCATGAGCAGGGTGTTTTCGCCTTCCCCGGCAGGGGCTTCAGTTTCGGACATGGTTTTGGTCTTTCGCTTCAGGTCTCAACGAATATCAGCGGCAACGCGCATGCTGCGCAGCCGATCCGGCCCGCGCACAATGCCATTCGGCGGATCGCCGCGCTTGATCTTGTCCACCGCATCCATGCCGGCGGTCACGCGGCCCCAGATGGTATATTGCCCATCCAAGGAAGGTGCCGGCGCGAACATGATGAAGAATTGGCTATTCGCGCTATTCGGGTCGGAAGACCGCGCCATGCCGCAAACACCGCGCAGAAACCGCGCGCGCGCAGGCTGGCTGAATTCCGCGGCCAGATTGGGCAAGGGCGAACCACCCGTGCCGGTCCCGGTGGGGTCGCCACCTTGCGCCATGAAGCCTTCGATCACGCGATGGAAGGGCGTATTGTCGTAAAAGCCGCGCCGCGCCAGCACCTTGATGCGTTCCACATGGCGCGGCGCCAGATCGGGCAGCAATTGGATGGTGACGCGCCCATCCTT
>Ga0315904_10012699_pt1 | contig 10613 bp, 10 predicted proteins | sample LakEriMetagenome_6_FD_203529 | JGI IMG/M metagenome (GOLD analysis project Ga0315904, IMG submission 203529) | Freshwater fungal communities from buoy surface, Lake Erie, Ohio, United States - Buoy 12 MA120 | ecosystem: Environmental > Aquatic > Freshwater > Lake | place: USA: Lake Erie, Ohio... | reverse complement strand
CGCCACCAAACTTCGCCGACAACACCGTCGCAATCGCCGCCGTCAGCGTCGTCTTGCCGTGGTCAACGTGACCAATCGTGCCCACATTCACGTGCGGTTTGGTCCGCTCAAACTTGCCTTTTGCCATCATGCACTCCTAACTATTTGATGAGAATGTTCAGGCACGCGCCCGACTGTACCGACTAACCAAAAATAAGCTGGTGCCCTTGACGTGGATTGAACACGTGGCCTCTCCCTTACCAAGGGAGTGCTCTACCACTGAGCTACAAGGGCTTGCCTGCCACCCGCCTGCATACCCCGCAGGCGAAAAGCAAAAACTCTGGAGCGGGTGAAGGGAATCGAACCCTCGTCATAAGCTTGGAAGGCTTCAGCTCTACCATTGAGCTACACCCGCAAGGGCGACCAACCGCGGCCACTACCACTGCTCTGATTCTATGCAGCAGAATCGTTAAATACTCGATAACGATTTTGCGCCTGGTGGAGGGGGCTGGATTCGAACCAGCGTACTCGCAAGAGGGCAGATTTACAGTCTGCTGCCATTAACCACTCGGCCACCCCTCCGCAGGGAACCGCAAACTATAGAGGGCGGCATTGGTTTTGTCAATTGAAATAATGCCGGCGATACTGTTATCTCAAGGATTTTCAAGGCAATTGCGCGTAGTGACGAGCCGGAAAAATCAGTACAGACGAACGAGTCGGGCGATAGCAAAAGCGGCCAGCGACCAGACCACCGTCGAGCCAAAGGGCAGACACAGCACGAGGTCTCGGAGCCGAAAGCGCACATCGCCAGGGACTCGCCCCACCCAGAGCCGGTCAAGAAACGGCAAAAGTGGATAAAAGACAGCAAGTAGCACGAAAATGGCAGCAACCCAGCGGATCATCGGCGTTCAGACAAAACGGGCCACAAGGAAGGCCATGAGTGAGATGAGAATAGTCGAGGCGAATGGCAAAAATATCTTTTTGCCAAAAATACTGAATCTGAAGTCGCCCGGCAAGCGTCCAATCCCCAGCCTCTCCAGCCAGGGAAGCGCGGAAGCAAGCACAATGAGTGTCATAAAAATAACCAACAACCAGCGGATCACCGTTGCCCTCCCCGCAGCGAGTGCCCATGCTGACTCATAGCCGGTAACTCTGATCCAGCGCGGCTATCGCCTGAGGTACATCCATCCGGCTTGCCAGCAGCAGTACTTTGAATAATTCGCCCATTTCTGCGGGGGAGGTCAGCTTTTGAACCGCATTGGCCACGGGTAACCAGTCCAAAGCATCCTCTGCTCGCCGCTCCTCAAGCAGACGGGGGAGTCCGGCGCCCAGCAGGAACGCCGCCTGATTCATGTAACCCGCAATCTGCAAACCAGCATCCAGCGCAGCACGGCCCATCTGGGTGAAATCCACATGGGCCGTGATGTCCTGTAACCCCACTCGGTAAAACGGGTCTGCGTGCGCATGATGCCGGTAGTGGCACATCAGGGTACCTGACGAGCGCTGCGACAAGTAATACTCGCGCGCGGGAAAACCATAATCGATCAGCACCGCCATTCCGCCCGTTCCGCTCGTCAGCATGTCGCCCAGCATACGAACGAAGCCTGCTTGCTGGGGATGAACCTCCGTCACATACCCCTCAGGCAAGCTGTCCGGATCGGGAATGTGCGAACACAAATCCTCGGCGGCGCCGCGCTCGCGGAACGCAAAACGTCCCGACTCCAGCGACACACCAAGCTCCATCCACCGCCCGTTCCGACGAACCACCAAGGAGACGGGCATTGCATCCAGCACCTCATTGCACAGCACCAATCCAGAGAATGTTACCGGGGGCGTGTCAAGCCAGCAGACTTCATCGCGCTCCGCGAGTCTATGTCGCTGCCGCTCTCGAAGATCACCAGACAGTTCAACGATCTGGTACTGCGCGACCTCCAGACCGTTGACAGCGGCAGCAGAGAGAAAGTCATCTGCCAGCTTGCCGGTGCCAGCACCGAACTCCAGCACCTGCAACGGGGAGGGCAGGTCGAGGCTGGCCGCGAACTGAGCGAGGGTCGCGCCAAACAGCGACGACATCTCAGGTGCGGTTGTAAAATCACCGCCTTTACCAAGCTTTGCAGCGCCACCAGCGTAATAGCCAAGACCTTTCGCGTACAGGGCCAGCTCCATGAAGCGAGCGAAAGAAATCCATTCTTGATGCGCTCTGATATCGTCTCGGATCAGGGACTCCAGCGCTTGAGACGCAGACAAGGCGTCTGCAGAGGGCTCAGGTAATTGCATCACGATATTGTAGAGAAGACTGGCTGCACAAACTGCAAAATTTCATTACGCTCCGCTTTAAACCGACAAACACTACGCTAACGAGTCCGTGATTCACACCCAAAAAACTGCCCTGGTGACCGGCGCTGCGAAGCGACTGGGGCGCTCGATCGCGCTCGGACTAGCCAGAGATGGATGGGACATAGTTGTCCACTACCGGTCCTCTGCCACCGACGCGCAGGTCACGGCACAGGAAATTCGACAACTGGGCAGGCAAGCTATCACTCTCGATGCTGATTTGGCAGATGAACAGGCGAGCCGCGCCCTTCTGCCTCGCGCCATCGCCAGTATCGGGCCGATCAGCTGCGTGGTGAACAGTGCGTCGCTGTTCGATTACGACAATGCGTCCAGCTTCTCTGTAAAGAAGCTGGATCAGCACATGCACGCAAACCTCGCCGCGCCCGTGCTGCTCTCGCAGGCGCTTCATGATGCAACGCCGGAAGGCTCCCAATCCGTTGTGATCAACCTGCTCGACCAAAAACTATTCAACCCCAATCCGGACTTTCTCTCCTACACCCTGTCCAAAGCGGCATTGCAGTCAGCTACTGTGTTGCTCGCGCAAGCGTTGGCGCCGAAAGTTCGCGTGGTGGGTCTCGCGCCGGGGCTCACCTTGGTGTCGGGAGACCAGACCGAGCAAGGCTTTGCAGCAGCGCATACCCAGACGCCGCTGGGCAAAAGCAGCACGCCCGACGACATCACGGCTGCCACCTGCTATCTTGCCAATGCCAAAGCCATCACCGGTACCGTGCTAGTGGTCGACGGCGGACAGCACCTGATGCCGCTGCCCCGCGATGTGATGTTCGTGGCCCAATGAGCTCAACCTGATTATCAACAGAATTCGTCCATGTCCTCTTTATTTTTGCATCCTGCACTGGCCAATTGCCGCAGACTTTTCTTGAGCAACTACGTAATCATGAGCCACATCGGTGTTCATGATTTTGAAAAAAAAGCCGAACAGCGCGTGCTTTTCAATGTCGAGCTCTTCATCCCGCTTTCCGAATCCACACCGACTCGCGATCAGCTCAGCGAAGTCGTGGATTATGATTTCATTCGAAACACCATAAAACAGCACGTCGCGCAGGGCCACGTGCAGCTGCAGGAAACCCTGTGTGACGACATCGTCCGCACGCTGCTTGCGCATCCCAAGGTGAAAGCCGTGCAAATCTCGACCCAGAAACCCGATGTATATCCTGACTGTGAAGCGGTCGGCGTGGAAGTGTTTCAGATAAAGGCGGCCTGACATGAACAGCCCGCTGACGGCGCGCCAGCTCGACAAAGTCGCCTACGAAAACAACAAGCTGCACAAGCGACTGTGCCGTTTGGTGGGTCAGGCGATCGGCGACTTCAACATGATCGACAACGGCGACAAGGTGATGGTCTGCCTTTCGGGTGGCAAAGACAGTTACGCACTACTCGATATTTTGCTGACGCTGCGCGAGCGCGCACCGATCCACTTCGATATCGTTGCGGTCAACCTTGATCAGAAACAGCCGAATTTTCCGGCGGATGTCCTCCCGGCTTATTTGCGTAGCATCAACGTGCCCTTCCATATCGAGACACAAGACACTTACAGTATCGTCAAGCGTGTCATCCCCGAAGGCAAAACGACGTGCTCGCTGTGTTCGCGATTACGCAGAGGGATTCTGTATCGGGTCGCTGGTGAGCTGGGTGCGACCAAGATCGCACTCGGCCATCATCGCGATGACATCATGGAGACCTTCTTCCTGAACATGTTCTTCGGGAGCAAACTGAAGGGTATGCCGCCGAAACTGCAGTCTGATGATGGCAAGCATATGGTGATACGTCCACTCGCCTATGTGCGCGAGGCAGACACCGAGCGATATGCTGAAATAAAAAATTTTCCGATTATTCCCTGCGATCTCTGTGGCAGTCAGGAAAATCTGCAGCGTAAACAAATCAAAAGCATGCTGCGTGAATGGGAAAAGAAATTCCCGGGACGGGTAGAAAACATTTTCTCTGCGCTATCCACGGTGATTCCCTCCCACCTGATGGATCGCTCAATGTTTGACTTCGCCGGCCTGACAGCTACCGGCATCGCGAGCACAGGTGGCGATATCGCTTTTGACGAGGAGCCTTGCGCCACAGGGGAGTCAGCGAACATCATTCGCCTGCACCCGGCGGGTGATGATGACGAGGATTAAGGCTCAGTTTCCGATTGACCGGCTCTGAGTCATCGCGAAGTTTCCGCGAAATCCCCTGATTTCCTGCGAGGCCGCGCGAAGGGTGCATGCTAAAATTTTGCACCTCTTTATATTCCGCCTATGAACGTTGTCATTCTCGCTGCAGGCATGGGAAAGCGCATGCAATCCGACCTGCCCAAGGTTCTGCACGCGCTGGGCGGCAAGCCACTGCTCTCCCACGTCGTCGACACCGCGCGCCAGCTATCGCCCTCTCGCTGCTGCGTGATCTATGGGCATGGGGGCGATGCTGTGCCCAGCCGGCTCGCATCGGACGATCTGCATTTCGTGCTGCAGGAGCCGCAGCTTGGAACGGGTCACGCGGTCATGCAAGCAGTGCCTGTACTGAATGACGACGAGCCCACGCTGGTGCTGTATGGCGATGTGCCACTGACCAGTATCAGTACGCTGAAGTCACTCGCTGCCAAGGCGGGAAAAGACAAGCTTGCCGTACTCACCATTGAACTCGACGACCCTTCCGGCTACGGCAGGATCGTCCGCGAGCAGCAACGCATCGTGCGCATCGTCGAGCAAAAAGATGCTGATGATAACGAGCGCAAGATACGTGAAATCAATACTGGCATACTCGTCGCGCCGACCCGCAAGCTCAAAGAATGGCTATCGCGCCTTTCGAATGACAATGCGCAGCGCGAGTACTACCTGACCGATATCATCGCGCAGGCCGTTCACGATGGCGTGTCAGTCGAATCATCACAACCCTCGCATGCGTGGGAAACACTCGGCGTCAATAGCAAGGTGCAACTGGCACAGCTAGAGCGCATCTACCAGAACAACATCGCGAACCAGCTATTAGAACAGGGAGTGACGCTCACCGATCCGATGCGGCTCGATGTGCGCGGCACGCTGCATTGCGGCCGCGACGTGACGATCGACGTGAACTGCGTATTCGAGGGCGAGGTCGAACTCGGCGATCGGGTACAGATCGATGCGAACTGCGTGATACGCAACACACGCATCGACGCAGGCACTCACATCAAAGCTTTTACGCACATTGAAGACGCCATCATTGGTTCAGGCTCGCAGATCGGGCCCTACGCGCGGCTGCGTCCCGGTACGGCATTGGCCGACGATGTACATATCGGCAACTTCGTCGAGGTGAAGAACAGTCAGTTCGGCGCGCACAGCAAGGCCAACCATCTCGCCTATGTAGGTGATGCCAGCGTCGGCCAACGCGTGAACATCGGTGCCGGCACCATCACCTGCAATTACGATGGCGCAAACAAGCACCGAACCGTGATCGAGGATGATGCATTCATCGGCAGTGACACACAACTGGTGGCGCCAGTCACGGTGGGGCGCGGCGCCACACTGGGCGCAGGAACAACACTGACCAAGGACGCGCCGGCCGACAGCCTGACCGTGTCGCGCGCTAAGCAAACCAGCATCACGGGCTGGCAACGGCCTGTCAAATCGAAGAAATAGGATCCCCCATGTGCGGCATCGTTGGCGCCGTCGCCCAGCGCGACATCGTTCCCATCCTGCTCGAAGGACTCAAGCGCCTCGAATACCGAGGCTATGATTCCTGCGGCGTCGCGGTGCACCATCAAGGGCTGAGACGCTCGCGCAGCGTGTCGCGTGTCGCCGAGCTGGAAACACAAGTCGCCGAAACCCGGCTCACTGGTCATACCGGCATTGCGCATACGCGCTGGGCCACCCATGGCGCACCGGCGACCAACAATGCGCATCCTCACTTCTCGGCCAAAGGCGGCGATCCGCGCGTCGCAGTTGTCCACAACGGCATCATCGAAAACTACGAAGAGATTCGCAGCGAACTGGTCAAGCTCGGCTATGTGTTCGAGTCGCAGACCGACACCGAGGTGATCGCCCATCTGGTGAATGAACTTTACGATGGCGACTTGCTGCGCACCGTACAAAAAACAGTCAAACGTCTGCATGGCGCCTTTGCGATTGCCCTGTTCTGCAAGGACGAACCCGAGCGTGTGGTCGGCGCACGCGTTGGTTGCCCGCTGGTGGTTGGTATTGGCCAGAACGAAAACTTTGTCGCGTCAGATGCGATGGCGCTGGCCGGCACTACTGACCAGATCATTTATCTGGAAGAAGGCGATGTCGTTGATGTGCGCCTGAACGGGATCAGCATCACCGACAAGCAGGATGCCAAGGCAGAGCGCAAGATACAGACCGTGAATGCGTATTCTGGCGCGATCGATCTCGGCCCTTACCGGCACTACATGCAGAAAGAGATCTTCGAGCAGCCGCGTGCGATCGGCGACACCCTTGAAGGTGTGCTCGGCTTCGCGCCGGATCTGTTTGGCGAGGGCGCACGAGAAGTGTTCACTGGCATCGATGCGGTACAGATTCTCGCGTGCGGCACCAGCTATTACTCGGGCATGACCGCCAAATACTGGCTGGAGTCACTTGCTGGTCTGCCGACCAATGTCGAGATCGCCAGTGAATACCGGTACCGCGAGCCTGCGGTCAATCCGAAGGCGCTGATCGTCGTCATCTCGCAATCTGGCGAAACAGCCGACACACTGGCTGCATTGAAATATGCAAAGGAGCTCGGCCATCGTCACTCGCTGGCGATCTGCAATGTTGCGACCTCGGCGATGGTGCGCGAAACCACACTCTCTTACCTGACGCGAGCTGGCGTAGAAATCGGCGTGGCATCGACCAAAGCCTTCACCACGCAGCTCACGGCGCTGTATCTGCTGACGCTGACACTGGCCAAGCTGCGTGGCAAGCTGAGTAAAGATGCTGAGGCCACGCATCTGAAGAATCTGCGTCACCTACCCGCCGCGCTGTCATCGGTGCTCGCACTGGAACCACAAATCATCGCCTGGGCAGATGCGTTTGCCCGTAAGGAAAACGCACTCTTTCTCGGTCGCGGTCTGCATTATCCGATTGCACTTGAGGGCGCGCTGAAGCTGAAAGAAATCTCTTATATCCACGCCGAAGCCTATCCAGCCGGTGAACTCAAGCACGGCCCACTCGCGCTGGTTACCGAGGAAATGCCCGTCGTGACTGTGGCGCCGAATGATGCGCTGATCGAAAAACTGAAATCCAATATGCAGGAAGTCCGCGCGCGAGGCGGTCAGCTGTATGTGTTTGCGGATGCCGACTCGCATATCGCGTCCAGCGATGGCATCCATGTGATCCGCTTGCCCGAGCACTACGGTTTGCTGTCACCGATACTGCATGTGGTACCGCTGCAACTGCTCGCGTACCACACTGCGCTGGCTCGCGGCACCGATGTTGACAAGCCACGCAATCTGGCCAAGTCGGTGACAGTGGAATAAACCTGCCTCGCCAGCATCCTGATGTTCAAATCGGCAATCTTCTCGCCTCAGTAAAAGTCCTGTCACCTGACAGAGCCCGTCATCACCTGGCGCGCTGACTAGTAAAGCACGCGCGACAGACACTCACGTCGTCGTCGCTACCCTCTCGCTATTTCCACTTTCTGACACGTGCAAGATCAGCCGATATCAATCTGACCGCTCATCGAATACTTTATTCGCTCATTTCAAATTTTTTTCGTACCACTAAAAATCATTGAGACGATTCTTTTATTTTGTTACTGAAAAACAGGAGCCTTCGCGACAAGCTTTTTTCAGTCATCGTGCGAGGCTACTCAACACCCTACTTAAAAAGAAATAAAACTGTCGAAACCCCAGATGCCTGACGTACAAATTCACAAAACATCCCAGATTTCTTTTTTAGATTATCCCAATGTAGTTGGCGTAGTCACCATAACGGGCTGCAGTACCGACGAAGAGCTTGAAGGCCCAGAGGGAGCGCCCGCTTCTTCGGTCGAAATATCTACCCCGGATGGCTCATCCGAGCAAGCTCATGCAAAACCAACCTGCCCCAAACCTGTGCATTACATTATCAATGCGCTGTCTGTGGCTGGGACCTTCGGCGGACTGGCCCTGATCATCACCGGCGGCACGGGAACGACATTGCATGAACCCAGCGATAACCCCATCGTCAATGGTGCGATGTTATTGAGTGGTGGCGCCCTGCTCGCCGGCTCATTTCTGGGCGGTCTTTACCACATGAGCGGTCGCGCGCCGGCACAGTAAAAACCGAGCTTTCATCGGTATCGATTGCCATTGTTGGGAACGTGCGGAGCAAATACTGCGCACGTTCTGCTTTTCAATCTATTTCATCGGCTGTCCACTATGCATCCTCTGTTAGCGAGCGCATTGCGAGCGCGACGCCATCATCCTGACCCGGAGATCAGCTCCCTTCTCGACCAAGCTCGAAAAATACTCGAAGAGGCGCCGGAATCGGCAGAGCAATTCAGCGCCGAACTCGTTGCAGGAAAAACGCTGGCGCAATGTCTGGGGATAGCCGATCAGGTGTTGGAAGACAGCTATCAAGCGGCCTGCAAGCTCGTGAACGAAAAACTGTTTCAGGAAGCGCTGGTACTGGCGAGCCTCGCACTTGCGGCAGGACCGAGACAAGCACGATACGCGTTCAAGGTAGGCTCTTGTATGCAGCATCTGGGCGACGTGACGAGTGCGGCTGATTTTTACAAGCTCAGCCTGCAGATCGACACGCATCATATCGGTGCTGCTTATCGACTGGGCGAATGCCTCCGCAGGCTGGGCGAGGAGGAACAGGGCCGCCATCTGTTTGAGTGGACCATTGAACTTTCACGCGGTAATTTTGCGCACCGAAAAATTCAAACAGCGGCCGAGTCCCAGCTCAGGACGCCGCCTCTTTTGCCTTGAGTACATAACCTACGCGTGGAAAATGTACATGGACGTGACCGACGCGCGGATCCTCTCGGCGCAAGGTGTAGCGGGTACGACTCGCAGCCACCAGCGTCCCTTCCGTTGGCTCGATACCAAAAGCCTCGGCAACAATAATTACCGGCTGGCCCAAGGCAATGCCATGATGGTCTTGATGAATTTCCTGCGGCAGAGCGTCAGGTGTGGCGGCCTGCGCAAGGCGCAGCGACTCCTCTGTCGTCATCGCTGATGAACTGCCATGCCCTACTGATGCGATGCGATCCATCCAAGCCACAACCCCAGGCACGGATTCCAGAATACCAGCCAGAACGGGTACCTGATGCCGAGTGAACCACAGCGGGTGATAAACCGAAAAATCAGCAATACAGGGATGCTCACCGAGCAAAAACGGCTGATGCTCCAGCATGCTTGCAATACGACGCAAATAGCTCTTGTAGGCTGCCGTGGCATCAGGCGCCGGCATGCGCGGCGCGTTATTGCGCATCGCTGCGCGGTCTGCGGCAAAGATTTTCAGTTGCTCGGGATCCGGAAACAAAGCCGTCGCACCAGACGGCTGAAAGTTGTAGGCCATCGCAGTCTGAAACAAGGTTGAGTCGGCCCATTGTGCGAGTACCCGCGCCAAACCCTTCTGTGACGGCGGGAAGACTGGTGGCTCGGGTGTGCGTTGTTCCAGCACATCCGCCATCAGCGCGGTGTCACAGTAGATATCGGCACCGATCTGCAGCACGGGTGTACGGCGATAACCGCCGGTGAGCGCCACCAGGTCCGGCTTGGGCATGATCATCGGGATCACGACTGAGCGCCAGGTCAGACCTTTCAGCCCGAGCATCAGGCGGATTTTTTCGGCGAAGGGAGATAAGGGGTAATGATGCAGTATCAAGTCGGGCATGGTCGCAATCTCGAAGGAGCGTTCCCTGGATAGTAGCCTACCGCTCAGGGCGCCGATTTGCCCGCCGTACCGGGGGCTTTCACGCTATACTCTCGGCACTTGACGTTAACGTAAGCGTCAACCTCGCCGCAACCGTTCGGCGGCCCTTACTCCCGGAGATTTCGCCATGACCGACCTGTCGGTATCTCAGAACCTCACTGCCTATACGCCCGCCAACAAGGTACGCTTCGTGACTGCGGCCTCCCTGTTCGACGGCCATGACGCCTCGATCAACATCATGCGCCGGATACTGATGTCCCAGGGTGCCGAGGTCATTCATCTCGGTCATAACCGCTCGGTCGAAGAGATCGTCACGGCCGCGCTGCAGGAGGACGCGCAGGGCATCGCCATCTCCAGCTACCAGGGCGGTCATGTCGAGTACTTCAAGTACATGATCGACCTCTTGAAAGAGCGTGGCGGCGCGCACATCAAGGTCTACGGTGGCGGCGGCGGAGT
>Ga0315904_10012697_pt1 | contig 10614 bp, 10 predicted proteins | sample LakEriMetagenome_6_FD_203529 | JGI IMG/M metagenome (GOLD analysis project Ga0315904, IMG submission 203529) | Freshwater fungal communities from buoy surface, Lake Erie, Ohio, United States - Buoy 12 MA120 | ecosystem: Environmental > Aquatic > Freshwater > Lake | place: USA: Lake Erie, Ohio... | reverse complement strand
CGATCGGTGATCCGGGCGATGCAGGCGGCGTTGAGATCGGTGTCCCGCCGCACGTGCACGCCGGCCGTCTCGCGATACACGCGAAGAAACGCCTCCTCATCGAGATCGAGCGCCTGGTCCTTGAACTCCATGAACGTCCGGGCGTGTCGGCCAAACAGCATCCGAAACGGCAGCCAGATGAACCACGGCTGATCCCGAAGGATGGGCGGCAGGCAGGCGTCGAGCACGAAGTGCACCGCAAGGGCGGCGCCGCGGCTGATCCTCATGCGGCCGTCTCCTGCTTCGATGTCATCCGGGCCTCCCTGGTCGTCGCTGGCGATGGTCGGTCAGGCCGCCCGCCGACGCTCCGCGGCGTCGCCTCGCGACGCCACCCGCCGGGCGACGAGGTAGACGGGCCGCCCCTTCGCCTCGTCCACGATCTGGGCGATGTATTCCCCTTGGATCGCCATCAACCCGAACTGCACCGCGGAGGCGACCGTCATGAAGAGCACGAGCGTCGTGTAGCCCGACGGCGGCTTACCGACCATCCAGCCCACCACCGAGTAGGCCGCGACGACCATGCTGATCGCGAACATCACCAGCGCCGCTGCGAAGCCGGTTCGCAGCGGCGCCGACGAGAACGAGAGCGAAGCGTCTCGCGCCAGCGCGAGCAGCCGGCGGCCGTGATACTTCGACGTCCCTGCGACGCGGGCGGCGGCGGCGTACGGGATCACGATCCGCCGAAATCCGACCCACTGCACGAAGCCACGCAGGAACCGCGTCCGTTCGCGAAACTCCCGCTGCAGCACTTCCACCACCGGCGGACCGATCAGGAAGAAGTCCGAGACGTTGGCCTCGACTGGAAACCGCGCCAGGCGATCGAGTGTCCGGTAGAACGCCCGATTCAGCAGCCGCCTCACGGCGGTCTCGTCGGCGCTCTCCTGTCGCTGCATGAGCACCACGTCCCAGCCCTCGCTGGCCAATGCGAACGCCCGCGGAATCTCGGCCGGCGGATGCTGCAGGTCGGCGTCGAGGAAGGCGACGTGATCGGCAGTGGCATGGTCGAGACCGGCGAGCATCGCCGCCTCGTGGCCGAAGTTGCGGGAGAGGTGGATCACCTCCGCGTCGCCGCGGTCGGCGAACCGGTCGAGGATCTCACCCGACCGGTCGATCGAGCCGTCGTTCACATACAGGATCCGGGCGACGACACCCCGCGACGCGAGCGTGGCGACCGCCCGCGACACCTCGGCGTGGAAGGCCGGCAAGGCAGCCTCCTCGTTGTAGACCGACACGACGATGTCGAGACGCGGCGCGGCGTGCATGGCGGGCTTCCGGGGGGTGGGGAGCGTAGCAGCCGGCGAAGACGGGCCGAAGGGCGGAACCCGGCGGCAGGCATGGGTTTGGCCTCCTCGCAGGCAATCCGGGCAGCCTTGGCAATCCTCGGCGACGACCCGGCGACCGTCCACGCGGGCTGCATGCTCCACGCGATGTGGCACGCAGCCGGCTGGCTGCGGTCGTTGCCCTGATCCGCCCACCTGAAGCCGGCTGCCCTGCCGGTCTCGATCGCGTCGCTTCGGTCGCGGCACCTCGAATCCGCCGCGGCCGAGTGTATGCTCCGCCGGTCGCCGGAAGGTGGCCGGCGCACGGCCTCCGCCAGCAGCACCCCACCGGAGTGATGGCCCATGCGCGATCGGAGCTCGCCGATCCAGGACTTCCTCGAGTTCCTCCACGCCACCTATGCCGATTTCCGCGAGGGCGAGGTCGCGACCTACATCCCCGAACTGGCCAACGCCAATCCGGAGAGTTTTGGGATCTGCGTCGCCACCGCCGACGGCTTCGTCTACGAAGTCGGCGATTCGCGGAAGGAGTTCACGATCCAATCGATCTCCAAGCCGTTTGTGTATGGTCTCGCGCTTGACGAGCGTGGCCCGGAGCACATGTTCACGAAGGTCGGCGTGGAACCGAGCGGCGATGCCTTCAATGCCATCAGCCTCCACAAGACGAGCGGCTGCCCGCTCAACCCCATGATCAACGCCGGGGCGATCGCCACCACCGGCCAGATTGGGGCCTCCCCGCCCGAGCCGTGCTTCGAACGGATCCTGGACATGTTCTCCCGATACACCGGCCATGCGATGCACATTGACGAGGCGGTGTACGAATCCGAGAGCCTCACCGGGCACCGCAATCGGGCCATCGGCCACCTCCTGCGCAACTTCGACGTGCTCGAGGGCGACCCGACCGCGGCGGTGGACACGTATTTTCGGCAATGCGCGATCGCCGTGAACTGCGTCGACCTCGCGCTCATGGGGGCCACGCTGGCCAATCAGGGCGTCAACCCGCTCACCGGAACGAGGGCGATCAAAGACACACATGTCCGCAGCGTGCTCAGCGTGATGGCTTCCTGCGGCATGTATGACTTCTCGGGCGGCTGGATCTACAACGTGGGCATGCCGGCCAAGAGCGGCGTCGCTGGGGGCGTGGTCGCCGTCCTGGCGGGCCAGTTGGGCATCGGCGTCTACTCCCCACGGCTCGACTCCCAGGGCAACAGCGCCCGGGCGCTCCAGGTCTGCAGGGAACTCTCGCAGGCCTGGCAGTTGCACCAGTTCAATCCGCCTTTTTGTGCACACACGAGCCGGCGGATGCGGTGCACCGGTGCGGAACGGCACTCCAGCCGCATCCGCCATCCCACGGAACGGGCCTGCCTCGGCGAACACGGCGGTCAGATCCACCTCTTCGAGATCCAGGGCAACCTGGCCTTCGCCACGGTCGAGCCGATCATCCGCGACGTCGTCAGCTGCACCGGTCGCCGGCGGGGCGTGATCCTCGATTTCCACCACGTCACCGGGATCAACCGCGTCGCGTCGCAGCTGCTTGCCGAACTGGCCGACACACTTGGCCACCAGGGAACGACGATCTTTTTCACGTCCACGCAGCAGCTTCCGCTGCTGCGGCAGGACGTGGCCTCCCATCTCGCCGACGCCGCCGCCGTCGAGCGCGTGTTTCGGTTCCGATCGACCGATGCCGCGCTCGAATGGTGCGAGGACGATCTGCTGCACGAGCTCATGCCGACGGGGCTGTTGACGGTGGACGACCTGCGGCTCTTCGAGATCGCCTCCGGCCTCGCCGACGAGGAACTCGGCGTGTTCAGCGGATTGATCGCCAGGCGGTCCTACGCCCCCGGAGACTACGTGATTCGCCGCGGCGACGAGGCGACGAGCCTCTTCCTCGTGACGATGGGCGTCGTCGGTGTCTGGCTGGGCGACCATGAGAGCGGCAAGCGGGTGGCCAGTTTTTCGGTCGGGACGATGGTGGGCGAGATGGCGTTCCTCGACGGGGCTCAGCGGTCGGCGAACGTGGTGGCCGAGGGCGAGGTGGAATGCGCGGTGTTCGAACTGGTGGATTTCAACCGTCTGCTGGAAACCCACCCCCAGCTCCACACCAAGATCCTGCGAAACATCGGCGTGTCGCTGGCCACAAAGCTGCGGAAGGTCAACGAAGACGTGCGGATCCTGATCGCGGAGCGGGAGTGACCGCGAGCGGCGTGGTATCGGATGCGCTGACCAGGCAGACTCTGCGGCCGCGCGCCGGCTGTTTCCGGACTGACCAAAGGCGGCGGATCCCGTTCACCAACTGGTATGATGACGGCCTTACGGGGTCCCTACTCGAAGGGTCATATCATGTCCCGACGATGGCTTCGCGGTGGTGTGGCGATTCTGCTGGCGCTTGGCAGCCCCGCTTTGCGGCTCCAAGGCGTTCACGCCCAGCAGCCTGTCTCCGCTGCCGGCATCCCGGAACCTGCCGCGCCGACGCCCGCCACGCCGGCTTCCCCGACACCCGTCGAAGCCTTTCTGCCAGCCGCGGCCATCCCGCGGCCGGTGCTCGACCATCCACTCCATGCCGTGTTGAAGTTCGCCCACAGCGAGCGAGCCTACCTGCAGCAGACCATCCGCGACTTCACGTGCCGGGTCACCAAGCGTGAGCGCATCGACGGCGAACTACAGGACTATTACTACATCGACATGCGCGTCCGTGAACAAACCTCTGCGGGCGGGCGAGTGACGCAGCCGCTCAGCGTGCTGCTCGAGTTTCTCGGCCCCTCCGACGTCGAAGGCCGGAGAGCCCTGTTTGTCGCCGGCCAGAACGACGACAGGCTGCTGGTCCGCAAGGGCGGCAGACGCTTCAGCCACGTCGTCATCGACATCGACCCGTTTGGCTCCATCGTCAAACGGGAGAGCCTCATGCCGATCACCGAGATCGGGTTCTCGCATCTGCTCGACCGGACGATCCGCACCCTGCAGCAGGATGTGGCGGCCGACCCGTCCGGTGACAACACGATCGTGGAGCGGATTACCACCGCCACGATCAACGGCCGCCCCTGCGAAATGCTGCGAATCACGCACCCGCTGCGCCGCGACGGCCTGCAGTTCTTCAGCGCCAGCATGGCCATCGATTCGGAACTGCACGTGCCCGTGCGTTTCGACGTGTATGACTGGCCGGAGACGCCCGGCCAACAGCCACCCTTGATGGCCGAGTTCACGTATACGAACGTGACGCTCAACGCGGACCTGGACGACGCGACCTTCAAGCCGGCGATTCTTCGGGGCCCGTGATGACGTCGCCATGCCGCTCACGCGGTGACGCTTTCTGAGCCGAGCCGTACGCCTTACGAGGAAATCGGGGACGGGAGCGATTTCCGACATTGGCGGCGTTTTACGTAGCCGCAGGTTGGTAACCTGCGGTGCATCCCGCCCCGGACCGAGAGTCAACGCGGCGTTGACTCGGCCGTACGCCTCACGGCGTTACGCTTCCTGAGTTCGGTGTCAGGAAGCCCAATCGCGTGAGCGATGGGACGCCGACGGCACGGACGTGCTGCAGATCTTCGCCAACACCGGCGGCCGCTCGGGCAACTTCTCGGCGGTGAATGCCACCGGCCTCGCGGCAGGACAGTCGGCCACGTTCAACCCGACAACGGGCTTCATCACGGTCGTGCCCGAGCCCTCGACGATCGCCCTCATGGCATCCGCCAGTGCAGGCCTCGCCGGCATGATGCCGTGGCGGAAGCGGCGGGCGGCGAAGGCCGCGGCCTGACGCTCCAGATCTCGGCGGCCACTCCGCCAACTCGGTGCTCCCGGCCGCGAACCGTGTCGCTGCGGATATAATGGGAATATGTCTAGCATCAACGACTCCGGAAAGGTCGCCGAACCGACTCTCACTTCTCCGTATCGACGGCGGTGGGACCTGTTCGAGGCCATCTGTGGCGACAGGGTGCGGGCTGATGATGCGGCGTGGGCCGCTGCCCTCTCACCCGCGGAGCGTCTGGCCGTTGCCGACGACCTGCTCACCACGATCCGGGCGGTGCGTGTTGCCGCGGGAGACTGGGAGGCGGTGGACAATCGGGCTTGGTGTGAAACGCTCGCCGAGCGGGATCGACAAGTGGCAGCCTTTCGCCGCCTGGACGAGGTAACCCATGGAAGCGGCCCTGTGGCCGACGCTGGCTGACGCAGCGCAGGTGCTCGAGACCCGCGGAATTAGGTTCGCCTTGATCGGCGGCCTTGCGGTGTCGCTTCGCGGTCAGCCGCGGATGACGGTCGATGTCGATCTCGTGATCCTTGCCGATATCGATCAGGCGCTGCGTCTCGCTCAGGAGCTCAGTTCGACACCTTTCGAGCCGCTCTTTCCGGGCGTGGAGGAGGTGGTAGCACGATCGTTCATCCTGCCGCTGCGGCATCGCGCGACGGGAATCCGGGTTGATGTGGCGATCGGAATGTCGGGGTTTGAGCAGCAAGCCGTATCGCGAGCCACAAAGGTCACGATTGGCGACGTCCGTGTTCCCGTGGTGGCGGTCGAGGACCTGCTCGTCATGAAAGCTCTCGCGGGGCGGCCCCAGGATGACCAGGACATTCGCGGCCTGGTGGCGGCCCAACGTGACGCGATTGATTGGCCCGCGTGTCTTGACGTTGCCGAGAAGTTGGGCGCGGCGATCGATGTCGATATCGCCGGCCGCCTGCGAACAGCCCGCGGAGAGGTCTAACCGCACCAGCGGGCAGCGGAAATCGGGGACGGGAGCGATTTCCGACATGATCCGGTGCGGGCGGACGGGGGCCAGTTTCGGCAAATCGCTCTCGTCCGTGATTCGCTCTGTTTTTCCGTCCGCTGTGAAAGGACAATCGGGGCCCGCCGATACAATACTTTTCGAGCGCCACTCATGAACCGAAACCCCGACATTCGCTGGCAGCAGCGGTTCGACAACTTTGACCGTGCCCTCGGCCTGCTGCGCGAGGCACTGGCGAACGGGCCTGCTGCGCTCAACCAACTGGAAAAGGAGGGTGTCGTCCAGCGTTTCGAATACACCTTGGAACTGGCTTGGAAAACGATCAAGGACTATCTGGAGGAGAGTGGGGTCGTGCTGACCGCCGTCACGCCGCGGCAGGTGATCAAAGATGCCTTTGCGGCGAGAATTCTCATCGACGGACAGGCGTGGATCGACATGGTTGATCACCGCAACCTGCTCTCGCACACCTACGATCCAGCCAACTTCGAAGAGGCTGTGGATGCTATTCATGGCCGCTACCTGACCGCCTTCGGGCAGGTGCGCGATCTGCTCGAGAGCAGGAGGATCGCATGAACCCGCCGCGGCTTGCCGAGTTCGAAATAGCCATGGTGAGCGACGTGTTTCGCCGTCATCCGGAAGTTTCCTCCGTGACGCTCTTCGGATCTCGTGCCAAGGGCACTGCCAGCGACCGATCGGACGTAGATCTCGCAGTTCGCGGAGACCTCACGCCGCTCCAGGCCGAAGCGATTGCGGGCGAACTCGACGAACTCCCGCTCCCCTACAGGTTCGAGGTGCAGCCCATCGCCCGGATACGCCACCAGCCGCTGCGGGATCACATCGACCGGGTCGGCATCTGCATCTATCGGGCAGCGTGACCCGTTTTCCCGGCGGGATTGACCTTCCCGTCAGTGAGCGGAAATCGGGGACGGGAGCGATTTCCGACATTCCCGCTATCGCGTAAGCGATGGGGCCGTTTTACGGAGCTGCAGGTTGGTAACCTGCGGTGCATCCCGCCAAGACGGCGTCTCAACGCAGCGTTGACTCGGCCCTACGCCTCGCGGCGTGGGGCTTCCTGAGGCTTTCAGTGGACAGGGCCGGAATCGAACCGGCGACACATGGATTTTCAGTCCATTGCTCTACCAACTGAGCTACCTGTCCCGAGGCTATTTCGTAGGCGGAAAAGGGGCCGCTGTCAACGAGACGGCCTGTTTCCGCCGCGGAAACCACGGTTGCCAAAAGGCGTTGTCTCGAAGTTAGCTCGCAGGCTCAGCGCTGCAGGCGACCCGCCGCACTCGCCGCCACCTGCAGCACCACGACCAGCAGAAAGGCCCACCAGCCAAGCGTCGAGGGCGAGGTGCCGCGCAGCAGATCGTCAAACTTCGTGGGATCGATTCCCCGCACGATGCCCATGGCCAAGCCGAAGCCGATGCCGGCGGGGACTGCGATCAGAAACGCCTGCGTCACGAGGCTTGCGAGCCACGATCGACGAACGCTCGTCGCCGCGGCGATAAGCGTCTCACTGATATCGTTTGACCCGCCGAACGAGGATTCCGACATCCCGAACGACGACGAACCGGACGACCTGTCCGAGCCGCCGCCGAACGACGGCAACGGCGGCGGCCGCAGGCTGTCGCGGCCACGGGCCCCCTCGGCCATGGCAAGCCCACGGCCGCTCCACGGCTGCCCGTCGGGTAGCCACGGGTGAAGCCGCTCCACCACCGCATGGGCCGACGCGATTCGTTTCTCCGGCGTCTTGGCCATCATGTCATCGATCACTCGGCAGAAGGCGTCGCTTACGTGCGGGGCCAGTCGGCGGACAGGGTCGGGCGTTTCGGTCAGATGCCGCTGCATCTTGTCTTTGCGGCCGCCGCCTGGAAACGGCACCCGCCCGGTGACGGCGTAGTAGAGCGTGCAGCCGAGCGCATAGATGTCGGCCGACGGACCGACGTCGTCGGGCGCGCGGATCTGCTCCGGAGCGATGTAGTCCATCGTGCCGACCACGCGACCGATCCGCGACGACTCCTCCTCGAGCTGCGAACCCGCCAGCCCAAGATCGAGCACCTTCACGCGGCCATCCTGCATCACGAGCAGGTTCCCCGGCTTCACGTCGCGGTGCACGAGCCCCTGCTCATGGGCGTAGGCCAAGCCGCGGGCGGCCTGCGCGATCACCGAGGCCGCCGTTGCCTCGTCCAGCGGCCCATACTTCTGCACATACCGTTTGAGATCGATGCCCGGCACCAGTTCGGTGACGAGGTAGTAAACCATCGCGTCGTATCCGGCATCGAAGGCCCGCACGAGGTTGTCATGGTCGAGCCGGCCGAGCATCCGCATCTCCCGACGGAATGCGGCCTCCGACTCGGGCGTCGACTTCGCCCGCGGCAACACCTTCACGGCCACTTCGCGGCCCATCATCGCGTGCTCGGCACGAAACACCTGCCCCATGCCCCCCTTGCCGATCTCGTCGAGCACGGTGTACTGCCCGAGCCGAAACCGCCGCCGGCCGGCCAGCATCTCGTGAGCCTGGAACGGCGTGAGGAGCCCCTGGGAGACGAGATTCTCCGAGACGGCCTGATCCCAAGCCTCCGGATCCGCAGCGCCTTGGGTCATGAAGATCCCGACGCCCTGCTCGGCTGCCGCCAGCTGCGGCTCCTCGATCAAGCCGCTTGCCAGCGCGGTCTCTCGGAAACGCGGACGGTCGGAGCGGGCGGCTGAAGCTGAGGGTTTGGCCATGGCTGAAACGAGTTTACCACCGTGATTCCGCACCCGATCGGACGGTCAGCGGCCGGCGACTCCGGAAAACAGGCTCGGAAACGCCCCGCTCCAGGCGTCGCGGCAGGGCGACTCGAAGGTCAGGGGGGTTTCCGTGACGGGATGCACGAACGCAAGCCGACGGGCATGCAGCGCGATGCCGCCGGAGCGGCACGGGAGCCGGCTCCCGTAGAGCCGATCGCCCACGATCGGGCAGCCCCGCGACGCCAACTGCAGTCGCAGCTGATGCCGACGGCCGGTCGAGGGCTCCAACTCGACGAGCGACACCTCCCCTGCCCTGACCACGACGCGAGCCCGCAGATGCGCGGCCCGAGGTGCCTCGTCTCCGCCCCGGTCGCAGGCGGCTGCCGCCGGATGAAGCTGCGACTTCGGCTCCCCCTCACGCCTCGAGATCGCGTCGTGCCATTCGACCCACGACCCGAGCGGCGCGGGAAACCGTCCCGTCACCACCGCCGAGTAGGCCTTTTCAACCGAGCGATCGCGAAACTGCTCAGCGAGCCCGGCGGCCGCCGCGGACGTTTTGGCAAACACCACCACGCCCGACACGGGCGCGTCGAGCCGACTGACGACGCCCACGAATGCCTGCTCTCCGAGCCGCTCCTTGAGAACCGTGTAGAGGCTCTCCTCCCCGCGGGCGGCATTGGCGGTGGCCAAGCCGGCAGGCTTGACCACCACCACAAGATGATCATCCTCAAAGAGGATTGGAATATCGCCGGCCGAACTGCGGATGGACCCCATGAGTCAAGAGTCGCCGAGAAGCATCGTCCTTGCAAGCCGCTCGCCACGGCGGCTCCAACTCGCCACGGCGGAGGGATGGAGGGTGAGAGTGATCGTGCCGCCCGAAGAGGCCGAGTCGGGGGCCGACCCGCGCGGGCCGGGCGAGTCGCTCGCCGACTACGTCCGCCGACTGGCCCTGGCGAAGGCCCAAGCGGTGGCCGGTGGCGGCCCCAGCACACAGATTCAGGGCACGATTTTGGCATGCGACACCCTCGCCGAGGTCGATGGCCAGATCCTGGGAAAGCCCGCCGACCGGGACGACGCCCGGCGGATGCTCCTCGACCTCTCGGGCCGCCGGCACCGCGTGGTGTCGGGCGTTTGCCTCTGGACGCAGCCCGGTGGCGTGCCGCTCCTCGGCGACGCGGAAAGCCTGCTCGAGATGGGAGAACTGTCGGACGAGTTTCTCGAGTGGTATCTCGACAGCGGCATGTGGGCCGGCAAGGCGGGGGCCTGCGGGTTTCAGGACGAACGGCTGCCGCTACGGCTCGTGGCCGGCAGCCCGTCCAACGTTGTGGGACTGCCGCTGGAGCTCGTCCGCGAGATGCTGGCGGGCATGGACGGAGCCGGGAGTGAGTGAGGGCGAGGGTGATATGTGATTCCACCCCGTATCCCCTCGCTGGCGCTCGGGGCTTCCTGGAGCGAGACGGGGGAACGGAGGAGAGGCACAGGTTAAAAACCTGTGCTACGGGGGGGTGACGGAGAACAGACACAGGTTAAAAACCTGTGCTACGGGGCGGACGGAGCGAGGGGCTGCCCGTGCCCCGAGAGCCGGCGTTGGCGGCCAGCGCAGGCAGGATGCCGGAGCGCAGCCGGCATCGAGTGAGCGTAGGGCAGGATGCCAATCCTGTTCGGCACGAGAGATGCAGGACGGGTCGACCCGCATCTGGCCTGGCTCAGTGCCCCCCGTAGCACAGGTTTTCAACCAGTACTGTCCGGTTAAGCCTTCGGCGACTTGTCGGAAGTCGCGCGCTGCCATGGACTTGCGTCAAAAACGCGGCGCGCACGATCTGAAAACGCCTCGACAAAACTGGCTCCCT
>Ga0315904_10012694_pt1 | contig 10616 bp, 25 predicted proteins | sample LakEriMetagenome_6_FD_203529 | JGI IMG/M metagenome (GOLD analysis project Ga0315904, IMG submission 203529) | Freshwater fungal communities from buoy surface, Lake Erie, Ohio, United States - Buoy 12 MA120 | ecosystem: Environmental > Aquatic > Freshwater > Lake | place: USA: Lake Erie, Ohio... | reverse complement strand
CAAGGAGTTGCAGACTGAGATGAAGTTTCGTAAAATCTACGCGAAGCACAATGTCAACTACGACAAGAGCAGCGGCGAAGAGGTGGAGTTCTGAAAATGGAAGCAACCTTCGTCAAACGAATCGTGGTCGATGATCCTCACTTCGGACATCCCGTGAACATCGACATCTACAAGGAGGATGGTGCGCTGATGTTTGGCATCGAAGCACTGGTTGGAACCGATGATACGATTCTGAGTCCATATGGCAATGGGGAACTTCGCCTGATTGGAAGCAAGGAATGAACATCTTCTACATCATTCTCTTGGTTTCTCTCATGTTCGTGGTGTTTTCCTTCTGCACTATGGTATACTTCATCAATCATCTCTGCAAGCGAATTGAAGAAATCATCCTCATGCTTGACGAGAAGCAGAACAAGGAGTAGAATATGTCCATGTACGAAGATAGAAGCATCGAAGATCGCCTGAACGAAATTAGTGCGGCGATCAACAACATCCTCACTCGACTCAGTGACATTGAGAATCTTCCCCTCATTCAAGATGAGATGGATTCATTCTTTTCGGAGAAGTCCTACGATGAGGAAGAGACTGACGAGGACGACGAGGAACTTGACGACGACTGGCTTGACGAGGATGAGGAGGACGACGAATGAGCCGTTCTGACACCATCTCCAACATCATGGTTTCTCTGAAGGATATGCTTGAGCAACTTTCAACGAAGGAACTTGAAATGGTCGAGGATTTCATCATCAACGAGTGCGACGAGTCCTATGTGGATGACAATGGGAATCCACCCAACCTGTTTCGTATGACGATCCTTGACAGCGAAGACTGAGCGCGGTAGAATAGGAACACACATGGGCTACTACATCACCACCGACAACAGTTCGATCACCATTCTCAAGGCGAATCTTCCGCGATTCTTTGAGATCGTGTCCAATCTGATGAACCCGGATTCCATTCGGAAGTATTCTCAGGATGGACTGTACACCAACAGCGATCAAGAGTGCCACTATTCTTGGATCGACACCAACGAGGTCGTTCGTGCCGTTGGAGAGAAGAATCCCATTGCAATCTTCGCAGCATGGCGGTACAATGCCTATGTTGTCGAGGACACCGACAGGATGATTCGATTCTATCTCAGCACCTTCGACACTCAGAAGATCGGTGATGAGGAGATTCTGTTTTCTGCGATTGCACCAGTGGTCGAGAATGACTCGTACATTGAGGTGCGCGGAGAGGATGGAAGCCGATGGCAATGGTCTTGGATGAACGGCAAGTTCTTCACTGCCGACGAGATTGAGGTTTCGTATGGAATTCCACGCGAACTCACGGTTGACACTGCTAAAGACAACTGGTAGAATACAGCCATGATGACTGTCTACTACATGACCAAGGTCTATCCGCAGTCGCAACATCTGCGGGAAGAGAAGCACACATACTCGTTTCTCCACGATACCGAAACGAAGAATGTGGTGATTCGTAGGTTTGTCAATGGCATTGAAAGCGATATGCCGTCCCGCACGAACAATGGCGATCTGATTCGCCACGATGGTACTGCAACTTCGATCAACTTGGCAAGACAACTTTGGAACGAACTGGTCGTCTATGGTTATCAGAGGGAATTCTCCCCGACATTGAATACCCAATACGCGGCCACTTGACATTCACGAATCCCTAGCGTAGAATACCTACCATGCAGAGCAAGCATAACAAATACTGGGATACGCGAGAGGAACTGGATGCGATTCACGGCGAGATCGAATCGCTGAACCAACTGCTTCAGCAATTGAAGCAGAATGAATCTCCGGTTGTCAATCCCATTGTTCCAAATACAGAGGGCTTGACTGAGAAGGAGGTCATAGACATGAAACTCCCACCCATGTTCACAGCAGAGGACTTCCGCGACATCGGTGATATGGAACTCTGCACGATGCTCAAGGACTTGGCGAGCGATGTTGAGTCAAATGGACTCTCCGTTAGCGGAACCGACAGGTCGTACCTGATTCAGACGATTCGCGTTGCGTCAGAACGACTTCTTCGGGCTTCGACTCGCCATTCCAATCTTTCCAATCTCGTCTTCAATCCGAACAAATTCAACACGGATGGGGCTTGACAGCCCCGAACCCACAGGGTACAATACGCACATGAACGCAAACACCATTCGCAAGCACCTGAGCCAAAACGGCGTATGTTTCATTCGCTTTGAGAAGATGGATGGAACGATTCGCAACATGATCTGCACCACCGACGAGGAACTGATTCCGAAGCACAAGAGGCCCACCGGAAGCATGAACTACGACATGGACTCTCAGGTGAGGGTCTTCGACATCGTGGCTCAGGAATGGCGCAGCATGAAGCCCGATAATGTCATTGAGGTCATGGACTACGGTTCCACTCTCGCAGGAGAACTGATTCATGCCTGAGTCTCTTGAACACGAATGGGACTACCGTATCGTGAGGCATGGCGACGACTTGGTTGCCATTCACGAAGTCACCTACATCGACGGCGAGGAGTACATCTCCATGCCATACACATCCCTGTCGAGTTCCGATATTCCAACCTTGGCATCCCATTATCAGATGGTTGCCACGGCGTTCACTCAGCCCGTTCTCGACCTTTCGTTGTTCGATGAGGACAGCGATGGATTCTACCATAGAATCAACCCGTTGGATAGGCTGGCGAGGCTAGATGAAGAACTTGGATTGACTTGACGCAGACGATCAGGTAGAATACTCCCATGATGACCAACAAGATTCGATCCCGGTATGGTGATGAGCGAAAGATCACCGACAACGGACATGGACTGTACACCATCGAAGGAAAGAGTCGTTACTACCGGGTTGGCATGAACGAAGCGAATACGGAGATCGCCTACTTCGACCCTGAAGGTGGGCCATTCATTCATGTTGGTGATAACATGGGATTCGGTGTCATTCAATCAATTCTCGTTGAGAAGAATGTTCAACCCAACCACTTCAAGATTCGCGTCGAAGTGGCTTGACAGCCACGAACCCAAAGAGTACAATACCGCCATGAGCAAGCCACACTACTCGACCCCGATCAAGCCAATGACCAATGTGATGGTCTACCGCAATCTGACCAAGAGGTGTTGGTCGATCAAGTGTCGAACGACCAACCGGGTGATTGCCCATGCTGACAACATTCAGATGGTCAATGTTCGCTTTCATGTCTCCGAAAGCGGACGGCAGCGTGTTCTCCGCGAACGCAAGAAGTATGTTCACGCAGGAGCCATCGGTGACTGCTACGCATTCAATCCCTCCGATGTGAATGGAGAGGAGATGCAAGTCTTCTACAATCCGTACAAGAACTCGACTTTCGTGGATGGTGTCGGCAACCCGGTCAAGACTGCCACTCACGCGACTCTTGACTACTACGGTCGCGTGTATGTTGTCTCAAACGCGGCTTGACAACCCCGAACCCCTTTGGTACAATACTCACCATGAGCGACCACAACAGCCAATTTCTTCGTAAGGCAGGATTTGCCGATCTTGAATCCGCACTTGCTGCCATCGAATCCATGAGTGACGAGATTCGGAATCTCCACAATCAGATGGAGCATCTTGAGCGTCAGTACGGCTTTGCAATGGCAGAGCGCGACGAGGCGAGGCGGGAGGTCTGTGGTCTGCTTGTTGCTTGCCACACCGATCCTGATGATGATGATGAGCCTGACCCGAATCTCAAGCATATCCACGCAGGTATTCGCGGATGGGACTGCTTCAAGGAGAACACCAATGACTGATTTCGACATTGTTGCGGGGCTGCGTTCACGCTCTGCGTGGTTCAAGCGAGAGGATATTGCCGAAGTGCTTGAGAATGCTGCTAATGAGATTGATCGGTTGAACGATAAGGTTAGTTTTGTTTGCGGCGATCTCGCTTTACAGGAAATTGCACGGCTGCGGAAGGAGCGTGACGAGGCACGGCGTGAGTTGTGTGCGGCGAGGCGTGAATTGTGTAGGGATGAGGCATTCATCCGTTTGCAACGGAATCGTGTCCATAGAGACAGCGAAGATGTCGTGGGTTTGGCAAAGGAGATAGCGGTTGAGCGTGGATGGGACTGCTTCAAGTACAAGCCTTGACGCTCGCACTCAAACCTAATACAATATTTTCATAAAGGGTGGTTTTGGGCGGGGAGGGGGATATAGAGACTTTGTGCGCTCTAACCCTCTCCCCGACCCAAAACCACCCTTTACCCCTCAAGGAGAACACCGATGAATGACGCGCAGATTTCATTGTCCGATTCCGATATCAACCATCTTCAGAACAAGGTCTACGAGGTCTTGAATTCCCGGTTCTGAACTGGTACAATAGGAACATCAAAGAATAGTTAGTAAATCCGGCTGTCGTCCATAGGGCAATGACTTCGTTGTATGCGAAGAAACCGGTAGACTATTCAACCGTGAGAGGGTTACGAACTCCACCGACGAGCAAGGGTGTAAAACTGACTCCTAGTAGGCTCTAGGCTAGATAAAACTAGACTGCGGGTTGGGTGTTGTCGCAAGCAAGCAGGAACACCCTCTGTCCTGAGCATGACAAAAAACTGCTCAATTTCAGAAAAGTGTACAAATTGGCAGTCAAGTGAACAAAACTGCCAAAATGGCAGGGAATGTCAAAGGGTGGGATGAGATAAATTCTCGTCACAGAACGGCTTCAAAGGAGCCGGATTTCCCGTATAAACCCCTTTGGTATCTTCTCGACACTCGAAAGACCATCCGAATGCCATGACCGTATAAGCGAAATGTGGCTGTCTGATTCAAAGATCACATAGCCAACTGAATGAACCACCGGACACTCTGATGCTGCAACCGCAATAGTCTCCTGTGGGTCATTCCAACCCAGTTCTCCTTCTTCGATTGCATCTTGCCAAATAACTTCTACAATCGGAAACTTTGAATTCGCTGTCGAAATAGTCATTGAGACTCCATTCGGTCAAGTCAAAACCACCTATTAGGCCATCGACGGTCGAGGGGGTCATGCAACTATTTAGGCGCACTATCAGCAGTCCGATAATGGAATTGTACCGAATTCAAAATTCCTTGTCAAGAGACTAGACTGTAGAACTTGGCTATGGTATAATGACCGCATGGACCCCGACTCTTTCATCTACCGTCTGAAGCATACCATCGCCCTGCTTGAGATTGAGACTCAGCAGGGGGTGGAGAACTGGACTCCCACCATCGCACGGCTCAAGGAGGTTCTTGCCGAAGAGGAGGCAAAGAATTCTCTCCAGACCGCTTGACAAGCACGAACCAATCGGGTACAATACTCCCATGACGATCACGAAGACCAACTACACCGTCTGCTACACCGCTGAAGGTCACATCGACTCGACTCTTCTTCAGGAGGAGTGCCGAATTCTGACTGGATCGTGGGCAGGAAATGTCAATCGGCACGATGATCCTGCCGATACGACCTTCACGATCAGCGACATCGTGGAGGACGGCATCGACAAGGAGAGTTATTTCGACCAGATCGCGGTCGATCTCTCTCGCTACCTTGGAGTCAAGGTGACTCGCAACGAAATCATCATCGAAGACTGAACCCAGTCAGACGCAAAATCCATGCCAAGCCCCCAATGGGAGAGGGGGGCTTGGTGTGGTTATTTGACGACACTATCAACATTTGATGGCACTATCAGCAGTCGGCGCACTATCACCACCCCCCTAGAGTTCGGGAGAGTAGCGATCTCGTTCGGTATCCAGGTAGTCCCTGGCATCGGCCATGGGATCGTACTGCTTTCTCTGAAAAAGATTCCAAACAAACTCAACAACCGCAGGGTCTTCGCAGTAGATGCGAGAGTGAATTCCCTTCTCGCTGTAGTAGTCATCGAACCACCCGTAGTGAAACTGAATGCCGCCCTCAAGCCGATGAGTGGCGAGGCCGACATAGCGGGTGTAGCCAAGAAAATCAGCGAGATCGGAGAGTTGGGCGAACTCATGGATTTCGATCCCTTCGCGGCTGAAAGCCCCGTCGATGGCTCCTTCGGGATCATCTCCATGACCGATCTCCATGCCAAGATCGTCCGTCATGTTGTAGGTGCATTCAAACTGGTGAAAACGAACCTGAATGGGGGTCTTGATGTCCATAGGCGTATCCTATGATAAACTTCGATGGTTGTCTAGGGAAAAATCTAGAAAAATCTTTGCACTATCATCGCAAACGCAAAAACCCCCGGTGGGTTGCACCGGGGGTCTTGCCGCCGTTGGTCACTCCGCGTTGGCGAAACAGAGGCCGAAGTCTCCGTTGAGCAGCGAAGCGATTCCGTCCCAGTCGATCTCCTTGTCGTCCAGCCACACGCCATCCGGGGTCGCGGAGGTGTTGCCATCGTGGAAGATCTTGTTGCAGATCGAAGCGATCTCGTCACCGCTCACGCCCTCTCCCCGGTAGGGGCGAAGGTACGACTTGAGGGTGTTGTACTTGTCCTCGTCATTGTAGAGCCACAGGACGATATTCCAAGTCTCGTAGTTCTTGTAGCCGTTGTAGTCCATGCGTTTCCTTCTGTTGCGGGAGGGGGTTGTCGCCCCCTCCCTGTTGCGTGTCACCTCGCCAAGATCACCAGTTCTCGTCGCCCTCAAGGTCGCGGAGAATCTGATCCGCGACATCGGACGGCGACAACTCACGCCGCATCGCATCATCGCGGGATTCGACACCCATGCTCTCCCCCGGAGTCAGCGTGATGCCGTAGGACTTGGCGAGCCGATGACGGACATTGCCAAGCATCATCAGAAGCGCGTTCTGCACCGCAGGCGGGGGCAACTCGCCACGCATCTCGACCATGGTCATCGTCAGACCAACGAGGTCGATGGCCTGAATCATCTCAACCGTATCTGCCTTCGTCAAACCGTTCTGCATCTGTCAACTCCTTGTCGGAGGGTTTGGACGGTATCGACCGTCCTTTGGGTTCGGGGATTCTACCAAAGTCTTCCATGCTTGTCTAGTCGATTGTCTCATTATTGTGCGAACGCATAACCAACTGTTTCCTTTGCACTATCAGCGGGTTCACTATCAGCCCACCCCCCGCTTGCGCGGAGGGGGGCTGTCCGGATTACCCGTCGATCAGGGCGTTGTCGAGGGTGATGACGCTGACGGGTTCAAAGTCCCGTGCATCACCACCGCTCGCAACCGTCTTCTCGTACTGGTCGTGCGGAATCACCTGAATCGTGCATCCGGAGATGTCGGTGAAAGTTTCACCGTCATTCAGCACGACAACAACAACGAACTTGTTCGGTTCCATGCGGTCCTCCTTGGTCAGTCGTCCAGATCCCAGTCGTCATCCCCGTCCTCGTCCCACTCCGAAGAGTAGGGGCGAAGATCGTCCTCGTCGTCAATCACCTCGTCCTCTTCGTAGAGGGCATCGTCATCCCCGATGTCCTCAAGGTCATCGGTGTCGATGTCGAGCGGATCAGCGAACTCGTCAGCCTGTGGCCCAATGTCGAAATCGTCAAACTCGTCCATGACTTGCTCCTGCCCTGTCGAGGGCTGTTGGTGAGGGGATTCTACAACCGTTTGAAATGGTTGTCTAGATGGTTTGTCGATTATTTTGCGTATGCAGATGGATTTACTGGGCACTATCAGCAATGCATTGCTGATAGTGTATTCATGAATAAACGAAAGGGGGTGGAGCCGAAACCCCACCCCCATCCGTTCAGTGGCCGAGGAGCCAGTCGTAGGTCTTCGCGTCGAGCGAAGCGACCGTCTTGTTCTCCGAGTCGAAGCCGAGAAGAAGCCCGTGACCGTAGATCACGGTTCCGGTCATCAGCGTGAGCCGGATGTTGATGTCCTCCTCCGACTGGTTGATCGGCCTCTCCGACACCCAGATGCACTGGTTACCCGAAGGCGAGACGATGACCATGCCGTCACCCGCCATGATCGCGGTGTTCATCTCGTCAACGAGGACGAGATCGTTCTTGGCCTCGAACCGGGACGCGCCGTTGTCCGGGTTCTTGTGGACGAAGAGGCCAACCACCGTACCGACCTTGCTCTTGCTCTTGACCGACATGACTGACTCCTTTGAGGAGGGTTTGAGCGGTATCGACCGCTCTTTGGATACGCGAATAGTATCCGAAGCGAGGATTCTAGTCTACCCTCTTGAAAGGAAATCTAGAGAAATACATCAGTTCACTATCAGCAGCGTGCTGCTGATAGTGCATATACGGCCAAAGGAAAGCGGAGGGCCGAAGCCCCCCGCCTTCCCGTCATGCGCTCGTCAGTCCGGGCGACCCCGGACGATGATCCAAATTGCGGCCTGCGCTTCGCGGGGCGTCATGTCGAAGTTCCGGGCCGTGATCGCAACCGCAGTCGCAATCTGATGGTACTGCTTACGGGTGCAGGACTTGCGACCGAGAACCTTCAGCATCCAGGTGTCGATCACCACGGCCTCCGAGTCGCCCGCAATCGCGCGAGCGAACTCGAAAGTCTTCGGCCCGGTGAGCGCATCGTAGCCGATCCGGCTGGCCAGTTCCGCGCGCCGGATGTTCCGTCCGAGTCCGCGAATCGGTGCGCCCATCGCGAACGCGAGAGCCTTCGCCTTATTCGATTCCCACCGCTCGCGAGGGGAAAGGGCCGAGATCACCGATGCTGCGGTCGCAAGATTCCAGTCGGTGCGAATCGCGCAGAGTCCGTGGGCGAAGGTAGTCGCACCCGAGTACCACGATTCTGCGGACGCACGAATCTCGGGCGTGATGCGAGAGAGGACTTCCGAATACTTGCCAACCATGTCCGAGATGTCGAGAGTGAAGCGCATGACGATTCTCCAAAGTGTCGGAACCATTTCCGACACGCGAAGTGTATAGGCGACACGCACGCTTGTCTATACCTTCGGACGATATTCTCGCAGGATCGTACAGATTCTGTCGGCACTATCAGCAGCTGCTGCTGATAGTGAAGGCGAAAGAAATCGGAGGGGGGCCGAAGCCCCCTCTCCTAGTCATGCGCTGAGTGATCCGAGAGTCGCGTTGAAGACGATGTGCTCGTCACCCGTTTCCAGGTTGCGAATCGTCACCTTCACGGTATCCGAGTCGCCGCCTCCCCGGTCGATCATCCGGGTTTCAACGGCAAACTTCCAGTTCTTCACGCGGACGCTCGCCGCGTCATGGGCGCGAGCGGTGGGCACGGTGCGCCGTGCCGATTCTGTTATTTCGCAGTAGAGTTTGGACATGGGTTCCTCTTTCGTGGGTTGCGGGGGCGGTCGCATCGCCCCCGGTTCGGGTCACTCGCCGGAGATTCCCCCGGTCCCGTCTTCCTTCCTCCGGTTCCGGTCGCACTCCCGCGACTTGTTGCGAGTGCGGGGAGCGCGGTCGATCCGGGTGAAGACGGACTGACCATGAACCCGGTAGCGGCATCCACCGACAATCTGAATCCGCTCCCCGGCGAGAGCGTAAATCGACGCAAGCGCATCGCGCTCGTTGCGCGCGCCGACCGTTCCGGAGGACAGGCACATCGGCTTGTGCGAATGCAGCACAGTGTACTCGAACACCTTCACGGGAGAAGTCACCGTGACCGTAGCCGGGGCCGAAGCCGGGGCCGAGAAGAGGGACAGAACGAACCGAACGAACTTCCGAAGCATAGAACCTCCAAGGTTGCTTCACTCGCCTAGCCCCCACACCGGGGGCCGTTGGGTGAAGTATACGCTACGCTTGTGGGCTTGTCGATACCTTCGGACGATATTTCGTGATAAATATTTCACCCGAAATCTGAAAGTGGCGTGGGGTGCACTATCATAGATGCTGATAGTGCAACCATATCAATAAACTGACCTCCCCGTACTGCTCGGGGAGGTCGTTTGGTGAATCCCGGCACCGAGCCGGGATGATTTGGAGTTTACTTGACGCGAATGATGATGCCGCCCTTGACGGTGCAAGTGGCGTACCATGTGTGGGGCTGGGGGTAATGCGGCCCCTCAATGCAGACGGTGCCGTCCGGGATCGACCCGTCCCCAAAGGGACCGGGCTGGAATGCCGTGACGGGGGCACCGCGCCCCTCGGCGTGGGCCTGAACGGCCTCACGAAGTGCTTTCTTCGTCTTGAAGTTGCGATCAGAATATGCCATTTCGATTCTCCAAATGTGTCGGCACCATTACCGACAGGGGAAAGATATCAAAGCCTTGCGGCGTAGTCTAGCGAAACTTCGGATATTTGGCGAAATCGTTGGGCACTATCATCTTTCCGGCGACAGCGAGATGTCACGCCAAAAAGGTGTCACAATACAGTAAAAACAGCGTTTGGGTTCCCATGTGTCGCTAGGAGCTAGCTCCCCAACACCTCAGACCCCCCCTACCCCTCTTACTCTTCATGGGACTCCCAGAACTCAAAAATTTTTTCTACATAAAAAAATGCCCTATTAGTGTTTTTCTAAATAATGATATGAAAAACAATATACTTGAATCCTGGAAGAAATACAGACAAAAATACCGTGAATTCGATCCCATTCGCCAAAGGGGAGAGAATATTCTTCAGGGAAAGAAATATGGTAGAGTTGGTAGATTTCCCGTTGAAAGCCGAAAAAAGAATATCCTGAGCAATCTTAAAATGGCAGTGAAGGCCATATCCGGTAACTATGGTGGCCCTCTTCCACCTTTTCCAGCAAAAGGTGAGAGAAG
>Ga0315904_10012691_pt1 | contig 10617 bp, 2 predicted proteins | sample LakEriMetagenome_6_FD_203529 | JGI IMG/M metagenome (GOLD analysis project Ga0315904, IMG submission 203529) | Freshwater fungal communities from buoy surface, Lake Erie, Ohio, United States - Buoy 12 MA120 | ecosystem: Environmental > Aquatic > Freshwater > Lake | place: USA: Lake Erie, Ohio... | reverse complement strand
TCGGCAGCTTCAATTTCCGCAACACCGACACGCGCACCCACAGCTTTCACGAGCTGCCGGTCGGAAAGCCCGGCACCGTCGAAATCACGCTGCATTTGCCGCAGGGCTACGGCCTGTGGGTGAGCCCGCAGGGCCTGAATGGCCCGGATGGCCATTCGGCGGTCAAAGACGGCCCGGACAAGTATCCGGGGGAAGGCCTCGCTTTGATGCAGGTGGAGCTGGAAGGCCCGTTTTTGCCGGAATGGCCTCCGCGCGGCCAAAAGATGCTTTTGGGCTCCGCGAAGCTCAAGGAAGTCATGCCGGACAAACCGTGGATGCGCGGCAAATCGGGCTATAAGCCGGTTTATACCGCCGAATCAGCCGATCCGGCCGCGGAGGCGCGAAAAGTGCTACCCACCTTCGTGCAGACCGCGTTTCGACGCGCGGTGACGGCGGAGGAGGTGGAGCCGTTTGTGAAGCTTTTTGACGCGGAGTTCGCCGATGGGCGTGATTTCCTCGTGGCGATGCGCACGGCGGCGATGGCGGTTTTGTGCTCGCCGGAGTTTTTGTTCCTCAAAGAGCCTGCGGGCACTTTGAACGACGCGCAGCTCGCCTCGCGCCTCGCGTATTTTCTCACGCGCAGCGCTCCGGACGCGGAATTGCTCGCCGCACGGCTCACACAGCCGGAAGTGCTGCGCCAGCAAACGGAGCGATTGCTCAAATCAGCCTCGATGGAGCGATTCGTCACCGATTTCACCGATGGCTGGCTAAATCTGCGCGAGATCGAATTCACCACGCCGGACAAGCAGCTCTATCCCGAGTATGACGAGCTGTTGCTCGACAGCATGCTGCGCGAGACGCGCGGGTTCATCACGCACCTCATCGAAAACAACCTCTCGGCCGCGAATGTGATTCACAGTGACTTTGCGATGCTCAATGCACGCCTCGCGCGGCATTACGGCATCCCGGGCGTGAGCGGTCTGGCGCTGCAAAAGGTGAAACTGCCTGCGGACAGCCATCGCGGCGGTGTTTTGACCCAGGCAGCGGTTTTGAAGGTGAGTGCAAATGGCACGAACACCTCACCCGTGGTGCGCGGCGTGTGGGTGATGGACCGCATCCTCGGCCTGGAGCCGCCACCACCGCCTCCGGGCGTGCCGGGAGTGGAGCCGGACATCCGCGGTGCCACCACGCTGCGTGAGCAATTGCTCAAACACAGTCATTTGGAGACCTGCAACGCCTGTCATCGCGTGATCGACCCGCCGGGCTTCGCGCTGGAGAGTTACGACGTCATCGGCGGCTGGCGCGAGCGCTTCCGCAGCCTCGGGGAAGGGGAGAAGGTCGATTTGAAGATCGAAGGCCGCAAAGTGCGCTACCGGCTCGGTCCTCCCGTCGATGCGGCGGGTGAAATGCCGGACGGCGGGAAATTCGCCGGCTTCGCGGACCTGCAAAAGCTGCTGCTGGCCGATCAAGATCGCGTGGTGCGCTGCATCGCGGAAAAGCTGCTCGTGTTTGCCACCGGACGCCCCATGGGCTTCTCCGACCGCGCCGAAATCGACCGCCTGGTCGAGCAGACGAAGAAAAAACAGCACGCCATGCGCGATCTCGTGCACGCGGTGGTGCAGAGCGGGATTTTTCGCAGCAAGTAGGTAAATCACGCTAGGCTGAAAGCGTGCCAACAAAGGCTCAATAAATTGTCCTGCACAGGTGAGCCTGAGTTTGACGGTTTTCTGCCGCTGTTTAGGAGGATCGCTTCCTCCTACATGAAAACCTCCTCTAAGCTGCGTCTGTTGTCCGGTTTGATCACTGCGTTGGTGTTTCCGATCTCCTTGATGGCCACTGACCCGACTCTGGACGCGGCTTTCACGACGACGATCAGCCCGGGGATCACGCCGGATTCGTATCCGACGTTCAATTCGGGCACGGGCGCGGTGAATGCGGTCGCGTTGCAGTCGGATGGCAAAATCATCGTGGGCGGAAACATCTCGCGTTATCAGGCTCCGCCAGCGGGTTCGGCGATGACATCGCTGAAGCGGTTGAATGCGGACGGCACTTTTGATTCGGGTTTCAACGCGTTTGCCTCGACTCTGGCGGATACGCAGGGCCAGACAGAGGTGAACAAGATCCTCGTGGTGGCTGGCGATAAAATGTACGTCGGCGGGGTGTTCCAAAGCTATCAAAGCACTTCGCGCAGCGGCATCATGAGACTGAATGCAGATGGATCGCTCGACACGGCCTTCGATCTGGGAGGCGTGTCGAATACGGTGAGCTTTGGGACGCGTTTTGTGCTGGCGATCGCGGAGCAGACGGATGGCAAAGTGCTCGTGGGTGGTGCTTTCAACCGGCTGACCTCCGGCAGCGTGTTTGTGGCGACAAATCTGGTCCGCGTGGACAGCAATGGCGCTCGCGACACGACGTTTTGCAACAATGTGAACGTATCGCTGGTGAATTCGAACTTCGTGGGGGATGTGGCGGTGCTGCCGGATGGGAAAATCCTCGTCGCAGGCGGTGCCTACAAGCCGGGTGGTGGCAACATCCCGCTGTTGGTGCGCCTGAATGCAGACGGCACGCTCGACACCTCCTTCACCGCGAACTGGGCGCTCGAGTATGGCGACATCGATGAGCTGCTGGTGCTGCCGGACGGTCGCATTTTGATTGGCGGTGACTTCACCTTTGCGGGAACGACGGCGAACCTGAACTTCGCATGCTTGAACGCGAGCGGCAGTGTGAACACGGCCTTCATGGCGAATGTCGGCAGCGGGCCGAATGGCTGGACCGGTGGCGAACTGGCCCTGCAGCCGGACGGCACGATTTTGGTCGGCGGCATCTTCAATCGCTGGAACGGGCAGCCGCGGGCCTCGATCGCGCGGCTGAATGCGGACGGCACGCTGGACGCCGGACTGGCGGTGGTGCCCTACACGCTGGTGCAGGGTCAATATCTCACGCACACCTATTCCTTCGCGGTGCAGCCGGATGGCAAAATTGTGATGGGGGGCTGGTTTGACCGCGTCATCGACACCGCAGTGGAGACCTACAATCTGGCGCGCATCATGAATGAATACGCGCCGGGGCAGCCGGGCACGCTGCGCATGGTGTCCGCCACACGATCCACAACCGAAAACGCGGGCACGGTGGACCTTTCTGTCTCGCGTTTCACCGGTCTGACGGGCGCGGTGGGTGTTTCTTACTCGGTCACGGCGGGCTCCGCGGTGGAGGGCACGGACTACACGGCGGTGAGCGGCACGCTGAACTGGGCTGATGGCGATGGCAGCCTGAAAACGATCACGGTGCCCATTTTGCAAGACGCGGCGCAGGATGGATCACGCACGTTCACGGTCACGCTGAGCTCGCCGACGGGCGGTGCCTTCCTACCGGGTGCGGGGACCTCCACGCTGGTCACCATTCTCGATGACGATGCGCTGCCGAGCATCACGCTCAATCCGCAGGCGGTCAGTCTGGAGCAGGGCGGCAGCTTCACGCTGCGCACGGCCTTTGACAGCGTGCTGAGCGCCACGGTGAAGTGGCAGATCGACACGGGCTCCGGCTTTAATGACATTCCTGGGGCCACGAGCACCGCGTACACCGTCACGAATGCCAGCGCGGCCAGCCACGCGGGCACCTATCGCGCAGTGGTGACGAATGCGAACGGCTTCACGAACAGCGGCACCGCGGTGGTGTCGATCTCGATCCCCGCAGGCTCCATTGTGACGGCTTTTGCACCGCCCGTCAGCACACCCATCGTGTTGGCGGCGAATGCGCTGAGCATGGACACGACGGGCCGCTTTTTGATCGCCAGCAACTCGCAACTGCGCCGCATGAATGCGGATGGCACGCTGGAGTCCACGACGACCTTTGGCATCAACGTCACCACCATCAATGCGGTGCTCAGTTTGCCCGATGGACGCACGCTGGTGGCTGGAAATCTCGGCACGATCACGCATGTGCCATCCGGGGGAACTTCGACGGTGAACACCCGCATCTTCCGCCTCAACAACGACGCGACGAGCACCATCGACACGACTTGGTCGGTGTTTGCGAACGGATCCGTGACGGCGCTGGCGCTTGGAGCCTCCGGGAAGTTTTATGTCGGCACGGCCGCAGCGGCGACCTCGACCAATGGCATCCAGCGTTTCAATGCCGATGGCACCACGGACGCGAGTTGGGTGCCTGCGGTCAATACCCTCGCCGCAGGCACCGGGGCGACGGTGGTGCTCATTCGCGAACTGGCGGATGGCAAGGTGCTCATCAGCCACCGCCACGGCAGCTCCGCCAGCGGCACCTATCGCCTGACGCGTGTGACCTCGACGGGAGCGATCGACACGACCTTCGGCACGAATGGCAGCATCGACTTTGGCACCAGCAACTGGGTGAACGGTATTGACGTGCTTCCTGATGGCCGCCTCGCGGTCTCAGGTCGCTTTAATACGGACTTCTTCACGCCGGGGCAGCGTTACCTGGCCCTGTTGAATGCCAACGGCACGCTGGACACCACGTTCCAATTCGCCACGGGCGTGCTGAATGGAAATCCCAACGGCGTGATCTACCGCGATGGCCGTTTGTTCGTGTTTGGTGCCTTCACCACCGTGAATGGAAGCACGCAGGGCGGTGTGGCACGCGTGAATCTCGATGGCTCCATCGACAGCAGTTTCTCCGCCGGTGTGGGAGTGGCTGGGGGTGCGGCCTCCGTGAATGCTGCCCGATACACTGCGGCGGGTGAAATCTTCATTGCTGGTGGATTCACCTCCTACAAAGGCGTGGCGCGGAATTCCGCAGCGCTGATCGTGGGGAACCCGCAAATCGGCACGCTGGGCTTTGCGCCGCCGCGTGTGACCACGCTGGAGGAGGCCGCCACGCTCACACTGACTCTGAAGCGCTACGGCGACAGCACGCAGTCCGCCTCCATCGACTGGGCGACCGTTGACGGCACGGCGACGGCTGGTGTGGATTACGTGGCGGCGAATGGCACTGCCACTTGGGCCGCCGGTGACTCTGCGGACAAAACGATCACGATCACCAAGCTCAACAACGCCGCCATCCATGCGAATCGCGTCTTCACCGTCGCACTGAGCAATCCGAGCGGGCCTGTCGGCGCTGGAGCACCTGCCACGATTACTTTGATCGACGACGACACGCCCGTGACAATCAACACGCAGCCCGTGGCATCCACTGCGCTGTATGAATCGCAAGCGCTGAGCCTCAGCGTGGCCGCCACGAGTCCCTCGGCGATGAGTTATCAATGGTATCTCAATGGTGTGGCCATCAGCGGAGCCACTTCGGCAGCTTACAGCGTGCCTTCCGTGCTGCGTGCGAATGGCGGCGTGTATCATGTGCGTGTCACGAATGCCTCAGGCACGTATCTCAGCGCTCCGGCGCTCGTTGCCGTTCGTTTCCAGCCCGGTCAGACACCAGCCGTCATCACGGCGGCAGGGCGTCCCGTTTTCCCCGTCGCACCCGTCGCCATCGCGGCGCTCAATGATGGCGGCGTGCTCATCGGTGGATCGTATTCGGGTAACGCGGTCGGAAATGTCCCGCAGGCCTATCTGACCCGCGTGAATGCCGATGGCACCACGAACACCAGCCTGAGCCTGCCGCTCAACAACGTCGTGAACTGCATGCTGCGCCAATCGGATGGCAAAATCCTCGTCGGTGGTGGGTTCACCGGTGTGACAGGCAGTCCGGGCACGACCGCCACGCGGTTGATCCGCTTCAATGCGGACCTCACGCTCGACTCAGCCTTCAACACCGCCGTTTCCACCACGCTCACGGGCGGCCAGATCACCGATCTCGCTCTGGAGCCCGATGGCGACATCCTGGCGGCTCACAATGACGGATTCGGCAGCGGACGTGTGTATCGCTTCTCCACAGCGGGGGCCAATGACAGCGCCTTCAATGTCACCACGACATCCGGTTTCCCGACGGCGGTGGCTGTTCTTGCCGATGGCGACATCGCGGTGGCTGGCAGTTTCACAAATATCGCCGCCGCCAGCCCGACCAAGACCCGCCTCGCACGGCTGAACTCCGACGGCACCGTCGATTACAGCTTCACCAGCGGCATCGGAGGCACAGCCACTTTCAATGACCTGCTCGTGCTCGCCGACGGACGCCTCTTTGCTGCGGGCAGCAATTTCTCCAACAGCGCCACGCTCTGCCTCGTCAATGCAGACGGCACATTCGGCTCGAACATCGCCAGCACCAATCAGGTGTTTCAAATTGCGCAGGCACCCGGTGGCAAGGTCATCGTCACACGCACCAACACCAGCGGCTCTTTGCGGCTCTTCCGTCTTTTGGGCACCAATCCGCTTCCCGTTCCTGGATCGAGTGACGGTGACAGCACCTTCAACATCGGGACCGGGCCGGATGCGGATGCACGCTGCCTCACGGTGGCTCCGGACGGCTCCATTTGGATCGCCGGCACCTTTTCCTCCTACAACAGCGTGGCCACGAGCGGTGTGGCAAAGATCTACGGCGATCCGCTTACGCCGGGCATCGTCACGCAACCGGCCACCACCGGCGTTTCGCCCGGAGACACGGCCTATCTCGGCGTGGGCACCTTTGGCAGCGGTTTGACCTTCCAGTGGTTCAAAAACGGCTCGCCGCTCAGCAACGGCGGAAACGTCTCTGGAGCTACTTCAGCCGTTTTGACGCTCAGTGGTGTCACCACGGCCGACGATGCGGATTACACCGTCCAGGTCACGGGAGGCTCCACCACGCTCACCTCCGCCGTGGCGCATGTTTACGTGCTCGGAGCGCCTGTGGTGCATGCGCCGCCTGTCGCCACCACGATCTCCGCCGGCCAAAACACCTCCCTCAGCGCTCAAGTGTATGCACAGGCACCCGCGACGTATGTTTGGAAGCGCGATGGCGTCACGGTGACCGATGGCGGCCGCATCAGCGGAGCCAACACGGCCACGCTGACCTTCACCGGAGCTATCACGGGCGATACCGGCAGCTACGCGCTCACCGTGACGAATGCACAGGGCACCGTGACGACCACGCCGGTCTTCCTGCTCGTGAAACCCATCCCGCATGAACGTGTGCCCGCGCTTGCCAGCATCGCTGCGAGCAACTTTGTCACCGCGCTCTTCTCCCTGCCAGATGGTCGCGTGCTCGTCGGCGGGGGCGGCTTGATGAATTTCACCGGAGGCACCGGTGGCACGAGCAACAACAACACCTCGCTGGCCCTCGTGAAACCGGGCGGAACCTACGACACCAATCCCAACGTGAACGCGAATGGCTCCATCAATGCCATCGCACGGCAAAACGACGGCAAATGGCTCATCGGCGGCAATTTCATCAGCGTGAATGGAATCACGCGCAACCGCATCGCCCGACTGAATGCCGATTTCACGCTCGACACCACCTTTGATGCTGGAACGGGTCCGAACAACCAGGTGACATCATTTGGCATCGACAGTGTCACCGGCAAAATCTATGCCGGTGGTTCCTTCACCAGTTGGAACGGCCTCACCGGCGCAGGGAAACAGTATCTCGCCCGCGTGAACAGTGATGGCACGCTCGACCCCACCTTCACGCTGTCCGTCACCAACACGATCTTTCGCATCCAACCACTCACCGGGGGAGATTTTCTCATCTCCGGAAACAACATCAGCGTCCTGCGCATCACGTCGGCGGGTGCCGCCGCGGGTGGCTTCTCCGGGCCGTTTGGCATCGGGAATGATCTCGCGCTCACGCCGGATGGCAGCCAGTTTTACATCGGCTGGCAGAGCTCGCCCTACCTGCGCCGCTACTCCACCGCCACCGGCACGGAGGATACCAACTTCACGCCTTCGCTGAATGGAGTGGTGAACAAGGTCAATGTGCAGGCCGATGGCAAACTGGTGCTCAACGGCACCTTTACGCTGCCCACGGCCTCGCCTGGACGTCTGCTGCCAAACGGCACGGCAGACCTCACGTTCAGCGCTTCGGCAGCGCTCGGCAGCACCGTCACCGCCTGCGTGGTGCAGCCCTCCGGCCGCATCTGGCTCGGCGGCAGCTTCAGCCAGACCTACGGCAGCAGCACCGCCAGCCGGCTGCTTATTCTGAATGGCGATCTTCCGGCACTAGCTTTTGAAGGTCATCCGGTCACCGCGCAGGTCGAGGGCGGCCAAACCGCCACCTTCACCGCCAGCGTGGCCGCGTCATCGCCCGTGACATGGCAGTGGTTCAAAGGCACCACGCCGTTGAGCAATGGTGGACGCGTCTCCGGGGCCACAACTGCCACTTTGAGCATCGCCAATGTCATTCCGGGTGATGAAGGCCTGTATCATGTCGAAGCCACTAGCGCCATCTCCGGCACCATCGCGTCTGTGGAGGCCGAATTGATCTTCCTTGGTGCTCCAGAGTTGCTCACCGCGCCTCTCGGCGGTGTTTCCGAAGTCGGAATCAGCCGCACACTGAGCGTGCAGGCCCGTGGAGCTGCCACTTTGACGTATCAGTGGTTCAAAGGAACGAGCAGCAGCGCTATCGCCGACATTTCCGGTGCCAACAGCGCCAATTACACGCTCGCCGCGCCCACCCTCGCCGACACCGCCTACTACGGCGTGCGCATCACGAACGGCCTCGGCATGGTCACCACCACCCCGGTGCTCGTCACCTTCGCCAGCTATGCCTCCAGTCCCGCGGCGATCACGCTTCCAGCCTTCGCCAACCAGGTGATGGATGTGATCCCGCTCGCGGATGGATTCATCGCAGTGGGTTCCTTCACCAGCGTCACGCCTGTGGGTGGCTTCTCCACCACGCGTCGCGGTTTGGCGCGTTTCGACAACGCCGGGGCGCTGAACACGAGTTTCCCGCACAGCACCGCCTCCGTGACGCTCACCGACATCGTGCGCGACTCGCTGGGTCGTTTCATCTTCATCGGGAACTACGTTCAGCTCACCAACGGCGCCACCACTACCACGAGAAACAGCATCGCCCGCATCGACTCCGCCGGGGCGCTGGACACTGGCTTCATCAGTCCGCTCACCTCGGCGCTCAACAATCTGAGCGTCGTCACCGTCGATGCCTCCGACAACGTGCTCGTCGGCGGCGGCTTCACGAACTTCGCTGGCGTCACCGGGGCGAATTTCCTCGTGCGCCTGAACTCGGCCGATGGCACACGCGACACCGGCTTCACCGCCGCTGTCACCAGCAGCGTGAACTGCGTGCGTGTGCTCGCCGATGGCAAACTGCTCGTCGGCACCAGCATCGGGCTCGTGCGTCTCAATACCAACGGCACGGCCGACGGCACCTTCGCCTACACCGGCGGGCTCGCGGTGACCTCGATCGCCGCGGTGCCGTCCTCGACCGATCTCATCCTCACCGGCAGCAGCGGCGGCGTGCAGCGCATCACGGAAAACGGCACACTCGTCACACCGTGGCCCGCCAGTGGCACGATGGCGAACGCGACCGTCACGGATTCGCTCGCCGTAAATGGCGGCTACTTCATCGGCGGTGCCTTCAGCAGCTACAACAGCACCTCCGCCAACTCTCTGGCTCTGCTCAACAGCAACGGCACACTCAACACGGCCTACGCCGCCGCTGCCGGCAGCGGCTTCAGCAGCACGGTGAACTGCCTCGCGCAGGACAGCCTCGGCCGCCTGTGGGTCGGTGGTGCCTTCACCTCCTATCGCGGCGTCACCACCAGCCGCGTCGTCGTTCTCAATGGCGCGGACAACATCCCTGCTGATCCCGGCGCGCCTGCCGATGCGCTGAGCACCTACCTCACGAATGCGGGCGTGCCCATCGGCCAGCAAGGCCCGCTCAATGACCCGGATGGCGATGGTTTGGAGAACCTGCTCGAATACGCGCTCGATCTGCCGCCGAATGCGGCCAGCACGGAGCCTCCCGGAGTCCCCGTGGGCGGCGATCTGACCTACACCTACCGCCGCGCCCGCAGCGATGTCTTCTACCTCGTGGAAGCCTCCACCGATCTCATCAACTGGAGTCCGGTCGGCGTGAATCAAGGCACGCCACTGCCCGATGGCACCACCACGGCCAGCATTCCGCTTTCCACCGGTGCGCAGTATTTGCGTCTGAAGGTCAGCCGCTGATGATCGCGGTCATTCATGCCGCGCCCTGACCGCCAGACGAAAAATGCCGCGCTCACTCCCGAACAGGAGGCCGAAGTCCGCGCCATCTACGCGGAGATCGAAAAGCGAGCGCTGCCGCGTGATTGCGCGATGCGCACGGGCTGCTGCCACTTTCGCATCGCGGGCCACACGCCGCTGCTCACGCGCGGTGAGGCCCTTTTTCTGGCCAAAGGCGTGCGTGCGAGCGGTCGCGCGAAGCTGAAGCCGCATCCCGATGGCGCGTGCCCGCTGCTGGGCAGCGATGGGAAATGCGCGGCGTATGCACACCGGCCGTTTGGATGCCGCACGCACTTCTGCGCGGCTGCGGGCGGCATGTATCCGCGCAAGCACGTCGCGGATCTGATTCAGCGCCTCGAAGCGCTCGATGAAAAACTCGGCGGTGATGGCTCACGCGGCCTCGAAGGCGCGCTGGCGGCCGTTTTGTGATCACGCCTTCAGCGCCCAATCGAGCAGGGCATGCGCGTCCTTCCAGACGCCGCCTTCGGTGTCGTTGAGGATCACCACGATGCGGCGTCGGCCATTTCGTTCACCACTGGCGACGAGGCAGTAGCCCGCGGCTTCGGTGTAGCCG
>Ga0315904_10012688_pt1 | contig 10619 bp, 9 predicted proteins | sample LakEriMetagenome_6_FD_203529 | JGI IMG/M metagenome (GOLD analysis project Ga0315904, IMG submission 203529) | Freshwater fungal communities from buoy surface, Lake Erie, Ohio, United States - Buoy 12 MA120 | ecosystem: Environmental > Aquatic > Freshwater > Lake | place: USA: Lake Erie, Ohio... | reverse complement strand
GTCGACTTGCCGGCGCCCGACAGCCCGGTCACCAGGACGATCCGCTGCCGGGACGGCGGCAGCGGCGCCTTCGGCAGGGGATCGGCGCCGCTCAAGCGGCAGGTTTCCCGAGTTGCGCCATCGCCGATGCCGCGACGGCGGCGCGCAGCGCCAGCGCGACCTTGCCGGGGGCCGAGGCGTCGAAGGCGTCGAGCGCGACGCGGGCGATCGCGACGCCCAGATAGCCGGCGCTGGCGGGGTCGGGCAGACGCTCGACCGCCTCGCGCGGCATCAGATCCACGGCCAGCGCCAGCCGGGCGTGGGCGGCACGCTGGTCCGGATCCACGGCGACGATGCCGAGGCCGCGCAATTCGATCAGCCCGCCGAGCGCGGCCGGCGCGGAGGCAAGCAGGGCGCCGTCGCGGCGGCGCAGATCGACCCGGTCGTCGGCGACGAGACGGAAGCCGCGCTCCAGCAGCCGGAAGGCGAGGTCGGATTTGCCGCTGCCCGATGCGCCACGCAAAAGCACGCCGATGCCGTCGCGCGCGACGCAGGTGGCATGGATCTGGAGGGGGGGCGCAGTGCTCACGTCGGGGGCGGAGCGTGGACCCGCCCCGCGGGCTTGTCAACGAGGCTACCGCACTGCACCAAAACGGTCCGGTCCCGGTCTCAACCGGATGGATTACTAGTCAACCATATGGAATCGCTGGAGGATCGGCCCAGCGGCGCGGTCCGCCTTACTCCCGGGGCAGGCGGATGACGAAACGCGCGCCGCCGACCGAGCCGTCCGGCCGCGCGACGTTGGCGGCGGAAATGCTGCCGCCATGGGCAGCCACGATCTGGCGCGAGATCGACAGGCCCAGCCCTGAATGGGTGCCGAATTTCTCGCCGGCCGGCCGCGCGCTGTAGAAGCGGTCGAAGATCCGCTCCAGCCGGTCGGACGGGATGCCGGGCCCCTCGTCCTCGACCGCGATCTCGACGCTGTCGCCGTCGCGTCGCGCCGCGAGCACGATCCGCCCGTCCGGGGGGCTGAACGACAGCGCATTCGCGATCAGGTTGCGCAGCACCTGGCCCAGCCGGTCCTCGACCCCGGTCACGCGCAGCGCCGCCGCGTCGCGGATGGCCAGCACGACGCGCGGATCGGAGGGGCGCGCCGTCGCGCCGTGGATCTCGGCCAGGGTCTCGAGCAGCCTCGCGATGTCGACGCTCTCGCCCGCCGCGCGGCCAAGCTCGGCGTCGAGCCGCGAAGCGCCGGAGATGTCGCCCAGCAGGCGGTCGATGCGCTGCACGTCCTCGACGATGATCTGCATCAGCTTCTCGCGCCGCGCCGGATCGGCGACCCGGGCGGCGGTCTCGACCGCGCTCTTGAGCGAGGTCAGCGGGTTCTTGATCTCGTGCGCGACGTCGGCGGCGAAGCGCTCGATCTCGTCGATGCGCTGCGACAGCGCGGCGGTCATCTCGACCAGCGCGCCGGACAGGTCGCCGATCTCGTCGCGCCGCGCGCGCATGTCCGGGATCGCGGCCTGCGCGGACGCCGCGCCGCGCCGGCCGCCGATCGCGCGGCTGCGGCGCACGCGCTCCGTCGCCGCCGCGAGGCGCAGGATCGGCAGGGTGATCGTGCGCGCGATGTAGAGCGATGCCAGCGCGGTCACCAGCATCGCGGCGAAGCACAGCTTGACGATGTCGTAGCGCAGCGCGCGCACGCTGGCCTCGATCTGTTCGCCGCTGGCGATCAGCATCACGGCGCCCATCACCTGCTTGAAGCGCTGCACCGGCGCGGCGACGGTGATCAGCATGCCGGCCCCGCCGGCATAGCTGCGCAGCGCGCTCGACGTCTCGCCGGCCAGCGCCGCGGCGACCTCGGCGAAATCCTCGGCGCGCGGCTCGGGCGCGTCGGGCCAGACCGACAGCGGCGCGCGCGCCGGCACCAGCGCCACGATGCGGTCGTAGAGGTCGTCGGCCAGCCGCATCGGCCAGGATGGCGGGGCACGCGGCGGCGGCAGCGGCTCGACCAGCACGCGCCCGCCATATGGCGAGACGATGCGGCTGTCCGCCAGCACATGGCCCTCGGGCGCGAAGATGCGCGCATGCCCGTCGGCGGGCTGCATCAGCCGGAACAGGACCGGGCGCAGGATCTCGGGCGCGAGACGGTAGTCGAGGCCCGCCTCGCCGTCGTCGTCGGGCCGCGCGGTCTCGGAGACGGCGGTGGCGACGATGCGCGCCTGCATCCGCAACGCCGCCAGCTGCGCGTCGATAAGCCCGCTGCGATAGTCGTCGAGATAGAGGAAACCGATGCCGAGCAGCGCCGGCCCGATCAGGTTGAGGAACAGGATCCGGCGCGTCAGCGGCGACAGGATGCGGCGGCGGCGGGGACGCCGCGGCGGTCTCATTTTTCCTTGTCGCGGTAGCGATAGCCGAGACCGTAGAGGGTCTCGATCTGCTGGAACCCGTCGTCGACCTCCTTGAACTTCTTGCGCAGGCGCTTGATGTGGCTGTCGATCGTACGGTCGTCGACATAGACGTGTTCGCCATAGGCCGCGTCCATCAGCTGGTCGCGGGTCTTGACCATGCCCGGACGCTGCGCCAGAGCCTTGAGCAGCAGGAACTCGGTCACCGTGAGCGCCACGTCGCTGCCCTTCCAGGTGCAGACATGCCGCGCCGGATCGAGCACCAGCTCGCCACGCGCCAGCGGCGGCTCGGCGGCCGCGCCGCCCGCGGCGCGGTCGCGCACCAGCTCCTGGCGGCGCAGGATGGCGCGGATGCGCTCGACCAGCAGGCGCTGCGAGAACGGCTTGGTGATGTAGTCGTCGGCCCCCATCCTGAGGCCCAGCGCCTCGTCGAGCTCGTCGTCCTTCGAGGTCAGGAAGATCACCGGCATCTGGCTCTGGCGGCGCAGCTTGCCGAGCAGTTCCATGCCGTCCATGCGCGGCATCTTGATGTCGAGCACCGCCAGATCGGGCGGCCGCGCGGTGATGTCGCGCAACGCCTCGACAGGGTCGGCGTAGCTGCGCACGGCGAAACCCTCGGCCTCCAGCGCCATGGCGACGGAGGCGAGGATGTTGCGGTCGTCGTCGACCAGGGCGATCGTCTGCGGCACGGAGACTGTCCTTCGATCCGGGGTCCGGCCCGGGAAGCTGCGCGGCGAATGTGGCCGCGCCGCGGCGCGGCGACGGCGAATGCGCGGAATATAGGGTGCGGCGGCGTCCCGTCGCCATGCCTGACAGCGCGCGCCGGGTTTCGCTATCCTCGCGCTTCCCACGGTGCGGAGGATCGCGACGATGACGGCAGACGGGTGCGGCGGCGCGCGGATCGGCGCCCGGCGGTCGCCATGAGCGGCGGGACGCCGGTCCCCGGCGACATCGCGCGCGGCCTGATACGCGCGGCCGACCGCGCGACGCTGGCCACGCTGGGCGCCGCGGGCGGGCCGGCGGCGGGCGAGCCCTATGCCTCGCTGGTCCTCGTCGCCTGCCTGCACGATGCGACGCCGGTGCTGCTGATCTCGCGGCTGGCCGACCATACGCGCAACATCGCCGCCGAGCCGCGCGTCTCGCTGCTGTTCGACGGCACCTCCGGCCTGGACGAGCCGCTGACCGGCGCGCGCGTGTCGGTGCAGGGCGTGGCGCGGCGCAACGACGCGCCGGAATGCCGCGCGCGCTTCCTCGCCCGCCATCCCGGCGCCGCGCGCTATGCCGACTTCGGCGATTTCGGCTTCTTCTCCGTCGAGCCGCGCGCGGCGCATCTGGTCGCCGGCTTCGGGCGCATCCACTGGATGGACGCGGCGGCGCTGCGCCACGACTGCGCCGATGCGGGCGAGCTCGCCGCCGCCGAGCCCGGCGTCGTCGCGCACATGAACGAGGACCATGCCGACGCCGTGCAGCTCTACGCCACGCGGCTGCTCGGTCGGCAGGGCGAGGGCTGGCGCATGACCGGCGTCGATCCCGAAGGCGCCGATCTGCGGCGCGGCGGCGAGGTCGCGCGGCTCGGCTTCGACCGCCGGGCGACGACGGCGGAGGCGGCGCGCGTCGAACTCGTGCGTCTGGTCAAGCGGGCCCGCGCCGCGGCGGCGGACGCGCCATGATGGCGGCGCGCCGCCGCCCGCGCACCGCATCGGGAGACAGACGATGACGCCCTTCGACCTCCAGCGCGCCGCCCAGGCTTTCGCCGCCGCCCGCGCCGCGGCGCGCCCGCTCGGCGCGCTGCCGCCCGACGCGGTGCCGCGGACGATGGACGAGGCCTATCGCGTCCAGGCCGAGATCGCGCGGCTGACCGGCGGCCATCGCGGCTGGAAGGTCGGCGCGCTGACCGCCGAGGCACGCGCCGCGGCTGGCATCGACCGTCCCACCGGGGCGCGGCTGCTGACGCATTTCGTGCATGCCGCTCCGGCCCGGCTCTCGCACGCGCGCTTCGTCGCGCCGGCGCTCGAATGCGAACTCGCCTTCGAGATGGCCGCCGACCTGCCGCCGCGCGCCGCGCCCTACGGCGCCGACGAGGTCGTGGCGGCGGTCGCTGCGATGCGGCTGGCGATCGAGATTGCCGACACGCGCCTGCCGCCGAAGCCACCCACGCCGCTCAACGTCGCCGATGCCGGCGCCAACGGCGCCTTCGTCTTCGGCCCGGCGGTGGCGAGCTGGCGGTCGATCGATCGCGCCGCGATCGAAGTCGTGCTGCATGTCGACGGCTGCGAGGCCGCGCGCGGGACCGGCGCGGCGGTGCTCGGCGATCCGCTACGCGCGCTTGTCCTGCTGGCGAACAACCCGCCGCCGCACGGCCCCGGGCTGCGGCGCGGCGATTTCGTCACCACGGGCTCCCTGACCGGCATGACGCCGGTCGCGCCGGGCGCGTCGGCCGTGGCAGACTTCCTGTTCCTTGGAAAAGTCGAGGTGAGTTTCGCACCATGAAGAAAGCGAAGATCGAGGACGCAGCCCGGATCCTGGCCGAAGCCTGGCGCACGGGCACGCCACTCGCCGCGTTGCCGGAGGATTGCCGTCCCAAGACCGCCGCGGAGGCCTATGCGGTGCAGGATGCGGCCGCGGCCGCGCTCGCGCAGAAGGTCGTGGGCTGGAAGGTCGGCGCCACGGGCCAGATGGCGCGCAAGCTGCTCAAGACGCGCCTGCCCTTCGCCGGCCGCGTCTATGCCAGCCGCGTCCACAGGGATGGCGCGACGATCCCCTCCGGCGCGCATCCGATGCGAGGGCTCGAGGCCGAGATCGCCTTCCGGCTGGGCAAGGACCTGCCGCCGCGCGCGCGGCCCTACACGATGGCCGAGGTCAGGCGCGCCGTCGCGAGCGTTCATCCCGCGGTCGAGATCGTGTCGTCGCGCTGGACCGACTGGCTCGCGGTCGGCCTGCATTCGGTCGTCGCAGACCACGGCGCCAACGGCGCGCTGGTCGTCGGCCGTCCGCTCAGCGGCGGCACCGAACTCGATCTCGACCGGCTGGAGGTCGAGATGCGCGTCGACGGCACCACTGTCGGCAAGGGTACCGGCGCGGCCGTCATCGGCGGGCCCCATGGCTCGCTGCTCTGGCTCGCCAATCTGCTGCGCCGGCGCGGCGGGCTGAAGGCAGGCGAATATGTCAGCACGGGCACCTGCACCGGGCTGGTCAAGGCGCCGGCTGGCGCCGCGGTCGTGGCGCTCTACGCCGGCAAGCCGCGCGTCTCGTTCCGCTTCGTCTGAGACGGCGGCGCAGCGTCACTCGACCCAGGCCAGCCGCAGGACGTTGGTCGCGCCGGGCGTGCCGAACGGCACGCCCGCCGTGATCACCACGCGGTCGCCGGCGCGCGCGAAGCCCTGTGCCTTGGCGAAATGGCATGCCTTGCTGACCATCTCCTCGAAGCTGCGCACGTCGGCGGTGACGACGGGATGCACACCCCAGGCCAGCGTCAGGCGGCGCGCCGTGGCGAGGCGCTCGGTCAGGCACAGGATCGGGACCTCGGGCCGCTCGCGCGCGGCGCGCAGCGTCGTCGAGCCCGAGGTCGTGTAGGTCACGATCGCGCCCGCGCCGACCGTATGCGCGACCTGGCGCGCCGCTGCGGTGATCGCGTCGGCGGCGGTGTGCTCGGGCTGGGCCTGCACGGCGTCCATGATCGGCCGGTAATGCGGGTCGTGCTCCACCGACTCGATGATGCGCTCCATGATGCCGACCGCCTCGACCGGATAGCGGCCCGACGCCGTCTCGGCGGAGAGCATCACCGCGTCGGCACCGTCATAGACCGCGGTCGCGACGTCGGACGCCTCCGCGCGGGTGGGCGTCGGCGAGGAGATCATCGTCTCCAGCATCTGGGTGGCGACGATCACCGGCTTGCCGACGCGCCGCGACAGCCGCACGATGCGCTTCTGCGTGCCCGGCACCGTCTCGGGCGGCATCTCGACGCCCAGGTCGCCACGCGCCACCATCACCGCGTCGGCCAGATCGACGATTTCCTCCAGGCGCTGGATCGCCGACGGCTTCTCGAGCTTGGCCAGCACGCCCGCCCTGCCCTGCACCAGCCGGCGCGCCTCGGCGATGTCCTCGGGACGCTGCACGAAGCTGAGCGCCACCCAGTCGACGCCCAGTTCGAGCCCGAAGGCGAGATCGCGGCGGTCCTTCTCGGTCAGCGGCGAGATCGGCAGCAGGACGCCGGGCACGTTCACGCCCTTGCGGTCGGAGATGGTGCCGCCGGCGATCACGCGGCACGCCGCGAAATCGGGACCGTGCTCCTCGACACGCAGACGCAGCTTGCCGTCGTCGACCAGCAGGTCGGCGCTGTCCGCGAGCGCGGCGAAGATCTCCGGATGGGGCAGATTGGCGCGCGCGGCGGTGCCCGGCGCCGGGTCGAGGTCGAGCCGGAACGCCGCCCCGGCCTCGAGGGTCGCGCGACCGCCCACGAAAGTGCCGACGCGCAGCTTCGGCCCCTGCAGATCGAGCAGGATCCCTATCGGATGGCCCAGTTCGCGTTCGACCTCGCGCAGCGCGGCATGCCGGGCGCGATGGTCCTCGTGCGTGCCGTGGCTGAAATTGAGCCGGAAGACGTCGGCACCCGCCTCGAAGAGACGGCGTATGGTCGCCGCGTCGGAGCTGGCGGGCCCGAGCGTTGCGACGATCTTGGTCGAGCACAGGCGCGGCATTGCGGTCTCTTTCAGTCGATGAGGATGGCGCGGAAGTCGTTGACGTTGGTCAGCGTCGGCCCGGTGACGACGAGATCGCCCAGGCGGTCGAAGACCGACCAGGAATCGTTGTCGTCCAACCGCGCGCGGGCGTCCATCCCGGCGGCGGCGATGCGCGCGAGCGTGTCGGGTCCGGCATGGGCGCCGGCGCTCGATTCGACGCCGTCGATGCCGTCGGTGTCGCCGGCGATCGCGTGGATGCCCGGCGCGCCGCCGAGCGCGATCGCGAGGGCGAGCAGGAATTCCGCGTTGCGGCCGCCGCGGCCGCCGCCGCGCACGGTCACGGTCGTCTCGCCGCCAGACAGCACGACGCAGGGCGGCGCGACCGGACCGCCGCCCGCGCGGATGGCGAGCGCGAGGGTCGCATGGTCGCGCCCGACCGCGCGCGCCTCGCCCTCGACCGCGTCGCCAAGAGAATGCGTCGCATAGCCGGCCGCCTGGGCCTCGGCGATGGCGCGGACGAGCGCCTGGGCGGGGCTGGCGGTCATGACGAACCGGGCCTGCGCGAAGGCGGGATCGCCGGGCTTGGGCGTCTCGTTCGACGGATCGGCGAGCCGGGCCGCGATCTCGGCCGACGGCGCGATCGCGTATTTCGCCAGTACGGCGCGCGCCTGCTCCAGCGTCGTCGGATCGGGCACGGTCGGTCCCGAGCCGATGGTCGACGGATCGTCGCCGGGCACGTCCGAGATCGCGAGCGTCAGCACCGGCGCGGGCGCGGCGGCGGCGGCAAGCCGCCCGCCGGCGATGCGCGACAGATGCTTGCGCACGGTGTTCATCTCGCCGATGTTCGCGCCCGAACGCAGCAGGGCGCCGGTCAGCGCCCGGAACGCGTCGAGCCCGACGGGTTCCTGCGGCAGGGCCAGCAGCGCCGAACCGCCACCCGACATCAGCACCAGGACCAGGTCCTCGCGCGTCGCTTCGGCGGCGAGCGCCAGCATGCGCGCGGCGGCCTGCGGGGCGCGCGCGTCGGGCACCGGATGCGCGGCCTCGACGATCTCGATCCGGCGGCATGGCACGCCATGGCCGTCGCGGGTGACGACCAGCCCGCCGATGCGGCCGGCGTCGCCGTAATGCGCCTCGACCGCCGCCGCCATCGCGGCAGAAGCCTTGCCGGCGCCGAGCACGATCAAACGGCCGCGGGGCAGAGGCGGCAGATGCGGCGGAACGCAGAGGCGGGGCTGGGCGGCGGCGATGGCGGAGCGGAACAGGCGCTCGAGGAAGACACGCGGCGTCTCGGTCATGGGCCGACCGTAGCGAAGCGGAGGGCCGCGCGAAACCCTGGCGAGGGCGGCGGCGCGCGATGTGGCCATGCGGGCCGGGCGGATGCTAGTTTCCCGCCGCGCCGGCTCCGCCGGCTCCACAGCCCCGACGCCAGGGATGACAGCCGCCCCGATCGCCTCCCCCGAGCGCCGCTACGCCGTGCGGCGTCTGCTGCGCGAGCATGTGCGCCCGCATCTGCCCGAACTGGTCGTCGCGGTCGGCGCGATGATCGTCGCCGCGCTCGCCACCGCCGCCAATGCCTGGCTGATGGAGCCGGTGCTCGACAAGGTCTTCCTCGAGCGCCGCGCCGACCTGCTGTGGATAATCCCCGGCGCGGTCGTCTGCGCGGCCCTGGTCAAGAGCGCGGCGACCTATGGACAGTCGATCATCATGAGCCGCTACGGCCAGCGCGTGATCGCCGAGCTGCAGGCGGCGCTGTTCGCGCGGCTGATGGCGGCCGACCTGCAGTTCTTCCACGACAACCCTTCGGGCAAGCTGATCGCGCGCTTCACCAACGACGTGCAGATGCTGCGCGGCGCCATCACCCAGGCGACCACCGGGCTGATCAAGGACGCGATCACGGCGCTGTGCCTGATCGGCGTCCTGTTCTGGCAGGACTGGCGGCTGGCGCTGGTGACGTTCTTCGTCTTTCCGCTGGCCCTGATCCCGGCGCGCTATCTGGGCCGGCGCATGCGCCGCGTCTCCACCGGCATGCAGGAGAGCACCGGCGAATTCGCGGCGCTGCTCGACGAGACGTTCCAGGGAGCGCGCCAGGTCAAGGCCTACGGCACCGAGGGGCTCGAGATCGCGCGCGCCGGCCGCTCCATCGAGCGCCTGCGCGTGCTGGCGACCAAGGCGGCCGCGACGCGCGCCGCGTCGCATCCGATCACCGAGGGCCTGTCGAGCCTCGCGATCGCCGCGGTGATCCTCTATGGCGGCCATCAGGTGATCTCCGGCGCGACCACGCCGGGATCCTTCTTCTCGTTCATCACCGCGCTGCTGCTCGCCTACCAGCCGATCCGCTCGCTCGCCAGCCTCAACGTCACGCTGCAGGAAGGGCTGTCCGCCGCGGTCCGCGTCTTCGCGATGCTCGACATGGAGCCCGCCATCCGCGACCGGCCGGGCGCCGTCGCGCTGCCGCGGCCGCGCGGCGAGATCGTCTTCGATGCCGTGCGCTTCGGCTATCCCGACGGCGTGCCGGTCTTCGACGGCCTCGACCTGCGCGTGGCGCCAGGCAGCACGGTCGCCTTCGTCGGCCCTTCGGGCGGCGGCAAGTCGACGCTGCTCAACCTGATTCCGCGCTTCTTCGACGTCGATGCCGGGCGCGTGGCGATCGACGGCGTCGACGTGCGCGACGCCACGCTGGTGTCGCTGCGCGCGGCGATCGCGCTGGTCAGCCAGGACACCGCGCTGTTCCACGACACGATCCGCGCCAACATCGCCTATGGCCGACCCGACGCGACCGACGCCGAGATCGCGCGCGCCGCCGCCGTCGCCGGCGCCGCATCCTTCGTCGCCGAACTGCCGCAGGGCTACGACACGGTGGTCGGCGCGCGCGGCGCCAAGCTGTCCGGCGGCCAGCGCCAGCGCATCGCCATCGCCCGCGCGGTGCTCAAGGACGCGCCCATCCTGCTGCTCGACGAGGCCACCTCGGCGCTCGACGCCGAGACCGAGCGCCAGGTCCAGGCGGCGCTCGCGGAGCTCAAGCGCGACCGCACGACGCTGGTGGTCGCGCACCGGCTGTCGACCATCGTCGACGCCGACATGATCTGCGTGGTCGATCGCGGCCGCATCGTCGAGCAGGGGCGCCACGGCGAATTGCTCGCGCGCGACGGGCTCTATGCGCGTCTCTACGCCGCGCAAGCCGAGTCCGCCGCGACGCCGGCATGACCTGGCCCTATGCCGTCCTCGGCCAGCTCGCGGCCCCCGCGCTCGGGCTGTGGCTGGCGCGCCGCGCGCGGCAGGGCAAGGAGGATCCCGCGCGGCTGGACGAAAGGCGCGGCGCGGCGTCGCTGCCCCGTCCGCCGGGCCGGCTGCTCTGGATCCACGGCGCCTCGCTGGGCGAGGCGCGTTCCGCGCTGCCGCTGCTGGCGCGCATCCTCGACGACCATCCCCGCGCCGAGGCGCTGGTGACCACCGGTACGCTGAGTTCCGCGCGCATGCTGGCCGGCGCGCTGCCGCCGCGCGCGCGGCACCAGTTCGCGCCGCTCGACGTGCCCGGCTGGGTCGCGCGTTT
>Ga0315904_10012685_pt1 | contig 10621 bp, 10 predicted proteins | sample LakEriMetagenome_6_FD_203529 | JGI IMG/M metagenome (GOLD analysis project Ga0315904, IMG submission 203529) | Freshwater fungal communities from buoy surface, Lake Erie, Ohio, United States - Buoy 12 MA120 | ecosystem: Environmental > Aquatic > Freshwater > Lake | place: USA: Lake Erie, Ohio... | reverse complement strand
TCCGACCTGATCCCACCCGAACCCACTCGAACCCACTCGTTCCCCGACACCGTTCCCGACCCACAGAAAGACCTCAGCCATGGCGGATCTGAACCAACTGCTGCTCCCGGTGATCGTCCCGGCCACCACGCGCGCCCAGCGCGTGCGCGCCGGCGTGCGCGACAAGCTGCGTCGCACCTGGGACGACCGCCACGACGAGACCGGTCTCGACGAGGCCGTCACGAAGATGGTCTGGCTCGCCGTCGGCATCGCCGTCGCGGTGGCGGCCACCACGTTCTTCGTCGGTGTCTTCAACGACGCCCAGGCGAACGTGCCCGACCCGGTGGCACCCACGCCGTGACCTCCCCGCCACGTGATCGTGGCGCGGTGGACGTGTCGGTGGAGATGCTCTTCGGCACGGTGACCGTGCTGATGGCGTTGCTGCTCGTGTTCGAGACGGCGGCGTACTGGCATGCCCGCAACGTGCTCGACGACGCCGCGGCCGACGGCGCCCGTGTCGCTGCCGCGTTCGACGGATCGTGCACCGACGGGATCGCCGAGGCGCGCGCCGCGGTCGACCGCCACGCAGGATCGTGGGCCGACGACGTCGAGATCGTCTGCACCGACGGGCCGCTCGTGGTGGTGAGCATCCGCGCCACCACACCCGGTGTGGTGGGCGACGGGCTGGGCATGCGCGCGTCCGTGTCCGAGTCGGCGCCGAGCGAGCGATGAGTCGTGGACGGACGGCGGCGCGACGACGGGGTGGTGACCCCGGTGGAGACGATGTTCGTCGTCGTGTTCGTGCTGCTCGCGGTGGCGTTCCTCGGCTTCCTGGGCCGGCTGCACGCAGCAGGCGTGCAGGTGACGAACACGTCGCAGTCCGCGGCGCGCGCGGCGTCGCTGGAGGGCGACGCGGACGCGGCCCGACGGGCGGCGCTCGACACCGTCGCCACCTCGTCGCTCGCCACGCGCTGCCGCACGGCACCGGCGGCCGAGCTGACGTGGGAGCCCTCGCCGTCGGGCACGTGGCAGGGCGGGTCGGTGACGGTGACGATCAGCTGCGTCGTGGCCAACGACGACCTGGCCGGCTTCTGGACGCCGGGTGCCCGCACACTGCGCGCGAGCGACACCCAGCCGATCGACCGGTACCAGCGATGAGCGCCGCGACCGCGTCACCCCGCCGAGACGACCGCGGCTCGCTGTCGATCATGTTGGTGGTGCTCCTCACCGTCACGCTCGGCGCCGCCGCGCTGATCGTCGACGGGGGTCGAGCGATGGCGGCGCGTCGCCACGCCGCGAACACCGCCGAGGCCGCCGCACGCCATGCCATCGCGGCGCAGTCGCCGACCGGCGGGTTCGACGCCGCCCTGGCCGCCGACCTCGCGCGCGACCACGCCCGCCGGGCCGGGGTCGATCCCGAGGACGTCGACGTCGAGGTGCGCGACGGCCCCACCGGGGCTCCCGAGGTCGTGGTCACCGTGACCGCACGCCGCACCACCGTCTTCCTCGTCCTCGGGGGTGCGGACGAGCTCACGGTGCGCAGCACCGGTGCCGCGACCTCCGTCTTCGCCCCCTGACCGCCCGAACCCGCCCGAACCCGCCCGCACGAAAGGACCTCCGATGCGCCGCCTCACCACCGGCCTCGCCCGATGCACCGCCGCCCTGGTGCTGATCGCCGTGCTCGTCGTGCTGCCCGTCGGGGTGTGGGCCGCTGTCGGCGGTCCGGACTCGATCGACTGGGGCGCCGCGTTCGGCTCGGGTCGCGTGGTGAGCGACACCGTCGTCGCGCTCGGCCTGCTGGTGTTCACCGCTCTGTGGATGTGGTTCGTGGCGATCGCCGCCGGCGAGATCGTGCGGGTGATGGCCTGGCGCCGTGGGACGCACACGCTCACGCCGATCGAGCCGACCCCGAGCGGTGCGGTCCGTCGCCTGGTGCGGATCGTCCTGGTGTCGACGTCGACGGTGGTGGGCGCCGGCCTCGCATCGCTCGCGTCGGTGGTGCCCGCCACGTCGCCGGTGCGCGCCGCGACCGAGCACGTCCGCGGCGACGGGTTCGTGCCGGCGACGTGGACCACGGGCAGCCCCACCCTCGACCTCACCCTCGATCTGGTCGACGGGTCGGGTCGTCGGGGCGATCCGTCGCACGAACGCACCGATGTCCGCTCGAACGGACGCGAGACCCCGTACTCCGTGGCCGTGCGCCTCGGTGATGCCTCGCTGCGCGACCGGATCATCGAGCTCAACCACGGCGTGCCCGGTCCCGACGGGGTGCCGTGGACGGGTGGGGTGTTCCCGGCGGGCATGGTGGTGCGCGTCCCCGACGGTGTGCAGCTCGCCCGGACGACGGACTGGACGACCTACAAGGTGGTGGAGGGCGACTCCGTGTACCGGATCGCCACGCGGCTCGCGGCGGGGGACCACCGTCGCGTGCGCGAGATCGCCGACGCGATCATCGATCGCAACCTGGGTCGCACGATGCCCGACGGCGTGGTGTTCGACGACCCGTCGCTGGTGCGCATCGGCTGGGTGATCGACGTGCCCGCGGATGCGTCGCACCCGGCCCCCGGCCACGTCGTCGGCGAGGCCCACGCCGGCGCAGGCGCCGACCCCAGCGCCGACCCCAGCGCCGGCCCCAGCGCCGGCCCCAGCGCCGAGTCGACCAGGTTCGCGTACGTGGTGGAGCGAGGCGAGTCGTACTGGAGCATCGCGGCCGAGCACGTGACGCCGCCGAACGACACCGCCGCGGACGTGGCGTCGCTCGCCGGGTGCCTGCAGTCGATCAACGTCGACCGCCTCGGCCACGAGGACCCGGCGATGCTGCACCCGGGCGACGAACTGCTCGTGCCGGTCGTCGAGCCGGTCATCGAACCCGTGGTCGAGCCGATCGTCGAGCCGGTCGTCGAGCCGGTCGTCGAGCCGGTCGTCGAGCCGGTCGAGCCGGTTGCCGAGCCGGTCATCGAACCCGTGGTCGAGCCGGTCGCCGAGCCGGTCGCGGAGCCTGGCGCGACGCCGTCGGTCCCGACGCCGTCGGTCCCGACGACGATGCCCGCGACTTCGATGCCCGCGACTTCGATGCCCGCGACGACCGTGTCTCCGACGACGGTTCCGACGCCGGTCCCGACGGCACCGGCCGTCGCCGAGGTGGCGGCGTCCGCCTCCTCGCCGATGACGACCAGCCTGGCCGCAGCCGTCCTGCTGTGCGCCGGCGCGCTGGGGCTGGTGGAGTCGCGACGCCGGCAGCAGCTTCGCCGCAGCGGTCCGACGTCGGTCGTGCCGGTCCCGGCCGCGGATCTCGTGCACACGGAACGACTCGTCCGGTCGCTCGACGCTGCGCAGCGCGCTGCCCGTCTCGACCTCGCGCTGCGCTGCGCCGGCCACCTCCTGGTGGGCACGGGCGGCTACGTCCGCGCCGCGATCGTCGACGACGTCGGCACGGTGACCCTGCTGCTCGACCGACCCGGTCGGCGCCCGGCGGCGCCCTGGTCCGACGCGGAGCCCGGCCGGGCCGGCGACCGATGGGTGCTCGACGCCACGGTTGCCACGACCGACCTCGTCCCGACGGCACGTCTCGCGGGTCAACCCTGCCCGGCGCTGGTGCACCTCGGTCGTCTCGTCCACGACGGCGGACTGCCGGCCGAGGGCGAGCTGTTCATCGACCTCGAGGCGTTCGGCCTCGTCTGCATCGACGCCGGACTGGACGCCGGACCGGGGGTGGGACCGGGTGTGGGACCGGGGGTGGGACCGGGGGTGGGAGTCGGTGACGACGTGGGCACCCCCGGGGCGACGTCGGCCATCGTGCGCTCGATCGCGACGTCGCTCGCGGCGTCACCGATGTCGGAGACCCTGCGGCTGGTGACCCACGGGCTCGACTCGTCGGTGCACCTCGGCAACCCGAACGCCGAGCAGGCGACGGATCTCGAGCACGCACTCGACCTGGCCGCCGTCGCGCTGGGGTCCACCCCGACCGCGATCGGCGGCATGCGCACCAGCGAGCTGCGCGCCCGCGGTGTCGGCGGCGAGGCCTGGGAGCCGGTCGTGGTGGTGTCGACCGAGCGATGCCTCACCACCGAGGCGACCCGCGAGTTGCTCGACCTCACGCGCGCCGGGGGACGCAGCCTCGCCGTCGTGCTCGGCCACGCCGTGCCCGGTGCGTCGCTCACCGTCCGCGCCGGTGCGCTCGGGTGGGAGCTCTCGCCGCTCGGCCTCACGATCGTGCCGGTCGGCGTCGACGACGAGCACGTCGCCCGCCTCAACCGGCTCCTGGCCGCCGCAGCGATGCCGCTGCCCGACACGCCGATCGACACGCCGATCGACACGCCGATCGACATGCCGATCGACACGCCGATCGACATGCCACGGACAGGCACGCTCGACTGGACGATCGACCGCGTCGTCGATCCGGTTCCCGACCGTGTCGCGGGCGGCCGGCTCGGTGAGCACGGGACGGGCGTCGACGACGACTGGGCGCTGATGATCCGGGTGCTCGGTCCCGTCGAGGTCGTGACGTCGGCGGGCGAACCCGTCGAGTTCGAGCGGGGCAAGTCGCTGGAGCTGGTCGCGTGGCTGGGGCAGCACCGTGCCCAGGCCACGCGCATCGGCGCTCGGACGGCGCTCTGGGAGCTCGCGGTGCGCGACGCCACCTTCGCGAACGTCGTCAGCGATGCCCGCCGCTCCCTCGGACGGGCGGTCGCGGCGCCCGAGGGCGAGGACTGGGTGGGTCGCAGCACGACGGCCCATCTGCCGCTGCACCCGCTGGTCGTCACCGATGCGGAGGTGCTCCGCCGGCGGCTCGACCGATCACGCTCGCTCCGCGGTGAGGACGCGATCCGCGTGCTCCGGCCCGGCGTCGCGCTGATCCGCGACCTCCCCTTCGCCGGGACCGACTTCCTGTGGCCCGCCGCCGAGGGCATCACCTCCGCGCTCACCCAGCTCGCCACGGCCGCCGCCACCGAACTCGCCCGGCTCCACCTGGAGCTCGGCGACGTCGACGGGGTCTTCTGGGCCACCGGGCAGGGGCTCCTCGCGCTCCCCGGCCACGAGGAGCTGATCTGTCTCCGGATGCGGGCGCATGCGCAGCGCGGCGATCTGGCCGGGGTGCGCGTGGAGTGGGAGAGCTACGAACGGGCGATCACCGCCGACGCCTGGTCGGACGGCGAGCCGTCACCGAAGCTGCTGGCGCTCCGCCGGGAACTGCTCAACCGCTGACCACCCGATCGCGCACCGGCCGACCGCTCCCGGCTCGACGGTTGGCCACTACGGTGCGCTCGATGAACGCACCCGACCCGTCGCACGCCTCCGACACCCCGGCCGCGCCTGATACCTCGAACGCGCCGCGGCCGCTCGAGGGTGTGCGGGTGCTGGATCTCACCCGGGTGCTCTCGGGCCCGCACTGCACCCGGATGCTGTGCGACCTCGGCGCCGACGTGATCAAGGTCGAGCCGCCCGACGGCGACATGACCCGGTTCGCCAACCCGCGTGTGAACAGCCTGTCCACCTACTTCGTGCAGCAGAACACCGGCAAGCGCAACGTCAGCCTGGACATGAGCACGCCCGAGGGCGTCGAGCTGCTGCTCGGCCTGGCCGAGCGCTGCGACGTGCTGGTGGAGAACTTCCGGCCGGGTGTCGCCGATCGCATGGGCATCGGGTACGAGGCGATCGCGGCCCGCAACCCGCGCATCGTCTACGCCTCCATCAGCGGCTACGGCCAGACCGGACCGTGGGTCGGCCGCCGCGCCTACGCCCCGGTGGTCGGCGCGGAGAGCGGCGCCACCAAGCTGTCCGGCGACGCCCGCGGTGGCCAGTACGCGAACGACCCGCTCAGCCACGCCGACGTGTACACCGCGATCGAGTGCGCCTCAGCGGTGCTCGCCGCGCTGTTCCAGCGTGAGCGCACCGGGCGCGGCGACCGCATCGACGTCGCGATGGCCCAGACGATGCTCTACGTGAACGAGCACGTGCACGACCAGCTGTGGGACCGTGACGTGCCCGCCGACTGGATCCGCAGCTTCCAGCCGGGCGACTACCCGGTGCTCACCTGCGCCAACGGGGAGACCGTGATCATCTCCGGCCACCCGGCCGAGCGGGGCACGTTCGACCGCTTCGTGCGCGCGATGGACGCGCCCGAGCTGTTCGACGACCCCCGGTTCACCGACGTGCCGTCGCGGCTCGCGAACTACGGCGCGCTCATGGACCGCATGCGGGCCTGGGCGGCCACGGTGCCCGATCCCGACCAGCTCGAGGAGCGCATGGCCGCGCAGGGACTCGCGTGCGGGCGGCTGCGCAGCGTCGCCGAGATCTGCGCGACCGACTGGGCGGCCGCGCGCCGCGTGGTGGTGGAGGTGAGCGACCGCGGGTCCGGCACGCTCCGCATCCCCAACGCGCCGTGGCGGTTCGCGGGGAGCGAGGTGGGTGTGCGCGGCGAGCCGCGCTACCGCGGTGAGGACAACCACGCGGTGCTGCGTGAGGTGCTCGGCCTGTCCGACGACCGTCTCCACGAGCTCGACGCGAAGGGTGTGCTGTCGAGTCGGGTACCCGGCAGGTCGTGAGGTTCCCCGTCGCCCCGATGAAGGCCGCGATCGGCTCCCTGCCGGTCGACGACGAGCAGTGGGCGTACGAGATCAAGTGGGACGGCTACCGCACCATCGTGTTCGTCGACGCCGAGCAGCAGCAGGTGCGCGTGCAGAGCAGCAGCGGCCTCGACGTCAGCGGCACCTACGGCGAGCTCGGCGGCATGTGGCGCGACCTGAACGCGGGCAGTGCCGTGCTGGACGGTGAGATCGTCGTGTTCGGCGACGACGGGCGTCCGAGCTTCGAGGCGCTGCAGCGTCACCGGACCCAGGTGGTGTTCCAGGCGTTCGACGTGCTGGAGATCGACGGCACCGACGTCACCGCGCTGCCCTACGAGCAACGCCGGTCGCTGCTCGCGGACGTGCTCGACGCGGGCGACAACTGGACGGTGCCCTCACACCGCGTCGGCGGTGGCGCCGAGCTGCTCGCCGCGACCGCCGAGCGCGGCCTCGAGGGGGTGATGGCGAAGCGGCTCGGCAGCCCGTACCTCGTCGGCCGTCGCAGCCCGAACTGGCGCAAGGTGAAGAACCGGGTGCGGGTGGAGGTGGTGGTCGGTGGGTTCACGCGGGGGAGCGGCAACCGCAGCTCCACCTTCGGCGCGCTGCTCGTCGGCACCCGCGACGGTGACGCGCTGCGCTTCGCCGGCGGGGTGGGCGCCGGCTTCACGCAGCGTCGGCTCGAGGAGCTGCTCGCCCTGCTGCGACCGCTGGTCGTGGACACCTGCCCGTTCGATCCGGCGCCGCCGCGCGAGTACACCCGCGACGCGGTGTGGGTGCGACCCGACCACACGGCCGTGGTGGACATCGCCGAGTTCACCAACGACGGCCTCGTGCGCCACGCGAGCTTCGTCGAGATGCGCTGACGGTCTGGCAGGCTGACGCCCATGACGTCCACGACCTCCGGCGCCTCGCATGTCCCGCGTGTCCCGCGTGTCCCGCGTGTCCCGCGTGATCGCGCGATCGAGCTCGACCTCGCGGATCCGTTGCGCGCCTGGCGCGACGAGTTCGTGATCCCCGACCCCGAGGTCGTCTACCTCGACGGCAACTCGCTCGGCCGCACGCCGCGGCGCACGATCACCCGGCTGCAGGAGGTGCTCGAGCGCGAGTGGGCGGACGACCTGATCCGCTCGTGGTCGCACTGGCTCGACCTGCCCCAGCGCGTCGGCGACCGTCTGGCGCCGCTGATCGGAGCCGGTGCGGGCGAGGTGGTGGTGCACGACTCGACGACGGTGAACCTGTACCAGCTCGTGCACGGCGCCGCTGCGCTGCGGCCCGACCGGCCCGTGCTCGCCGTGGACCCGCACGACTTCCCGAGCGACCGGTACGTGGTCGACGGCATCGCCCGCGCGACGGACCGCACGGTGCGGCACGGGTTCGACCGGCTCGACGACGTGGCCGTGGTGGTGCGATCGGTCGTCGACTACCGCACCGCCGAGGTGGTCGACGTCGCCGCCGAGACCGCCCGTGCGCACGCCGCCGGGGCGATGGTGGTCTGGGACCTGTCGCACGCGGCGGGCGTCCTCGCGATCGACCTGGGTGCCGGCGGTGCCCAGCTGGCCGTCGGCTGCACCTACAAGTTCCTGAACGGCGGCCCCGGTTCGCCGGCGTTCTCGTACGTGGCGCGCGACCTGCAGGGCATGATCGGCCAGCCGATCTGGGGTTGGTTCAGCCAGCGCGACCAGTTCGCGATGGGCCCCGTGTACGACCCTCGTGACGACATCGGCCGGATGCTGATCGGCACCCCGTCGATCCTGGCGCTCACGGGCGCCGAGTGCGGCATCTCGCTGTCCGCGGAGGCCGGCATCCACGCGATCGCCGCGAAGGCCTCGGCGCTCACCGGGTACGCGATCGAGCTCTGCGACGCGCTCGGGCTGTCGGTCTGCACACCGCGCGAACCCGCTCGCCGCGGCGGCCATGTGTCCGTGGTGCACCCCCGCGCCCGCGAGCTCACGGCGGCGCTGATCGAGCGCGGCGTGATCCCCGACTTCCGCGAGCCCGACGTGGTACGGCTCGGCATGTCGCCGCTCACCACCCGCTTCGTCGACGTCCACGACGGCATCGCCACCCTCGCCGACCTCGTCGCCGATCTCGCAGGCTGAGGCTGCGCGAGCGGTCCCGTCCGCACGCGTACCATGCCGCCCATGCCCACCCGACCGGACGATCGCACCCGCCGGGACGACGTCCCGCGCGCGGCGTGGCGGCCTCCCCGATGGCTCGAGGTGTCCACCGGCTGGTCGTGGCGTCTGCTCGTGGTCGTCGCCGCGTGCGCGATCGCGGTGTTCGCCCTCAGCACGCTCAGCGCCGTGGTGCTCCCGCTGCTGCTCGGTCTGATCATCACCGCGGTGCTGTCACCGATCACGGCGTCGCTGCGGCGGCGCGGATGGAAGCCCGCGGCCGCGGCGGCCGTCGGCCTGCTGGTGCTGCTGGCGTTCGTGGCCGCGATGGTGTGGCTCCTCCTGGCCGCGCTCGTCGGACCGTGGAGCACGATCTCGGCACAGATCGGCGAGGGCATCGACGTGCTGGTGCGCGAGTTCAACGAGCGCTTCGACGGCGACATCACCAGCGTGTCCGACGATCTGCGCAGCGGCATCGGCAGCGTGGCGATGACCCTGCTCGGTGGCGTGCTCGGCGTGCTCGGCGTGGCGGTCGGCCTGGTGACGATGGGCTTCCTCACGCTCACCGTCGTGTTCTTCTACCTGAAGGACGGGCCGACGATGTGGAGCTGGTTCCTCGGGCACCAGCACCAGCACCGTGGCACCGTCGACCGCGTCGGTCGGGCGATGTGGGAGAAGGTGAACGCCTTCGTGCGCGGCACCGCTGCGGTCGCGTTCGTCGACGCGGTCGGCATCGCGCTCGGTGCCTGGATCCTCGGGGTGCCCTCGGTGCTCGCGATCGGGGTGCTGACGTTCACGCTCAGCTTCATCCCGTTCTTCGGCGCCTTCTTCGCCGGCGCGATCGCCGTGGCGATCGCGCTCGCCGACGGCGGGCTCGGCACCGGTGCGCTCATGGTGCTGGTGGTCGTGGTGGTGCAGCAGCTCGAGAGCAACCTTCTGCAGCCGGTCCTGGTGGGACGGGCCGTGCGCCTCCACCCGCTCGTCGTCGCGCTCGGGGTGATCGCCGGTGGCAGCCTGGGCGGGGTGTTCGGCATGTTCCTGGCCGTACCGCTCATCGCCGCGATCACTGCGGCGGTCACCGAGATGCGCGCCGCCGGCGCCGAACAGCGACTCGCCGTCGCGGGAGCGCCCGCCGGTGAGGTCGCGGGTGAGGTCGCGGATGGTGCCGCCGGTGAGGTGGCGGGGACGGCGGACCCGCCGACCGGGGACCAAGTGCCCTAGAGCCGAGGAGGCCTCGCGCCGAACATGGCATGCGACGAAAGGAGCAGCCATGGCCGACCAGTTCGCACCCCACCGCTACGTGTCATCGGCCCTGGCCTTCGTCGCTCCGGGTGTCGACCCGGACGACCTCGACACCGACCTGGGTCTGACCACGGGCGATCTCCAGTACCTCGCCGCGTCGATCAGCCTGGCCTCCGGGATCGAGATCTCCGATCGGGATGCGCTCGGCCTGCGGACGGTGCGGGCGATCGAGGAGTACCTGGCGCGGCATCACCGGTGACCAGGAGCCGGTGACCAGGAGCCGGTGACCAGGAGCCGGTGATCAGGAGCCGGTGATCAGGAGCCGGTGATCAGGAGATGGCCGACCGATGACGGGACACCGCAGGATTCGGGTATCCGCACTCCGTCGTCCGCGAACGACGAAGATGGTGGGGTTGCGGTCGAGCACCTGCTCACCGCCTCCCTCGCACCGACACGACCACGGGGGTGCACGAGATGGACCGGACGAATCGAACCGCCAGAACGGCCAGAACGGCCAGAACCACCCGAGCCGGTGTGCTCGCGGTGGCGACGGCACTCGCCGCGCTGACGATCGGGCTGCAGGCCGGCAGTGCGTCGGCGCACGTGGCACCGATCACCGCCGATTGCGAGCGGGGCCTCGTGATCACGTTGTCGCAGTACGACCCGGCCGGGGTGAACACGCTCCGCGTGTGGATCGACGGGATCGAGCGATCGAGCACC
>Ga0315904_10012684_pt1 | contig 10622 bp, 8 predicted proteins | sample LakEriMetagenome_6_FD_203529 | JGI IMG/M metagenome (GOLD analysis project Ga0315904, IMG submission 203529) | Freshwater fungal communities from buoy surface, Lake Erie, Ohio, United States - Buoy 12 MA120 | ecosystem: Environmental > Aquatic > Freshwater > Lake | place: USA: Lake Erie, Ohio... | reverse complement strand
CGGAGGTTGTGGAGATAGAGGAAGTTGAAAAGTTCATAAGGGATAGATTCGAGATCTCTAAAAGAGATATCCTTCAATTAAAATCTTTCTATCCGCATAAATATAACGAGTGGGTAAAAGACATCTCACTTCAGATTGGGGTTAGTATCCCTAAAAAAACGAAATAATATATACAGTATGAGGAAGGAGCATTCTAAATTAATAGACAAGGTAGTCAAAAGTCTAGATTGGGATTCAATCTATGACGTGTATAAAGCATTTAAGATGGGAGTTGGTGAAGGCAGTAGCGTTATCCCTGGTATTAAAAGAAAGCCTTTCAGCGATTCACTAACTAAGGAGGATATAAGAAACGAGCTTAAGGTCATTATTAAGCACATCGTTTCTTCTGATATTAGTGATCTTGTATATGGCCCGTGGATAATAAATTGGATAAACGGAGATTGGGCAATACTCGATGAGGATGAGGATGGTGAAAAGATAGAGCTCTCAGAAGATGAAATGCTTATAGTAAATTCTAAACTCGAGGTTATATTTGCTCCACAGAGAATCTCCATGATGATTGATTCTATAGCGGGCGAATACTCAAACGAGGAAGAAAGCGATATAATGAAGATCGAGCTGATGATGCAAAAGGCGTTGCAAGCGGAAGACTATGAGCTTGCTTCTAAATTCAGAGATATCCTGAAGTACCAAAATAAAGAATTGGATTCGGATAAATAGAGCGTGAAGCACATTAAAAACATAAATGAGTACTTTGACACCGGCGTATTTGGTGATACCTATGGATACGGCGGAGCTAATGGCGTACTTAAGATAAACTACAAGCCTTTTTCAGATCTATCTATAGAGGTTGGTCCAGATAGCAACGTCCCTAGAAACATAAAGGGAGCTCAGTTCCAGATAGGCGATATGGTTATAGCTCAGCCTATAAATTCTAAGAATAAAAAGAATAGAAAGATAGGTATAATAGTTAGAGCTGAAAGATCTGAAAATAACAAGTCTTTTAGGTATTTTATCCAGGTTTTCAATATAGGTAAGCTAACTGAAAAAGTTATAGAGGTAAAGCCAGATGCTATAGAGTTTATAAATAATGGAGATAAGGGCCACATAGAGCTTCTTAGCAAGTACAAGCTAGCAAATGTGAAGCCAGATTCGTTTAACTCCACTAGTGTTTACAGCAACCCAAGATTGGGAGAATTACCTTAATCTGTCGGAACCAGTTCATTTCTTTATCGTATAATAAGAAATGAGTAATTTGTATTCACAGAAAATAGGATTCATAGGCATACCAAAAAGGGTCTCAGGCGGATCTCAGATGTCTGTAAAAACATCGCTCAATTTTCTAGAGCTGATAAAAAGCTCCATTGAGTTAAATCTTAAAATGGGGATAAAGATCCTATGTATCGACACGAATGAATTTAAGGATCTTGATTTCATCTATAATTTTGAGTTCGATGAGGAAAGCCCCAAAGTTTCTAAAATTTTAGATCAGATCAACGGGCACCTTTTTGGCGGTAACTTCAGAATTTGTTTTATTGTACCAAAAGAGAAATTTCTGGGAAGTCAACTTGATGAGGTCCCAGAGGAAACATCCGATTTGCTAGAGAAGATATCTAGTTTATTAGATCTTTTCGGACAAAAGGGAAGATCTGTTATAGTTAGAATAGGTAGTGCATACGGGAACAGGAAAGCCACTATGGAATCCTTTAATAGCAGATTGCTAGATCTCTCTCCATCTTGCCAGAAAAAGATATGTGTGATGAATGATGAGAAGCCTAGCCTTTTCTCGGTTACTGATCTAATAAGTGGATGCTACTATGCATCTGGTGTTCCTGTCTGCTTTAGATTTCTAAATCACATCTTTAATGACGGAGGTCTTAGTATAAGAGAGGCTTTCTTTCTAAGCTGCTCAACTTGGAAGTTCGGCAGCAATCCGATTATTATTCACGCAGAGCCAGAATCAGAGGATGAATTTGGTCTCCCATCTAGTTCTACACCTGGGCCTTTTATAAAAAGAAGAATACCGACTTTTGGCCTATATCCAGATATCCTAATAGATTCACCAGAGAAGGAAATTGCATGTTCTAAATATATGTCAGAAATGCTTTCCCTCCCTCCAATAGTTTTTAATAAGAAAAAAAATGATAAGTAAAGATTCTCTAAGAAAACTCCTGTATTTTGATGTAGAAACAGCTAGTGGGTTCAAAAACCTAGATGAGCTGAAAGAAAAAAATCCTAGGCTTGCTAAGCTTTGGGATAGAAGATCTGATTATTATAAGAAATCAGAATACGAGGAGGATGCGACCTCTGATACGATATATCAGGAAAAAGCTGCTCTTGAGCCGGAGTTTTCTAGAGTTGTTTGCGTTTCCTTTGGCACTATCGAGGAATCCGGTGAACCTAGATTCATTTCATTTTACGGATCAGACGAGATTGACATATTGAATAAATCTAATAAAGTTTTTAATAACGCAATAGTTAAGGGATGGAAATTGTGTGGACATAATATAAAAGCTTTTGATGTTCCGTGTCTGGGAAAGAGAATGCTTTATAATGGAATTTCTCCTTCTTCTAACCTAATGGTTGGCGATAAAAAACCATGGGAAATCCCTTTTGCTGACACATCCGAGCTTTTTTCATTTGGTAGCTGGAGCATGCAAAAATCTTTAAGTCTTGATCTCTTAGCTTGTTCACTTGGTGTAGATTCTCCTAAGGACGACATTTCGGGGAAAGAGGTGACAAAGGCATACTGGAATGGCGAAGCAGAGAGAATAAAGGAATACTGCGAGAAAGACGTAAACACAGTAATTGAGATACTTAAGAAGACCTCTTATTAAAAAAATAAATCTTTTTCATAAAAATATATAGAGGAAAAAGATTTCCATTGGTTTCTAATTTCAATAATTTCCTAGTAGAATCTAGTAATTCAAATTATTACAAGGAATCCCTTAATACGTCATTCTGGGAGAAAACCGGATCATCCGAAAAGGCTGAATGGGTTTTGGATCCCTTGATAAGAAAGAAGCTATTGAAGATAGCAAATGAATTTATAGATTCCAATTCAGATATACTTAAAAAGAAGGATATACTCGATATACAGTTCGTTGGATCCTTGGCTGGGTATAATTGGACCCAGCATTCAGATATAGATCTTCATATAATAGTTGATTTTAAAGATATGGGTGGCGATCAAAAAATGATCGATTATGCTATGTATGGCTGTAAGTTCATTTGGAACACTAATCACGATATTGTGATGAGAAGACACGATGTAGAGATAGCCATACAGGATATAAACGCAGAATCTCATATGAGCTGCATATTCTCTCTTGAGAAGAATAAGTGGGTCAAAAAACCCAAGTATTCTAATCCTAAGATCGATAGCTTTATGGTCGATAAGAAGTTTAGCGAGTTCTCTTATGAAATAAACAAATTGGAAAATAAGCTCATTCTTTCCGATGTCACTCCAAGTAACTCTGAAAGTCTCTATAAAAGAGCTATTAAGCTGAGAGAGAAAATAATGAGAATGCGAAAGGAGTCACTTTCCGAAGGTGGCGAATTCTCTACCGGCAATCTGGTCTTTAAAAAGCTCAGATCTGAGGGATATATAGGAAGATTAATTGATTTAATCAACAAATCTTACGATAAAATTTATACAGTAAAAAATTAATTTCTATGATAGTAATAGTACCTAAGAAAGTCTATAAAGACAACGATCCATTTCCAATGATCGCTTTACCAACTAGTGACACTGGCGATGATAAGGTTTGGTCTGAGTTCACCCTTGATGATTTTCAGTGGTGGGCAAAAACTAGCGACTTTGATGCTTGGTTTAAAACTTCCGGTAGATCTTGGAAGGCTGATGAGTCTGAGGATCTTAGCAAATATTCTGGTGTCATAGATGAAAATAACTCTGTACTTTCTTTTGATGATTTCGTCAAAGCAAATTCCCATCTTTTAGATGAATCTGAATATACTATATTGGAGGATGAAGGTGAAGGCGGAGGAGAGGGGGGTGAATCCGGTAAAAGTGTTCCTAGATATGAGATCTCTGAAAAGCAGATAATAAAATTCATGTTCGCTTATCAGCAGCTTCTAGCTGATGGTAAAATAGATCTTGAATATGATATGGCAGGATTTCCTATTGGTGACGACAAGTGCATATTCCTATCTAATGGAGCCGATAACGAAAATCCTGAGGTCGAGTCGATTTCAACCACAGGTTTTAGATTTGTTGCTAAATCTAATGTTGGAAGCGGGGTAGTTCTAGAGTATGATAAAGCCTATCCCGGTCCGGTTGATATAAAAGGTGACGATCCAGTCTTAGTCGCTGAGAGAAAATTTTCAACCATAGAGGGGATATTGAATAGCGAGACATCGAAATTTGTTGTAACGGGAGTTGTTTTCGCTGCAGTAATTGGATTTGTCGGATCTAAAGCTTGGTGGCTTTATAAACAGGCAACTTCCGTGATAAATGTGTTTCAGGATGCAAAGAAAACTGCGAAGTTTGTCACTAAAACTGGTAAAGTTACAAAGAATGCTAAAACAGCTAAGAAGCTTGGTATTTTTAAGGGAATTTCTAAGTTATCGTCTAGATTCTATAATAACTTTGTTAAATACCCTGCTAAATTTTATAAAGGGGGTTCTGCTGCTGTGAAGGCTTTAAAAACAGGTAGAAAATTAAAGTCATTCCGAAAGTTAACAGCCATAGGAAAAGTTGGTAAAACTATTTCTACTTTTATTAAAGGTGGAGCTAAGGTAGCTTCCAAAGGGATGGGGATTGGAAAAGTTACAAATCCTATAGGTTGGGTTTTGTTAGGGGTTGACGCTGTTGGGTCTTTGCTTAACTGGATGAGCGACAACCAAGCCCCAACATATAATGAGGCTAAGGATCTATTCGGAGCTAATAAAGAGTTTTCGCCATCTGGAATAAAAGTAGGTGAAACCATTACTCTTTGTTGGGCTCAGGAGTCTACTTCTGCATGGGGGGTAGCTTTAAGCTTCGTGGTTAGTAATATGGGTGAGACTAGAACTGTTTTGTCTATGACTAAGATCCTAGATGATCTTGGTGGAAATTCAGTATTCCTTTTGCAATCAGCAAACTCCGAGAGCTTAAACAAGCAGATCCAGAGTAATTTAATAACTGTGATAGCAGTTCCCAATTCAACTAAATTAGAACATGGTATATTCGACAATGATGATTTTGACGGTATAATAGCTTCAGTTCCTCATGACAATGGTGCTGAACCTTCTCCCTGGTTCTTTAAAGGTATCTGTGAATGGACGGATCTTGAAAGCGCAGTAGAAAAAGCTGATGATGCCTTCTTTAGAGTTGATCCTAAAGCACCTGAAACTTATGCATGGAACTTTAGGGACGTGGACGGTGATTTAGTAAACGTTACAGGTAAGCTAGTTTCTGACGAGGATTTAGAAAAATTCAGCGCTAAAGAGCTAATGGATCTATTCCATGGCGGTAGAGTAGTTAATCCTGAGAATACCGATATAGGCAAGGGATCTCAAGATTCAAGTGGAGGCAAGAAGATTCAGACACTAGATGCCAGCCCTGGCGAGAAATCAGATCAGAGATCAGAAAAAGAAGCAGGGAAAGAAGATGAAAAAGATTCTGATACTGGAGAGGAGACAGATGCTGAAGTTAGAGAGAGTTATTTGAGTAGGGTGGTAGAGAGCTTTAGTGAATATGACCCAGAGATGGATGATATTAACGAGGATATAGAAGGATTGGACGTAGATCCAAATAAATTAAGTAAGCCAGTTTATATTGCTATCTACATATGTAAAGCAGACGGCAGAAAGCAATACGCAAGTAAATCAGTTGCAGATAGAAAATCTCCGCCTTTATTCACTAATTTCGTTATCGATCCTGATGATTATAACGCTAAAAAAGGTGAGCCTATAGAGGTTGTCACGAATACTGATGAGATAATCACTAAACCTAAGAGAGGTCTAATGATAGTTAAGGAAGATGATGTCGATATCGAAGATGAAGGAGGATCAAGAAAAACAGGGGGAAGAGAAAGAGAAAAAGAGGAAGAAACAGATCTTGATTCAGGCGAGGAAACAGACAAGGAGGTAAGAAGTAGCGAGGATATGATCGATGCTACTGGTATGGTTAAAAGAGAGACTGATAGATCTACAGTTATTAGGGACAAAGAGAAATCTGGTCCTAGCTTAATAGAAGAGTTCTTAGATCAAAAATCTGTTGATATACTGGACATAAAAGAGTGGAAAAGGATAACATACATCAAGGAGAAAAAGAGTAGAAGCGGAGAAACTTTTGAAATCATTCTTAAAAACAGTGATGCTAGATTTTCTGACAGAACTAGAATTTACGACAAAGACTCCGGACTACCTTTCGAGATAGCTAAAAAGTTCGTAAAAACTTGTGTTGATAGATTAAAATTCCCGACGGATTAAAAAAAATCTAATCAAAGATTGATATATAGAAAATAAAAAGATCCTAAATGGAAAATATGTTAAAAGAAGATTTAGTTTTTATTTTAGAAAGACAAGATTCAGTTCTTGAGTCTAAAAAGAACTCTGACGACTATGTTCTAGAGGGAATAGCAGCTGTTTTTCAGAAGGAGAACAACAACAATAGAATCTATGAAGAGTCCGAGTATCTTCCTCATTTAAGTTACTTAAAAGATAAGATCTCTCAGAATAGACTAGTTGGTGAATTGGACCATCCTGAAAAATTTGACGTTTCTCTTAAGAACATATCACACATTATAACCGATCTAAATTATGATAAGAATAATAAGGTTATAAGAATTAAGGTTAAACTATTAGATACCCCAGCGGGTCAGATAGCTAAAAAGCTAGTTGATGCTGGAGTTCCTATTTCGATTTCATCTAGAGCAGCAGGAAACGTTGGAGCTGATAAGAAGGTGCAAATCAAAAAGATATTCACTTATGATCTAGTAGCAGATCCAGGATTTCAGGATGCACAACTTGAAAGAGTTTACGAGAGTGCAGGATTTGACGACATCGAGTTTAAGAATTTCATTAACAAGGAATCTGTCCTTGACAGCTTAGAGTGTATAAACGAATCTCTAGGTTTAAAAAATAATTCTTACACGAAGATATATAAAGTTGAAAATAGCGACGAATTTAAACAATTGGTCAATAACAAAGAAAAAAACAAAAAAGCCATTATGGAGAGTAAAAAAGAATTCGTAACAGCCGAGGAATTAAACCAGTATTCTCTTTTTCTAAAGGATCAGATGGATTCTATGAGAAAATCGATCGAAGAAGTTAGAAATTCAGGAGCGACTATCTCTGAATCTGAGGAAGGTTACGTTAATAACCTAGAAGAAAGAGTAGCTAAATTGGAGAAGTATTCTGATTATTTGGCTGAGAATTTAGAAAACGCTATATCTTATGGCGAATATCTAGCTGATAACTTGGATAAGAGCATTTCTTATTCTAAGTATTTGGCTGAGAATTTGGACCAAACGATCTCTTATTCTAACTATTTGGCTGAAAATGTTGATAAGAACATCTCCTACTCTGAGTATATCGCAGAGAATGTTGATAAAAACATCGAGTATTCTAAGTATATTGCTGAGAAACTTGATCAGAATATCCAGTACTCCGAGTATCTAGCTGAGAATTTAGAGAATAACATCGAGTATTCCGAGTATCTTGCTGAGAACATAGACGATAATATTCAATATGCTGAGTATGTCGCAGAGAATTTGGATAACAATATCTCTTATTCTGAGTATATCGCAGAGAATCTTTCTAACTCTATAGACTATTCGGAATACGTTGCTGAAAGCCTTAACAAATCTATTTCTTACTCTGAGTATCTTGCTGAGAGCCTGAATAAGACTATCGATAAGACAGAATCAATCAACGAAAAACTTCAGAAGAATATTTCTTATTCTGAGTACATTGCCGAATCAATAAACACTGAGTTCGGTAACACAAATCAAACAGAAAATCTTAATGAGTCTATTGACTTAGCACATAGAACATCTTCAAGTAACAGCGGATTTGCTGGTAACTATGATGATCTATCTTCAAGAATAGACAATCTTATTGCCTCAGTTCAAACCCAAAAAACTGAGATAAACGAGGGTGTTAAAGCCCAGAGAATAGCCGAAACACAAAAGGCAGACGGAGTTCTTAACGAGAACGAAGAAGTTAACGAAGCAAAAACTGGTATGAAATTCATCGACGAAATTCCAGAAGAGTATGCTACTATATGGGAGTCTCTTAATGAGGGACACAAGCAATCAATAATTGCTCAATCTAACTTTTACAAGTTGGAAACCCCATATCAGATCAGAAACTTTTGGACTACACGTCAACTAGGTGTTGCTCCGATCGGACTTCAGAAACTCAATGAAAACCAAAACACGGAGGAAGGAAATCTTGCAGCTGCTGTAAATAAAGCTGGTTATACCAACGATTATTTAGAAGCTATTGCTAGATCTCTAGAATCTAGATTCAAAAACTAAAAAAATCAAAAAAACTAATTCATTATGAAACTTATCAATGAACAAGAAATCTACGATACCTGGGCGCCTCTAATCGAGAGCAAAGCTGGTATCACTGATTCTAGTAAGAAGGGTTGGTTGACTAAATATTGTCACTACCATTCTTTGAACGAATCTGCCGGTGCTTACCAAACTTTAGGCACTGTAAACGGTATGGGCATGGTTGCTCCTCCAGTTTATCCTGGTATGAGTGCCTTCCAAGGTGGCAATGCAAACGCTGGATTCTACAACACAGGTAACCAAGGATCTGGTGACAAATTCCCATCTTTGCTTCCATTGGCTATCCAAGTGGCTGCTAAGACTGTCGGTTTTGACATCGTTCCAGTTATCCCAATGTCCGGTCCTACAGGTATCTTGTCTTACCTAGACTACGTATATGCTGGAGGTAAAATTGCTGGTGCTACTTCTGCTGCTCAGGGAGCTGATCTAGCTGATGCACCTACAATGATCAAATTCCCAGTTTATCAAGGTGGTGCTGCTGGTCTTACTGGTGCTACTGCAGGTACATTCACTGTTGGAACTACAACTTATAGCCTTACATTAGGTGGTGGAACATTAACTATGAAATTTGTTGGCCTTTCTAGAATTGATGGATTTCCTATCTTCAGAATCACTGATCTTACAGATGGGTTCAACGTTGCTAGTATCATCGACGGAACTACCTCTGTACAGATTGCTACTTCAACAAACATGTGGACTGGTACTTCCGCAAGTTCTTCCAATGGATGGAGTGCTCAATTGGTTAAAGCTTTAGAAGATCACATTCAAGGATTCTCTGGTGCTGGATTCAACAACAATGATCCATATCAAGGTCCTTATGTAGATGGTACTAAGACTTACAACCCAATGTTAAGAGGTACTGCTGAATCTACTTATTACAACCAAATGGGTCTAAGTACGTTCACTAAGTTCGTAGAAGCTGAAACTTTCCAAGTTGCTGCTTCTGTAACTACTGAGCAAATCCAAGACTTGAACAAGCAATTTGGTATCGACGTTATCTCTATGATCGAGAATGCACTTGTTAACGAGGTTTCTCAAGCTATTAACAAGCACATCCTTTCTAGAGCTTTCGCTTTGGGATGGTCTAACCACAACCAATTCTACAACATAGAAAACCAAAACTTGAACTTGAACTTGGTTATTCAAGGTGCTGCTGGTACAACTCTACCTTATGTTAATAAGCTTGACGGTACTCAAACACTTCCAATCCCAGCTGGTCCTGGTTCAGGTGGTTATGAGAACCAATCTACTCTACAAAGAAGACTATACTCTAGAATTCTTGCTGCTGCTAACGTAGTTGCTAACAGAGGTAGAAGAGGTCCTGCTAACTTTATCGTAACTAACGCTTCTATCGCTTCTGCATTGCAGGATATTAGCCAGTTCACTTTCGCTCCATTCACTAACACTCTAACTCAAAACAACGGTACTCTTTACCCAGTTGGTTCTCTAGCTGGTATGACCGTTTACGTAGATCAGAACATGAGATACGACGATACTAGAGTATTGGTTGGTAGAAAAGGTGGTGACGACGAGCCAGGTTTGAAATTCATGCCTTACATGATGGCCGAGTCTATCCAAACTATCTCTGAAGGTACAATGTCTCCAAAAATCGCAGTTAAGTCTAGATACGCTCTAGTTGAAGCTGGTTTCTTGCCTGAGACTCAGTATTTAACATTCTATGTTAACCTTCCTGCAGGTGGTATTGCATAATCTGAATTAATATAATTCACCTATATAAAAACCCTAAGTTTAAAAACTTAGGGTTTTTTCTTGTGTTTATGTTACGTGAAGGGATATATACAGAAAAGAATGTTCTTATGAGAAAAGTAAAAGGATTTCATGAATTTAGATTTATCAAGGATTTATCTAAACCTGTTAGTGAATCACAAATAGAAAGAGTTAATGAGCTATTAAGCGAAAGCTCTTTGAATATAGATGTTAACGAGGGATTTCTAGATGACATTAAAACCGGTCTTTCTAAATTTTTCCTTGGTGATCTTTCAGGTGCGTCTATTATAGATAAATTGAGAAGCGCAATCTTAGAAGCTGAGATTGAATATGATGAAGAATCAGCAGAACTGGTTGATCAGATTGAGA
>Ga0315904_10012681_pt1 | contig 10624 bp, 9 predicted proteins | sample LakEriMetagenome_6_FD_203529 | JGI IMG/M metagenome (GOLD analysis project Ga0315904, IMG submission 203529) | Freshwater fungal communities from buoy surface, Lake Erie, Ohio, United States - Buoy 12 MA120 | ecosystem: Environmental > Aquatic > Freshwater > Lake | place: USA: Lake Erie, Ohio... | reverse complement strand
ACGATCGCTGCGAGAACGCGAAGCCGGCGGTCTTCGGCGCGAATCCGTTCCGCAACCGGTCCGCGCAGGGCTCAACCGAGACGCCGTGCGGAACCATCTTCTCTGACGTCTGGTTCACGTACACAGCCACCACCGATCGGCCCGTCACGCTCTCGCTGTGCGATGCGGACGGCGGCTGGGCGCTCGTCACGGGCGGCGATGGCGGCGAGCTCGACACGCGCATCGCGGTCTTCGACTTCTGCGGGGGTTCGCTGATCGCCTGCAACGACAACGCGTGCGGCGGGGCCTCGCGCGTGACGTTCACGCCGACCTGCGGTTCGACCTATCTGGTTGCGATCGGCTCGCGTGATGACGACGAGGGGATCTACAGCCGCGGAATCGGTTCGTTCGTGCTTCTGCAATCCGGTTCTTGCGGCGGCGGCTGCCCGGCCGACATCGATGGCGATGGCGAGGTGTCGTCGTCGGATCTCGGCGCGCTCTTGAGCGCGTGGGGAACGGCGGGCGCCGATCTTGACGGCGATGGCGAGACGGGGTCGTCCGACCTTGGCGTGTTGCTCAGCGCCTGGGGCGCGTGCCCGTAAGCCGCGCCGTTCGCGCGCGGACGCTCTACTCGCAGGGGCCCCAGCTCGAGAGCAGGACCCCGAGGTCCGCGCTCCCGACGATGCCGTCCCCGTTGAGATCGGCAGGGCATCCGCTTGCGCAGACGCCCCAGGCAGAGAGCAGGCTGCCGAGATCGGCGCTGTCGACGGCCCCATCGCCCGAGATGTCGGCGTGGCAGGCGTTGCGCAGGACGTACCGCTCGAGCAGCGCGCGGTCCGCGTCGTTCGCGAGGCCGTCGCCATCGAGGTCCGCTGGCGACTTCATGATCCTCGCGACATCTGCTTCATCGAGGTCGCCATCGCTGTTGAAGTCGCCGGTGCGTGGCGAGTTTGGGGCGAGCAGTTCGAGCCGCACGCGCGCCGGGTCCTTCGGGATCACGAGTCCCGTCACCGCGAGAAGTCCGTTCGTCTCCGCGGTCACAGCACCGGACTGGAGCACGGCGTCGGTCTCGTCGTCGCGCAGCGTCCACTGGATCGTCGCACCGGCCGCGGGCAGGAGTCTGCGCGGCTTCCGCAGCGTGACGCTTGTCGTCGCTGTGGTGCCGGGGAAGTTGTCGACGCCCACGGGGGACCGGCCGACGAGGAAGAGCGTGCATGACCAGCCCTGCGGCGTGTCGAAGATGGTCTGCGTATCCCAGTCGAAGTAGCCGCACCAAGTGCCCCAAGGCGTTCCGTCGTCGGGTGAGCCGTTGCCGAGCGTCGGCTGGCGCCCCGCGGCCGCGACATCTTGGTCGTCGCCGAAGAAGCCGGGGAACGACTGGCTGGCGCGGTAGCGGCTCTGGTACGGCGCGCCCGATCGCTCGGTACGGACGGGCGATACCCACTCGCCGATGTCGACGCCGGGGATCGACGGGCTGTCGGTCGTCCAGTCGGATGCGGTGTGGTCGCGGTTGTCCCAGTAGAGATGCGTGCCCCAGCGTCCGGCGGACATGCTGTTGAACAGCCCGATCGTCAGCGATCCCCATTCAACCGCCTCGTCGCGTCGCCCGCGGACGATCCTCGTGAACGCGAAGTCGCGCTGCGTCGGGGAGAGGCGGATCGCCGCATCGAAGAAGTCGTTCACGCGCAGCGTCGCACCCGACGGCCCCGTCTCGGTGGTCGCGAGATTCTGCGTGGGAGTGCCGAAGAGCCGCTGCCCCGTCTCGGGTGTGTAATGCTGCGGTACGAACGCGGTCGCCGAGCTGAAGCGCTCGGGTCGGAAACGACTGAGAAGAAGCGTGCCGGCGCCACCCATCGAGTTCCCCATCACGGCGGTGCGGTCGGGGTCGATGGCGTACGGCGAGCGCGTCTGCAGCCAGTCGACGGTCCACATCAGCCGTCGCAGCGTGTACGGAACCACGACGGCGCTGTTCGGCGGCACGTTCGAGCCGATCGGATCCATGCCCGGCCACCAGCCGAACCAGTTCGTCGGGCGGTCGAGGTTCACCGTGCCGTTGGTCGCCACGAACAGACGGTCGTCCATGGCGACCGTGATGCCGTGGACAGGGGTCGCGTCGTCGTTGGCGTAGTGGAACGACTCGGGCGCCCATGCCCAGTGGCTGCCGTTCGCGCCTCCGCCATGGAGGCATATGACCGCGGGATACGGTCCGGCAGGCAAGCCCGCCTTCGGCTCGAACACGGTGAACACATGCGGTGCGCCGTGCTTCGCCGCGTTCGCCATCACGGGAATGTCGGGGCGCGCGTCGCCCGGGTCGTCGCGCCCGTCGACCCACATCGCGTAGGTGCGAAAGGGGTAGCCCTGCGAGGTCGTGCCCGCGAGCTGCTGGTGGCAGGTCACGCGCAGGTTCACGGGGTCGTAGGCCACGGACACCGGTGCGGGCGTGCGGTTCGTGCCGGAGATCGCGGTGCTTCCGTTGCGCACCACCGCGAAGTACTCGTTGCCCTGCGCACGCGGCGTGAACACGAAGAGCCCTTCGTTGGCCGCAAGCTGGTAGACGCCTCCCTTCGCCGAGGGAATGCGCCATCGCGCGCCCGGCGACACGACCTTGAGCCGCGCCGCGTTCCACTCGGGCTCGAACACGCGTCCGGCCAGCGTGCCCTGCGAGATCGCCGTGATCGGCGTCGGCGCACGGTAGACGTCGTATGTCAGCGGTGCGGTCGCATCCACTTGCCAGACCACGAACACCTGTCCCGCGGCCGACCATGCGCGCACGTTCGATTGAGCGGCTGCCGGCGAGGCGAGCGCCGCGAGAGCGACGAGGAAGGAGAGGACGCAAGGGAGAGTTCGTTGCATCTGAGAAGCCCGAAGGTCGGAGACGATGCCTGTCCACGCGCGCTCATGCGAACAAGGATGACGCCGTTTCCGCGCCCGGCAAACGCCCGATTCGCAGGCTGATTGCGGATCCGTGAAGAATCACAGGCGACTTCAAGATTCTCGGCGCTGGCGGATCTAGCCCGATCGGGGAGGGGGTGGAGAGATGTGGGGCAAAGGCGAGATCACAGCCAATGGGCGCGGTCACGCCTCGAGCATGCGCGCCGCCAGCTCTGCACGCGAGTGCACTCCAAGCTTCGCATAGATGCGCTTCGTCATCGATGCGATGGTGTTCTTCGTGATTCCCATGGACTTCGCGATGTCCGGACGGGAATCGCCGGCCGAGAGCCGCTTGGCGATCTCCCGCTCGCGTGCGGTCAGCACGGTGGATGGTCTTCGCTCGATCTTCTCGATCATCCGCTTGATGGTGCGCCTCGACCAGAACGTCCAGGTCGGCAGCGGCAGTTGCGGCTCATCAAGCTGCTGCATCTGAAGAACGGCGTAGTAGTGTTTCGACGGAGTTGTCGTTGCCCCGGAGACTGTCGGCGCACGGCTCTCCGAACGCAGCCGCTCGTGCGCGGAGTGCTCGAGCGAGTGAAGCGCGTGGAGCGCGCTCGTGACGATCTCGAGTGCCTTCGACGACTCCTCCTCGTTGAAGGTCGCAGTGAGATCCCCGATGAGCCAGTTGAGCTTCTTTCGGTGGACCGCGCCCGCCGATCGCGAGTGGTCGAGGAGACCCTGTCCGTACTGGCGAAACACGGCGTGGTGCTCGTCGACGGACGCGCACTCCGCATCGGACTGCTCGTCAAACTCGATCACGATCTCTTTGCCGACCGAGCGGTACGTAATGGCCTTCGACTTGACGGAGGCCTTGACCCGCACCGCGAGGCCCGCATCCACCAGCCGATCGAGTGTCTGCTGCATGGCTTCAGCGGAGATGCCACAGGACTCCGCGAGCTCCTGAGGGGTGATCGGCGTGTCCGAGCGCCGGAGCACTTCCCAGCGCTGCATCATCGCGAGGTCAACCACTGCTGCGGCAAGTTTCGGGTCGGAGAGCTTGAGGATGACGGGTTTCATGGTGACTGACCCGATGGATTTGGGTTGGCGCACAGAATACAGCGGCTTGACGCACGCTCCGCTGATCTTTCCCGGGCGAAGGTCCGTTCCTCGCCCGGACTTTTCGCCCGGCGAAAGGGCCTTGCTGCAACGACGGGCAAACGTGCCGGAAGTCGTTCGCGCGAATCTGTGACGAGAATCGTGGGTTGACTCCGTTTGTCGGTAAAAGGGGGTGATGCGCCGGGAGCGTACCCCTCGGATCAAGTCGCTGGAGAACCTCATGCATGCACTTTCGCCAATTGCGCTCGCACGCCTCGCGGTTCGAGGTGCTTCTACCCTCGCCTTCGCGCTGGCGCTCGCCCCGCCTTTGGCCGCCGTGGTTTCTGCCGCCGTGGTTTCTGCCGCCGTGGTTTCTGCCGCCGTGGTTTCTGTCGCCGTGGTTTCTATCGCCGTGGGATCGCCCGCGAACGCCGCCATGCTGCCGGCTGCTGGAGAGTCCGCGTTGCCGGAGCAAGCCGCCCCGTCGACCACGGTCCTCCGCTTTGACCCGCCCACGCTCGATCTCGGCGAGATGCTGGCGGGGCAACGGAAGACAGCCGTTCTGACCGTGACGAACGTCGGCGACGCGCCGGTGGCGATCGCGTCGATGAAGGGCGGCTGCGGCTGCACGACCCTCGGCGACTATCCGCAGGACACGCTTCTACCCGGTGCTTCGTTCCACGTCGACGTGACCGTCGACCCGGGCATGCGTACGGGAATCGGCCTTCGCAAGCCCGTGCACGTCGTGCTTGCAGACGGCCGCGTCGAAACCATGTACGTCGTGGGAACGGTCAAGACGATCATCGCGGTGAGCCCTGAGCAGCTCGAGGCGGTTGGCTCGGTCGTTGGCGTAGACGTAAGCGTGACGCTCGCGAGCGTGGACGGTTCGCCTTTCCGGATCACGGGCGTTGAGCCCGCGGGGATTCTCGCTCTCGCGCATGCCGACATCGCGTCAAGTCGCTTCGAACTCGAGATCGATCTCGAGGCATGGGAATCTGCGGGACGGCCCGCGAACATCACAATCCAGACCGATCGGCCCGACGCGCGCGAACTTGCGATTCCGGTCAAGTTCGCCGATGCCGTCGCGATGTTCAGACTGCCGGCGGCTGAGCTCGGGCGAAAGGGCCAGGAGGCGCTGCAGGACTCGCTGCTCCACGAGATCGACGCCCGCATCGGGGAGTCGGCTCGGTCGAGTCAGTTCCGCATGCGTCTGCACCGTGAGTCCGGCATGCTGTTTGTCCACGGAACGATCGGGGATCTCGAGTTGGTGCGAGCAGCGGTCAGGAGCCTGCCGCCCTCGAGCGGCGTTCGCGAGTCCGTCGCGCCACCGAAGGGGTGATGGACCCAACCGAACCAGACGAACTGAACCAGACGAACTGAACCAGACGAACTGAACCAGACGAACTGAACCAGACGAAGGGGAGCGCGCATCTTCAACCCGGACACCATTACCGACGAACCCGGCATGCTCGCCGAGGTCGACCGCTGCGAGCCAGCTTGCGCCGCGGCCGATGGCCTCGACGATGCTCGGGCGGTGCAATGGACAGAGGCCATGGCGCGAGGCGACAGCGCCGCATACGAGTCCATCTTCCTTGCCCGCTGTACGTTCGTCGAGCGCGAGGCGCGACGGCGTCTCGGCTCGCGCAAGGATCTCGCGGAGGATGTCGCGCAGGAGGCATGGCTTCGGGTGGCGCGGCGGCCGCTCGCACTCCCGAGTGTCCAGAGTCTCGATGCCTGGCTCCGACGCGTGGTGCGCAGCGCCGCAGTCGACATGCTGCGCAGCGAACTCTCCCGGCGCGCACGAGAGAGCGAGGTGGCGCGCGATCGCGGCGAGGCGTCGCAGTTCCTCGCGGATTACGACTTGCTGGAGGCGTTGCGGCGTGAGGTCGACTCGATCGATGGGCTGACCCACGAGGAGCGGGCGCTCTTCGAGCTGAAGTCGCGCACCGACGCAACCACCGCCCGGCTCGCATCGTGGCTTGGAATCGGTCGCGCGGCAGTGGACAGCAAGTTGCGACGGGCTGCGGAGCGGGCAAGGGCGCTGAAGGCGAATCAGGTTGCCGAGCGAGACACGAGGAGACGAGCATGAACACGCTGAATGACAGGCAGAGGGCAACGCTCGAGCGCGGACTGGCAGCCTTCGATGCAGCGTCGAGGCGCCGGCGTGTCAGGCGATATGTCGTTCGGACGACGTCGGCGGCCGTGCTCGTGGTCACGTGCGCCTGGATCGCGCGAATGACCACCGTGCGTGAGCCATCTCGGCTTCCTGGCTATGTCGAATTGGTGCGCGATGACCGACAACTCGCCGCCGAACTCGAGTTCGCAAACGCCTGTGAACGAGTCAATCGTACGGGCGGGCGGCTTATCGTCGTCGAGTGCATGGTGCCGTGAGCCGCGCCGGGCGATTGCCGGAACTCCGGTCGGAAGGTCCTCCTGCGACTTCATCAGGCCGAAGAAACGGGTTTGCGACGAACCACATGCGTTGGCTCCGTTGATCCGGTGATCGAACCTTCACGCCATCAATCACCGGATCTGCTCCACATGCACACGCCAACGCTCGCACTTGTCTTGTTCGCCATCACGCAGTTCGCAAGCGCTCAAACCGCTGCGCCACTCGCAGCGCAGGATGCTCCCGCGGCTGCCCCCGCCGTCGTGACGCCAGCGGTGCAGGCTGCGCAGGAGCAGAAGCTCGGGACGTTCGAGATCATCTCGATCTCGCGTGCCCGAACCCTTGTGGCGGAGCGGCGTGTCCATCCGCTCGACACGAGGCCGATCGCAAGGTACCTCGCAGGTCACCTGCCGGGCGCCGTGCACGTCGAGGACGAACTGCTTCGCCAACCCACCAGCGGCCTTCCGGTGCAGTTTCTCGAGGCGGGCGAGCTCGCGAAGATCTTCGAACGGTCCGGAGTGGATGCCGCCAGGCCAGTCCTTGTCTACAGCGACGGCGAGGATCCACTCGCCGCCACGATCACCGCCTACGCGCTTCTCAAGGCTGGGCATCCACGCGTCCTGCTCCTCGATGGCGGGTTCGAGGCCTGGCGCGGCGTCGCCGACGTCACGCAGGAGTACGGCGCCTACGCGACCACGCCGTGGAGCATGGCCGCGCCGACCGTTCCCGTCGCGGCGTCGCTCGACGACGTGCGGCGCATGGTCGACACCGACGAAGGCGTGCTCGTCGACGCGCGTCCGGCGAAGCTCTTCCGCGGCGAAGGCAAGCACTGGCCGCGCAACGGGCACATCCTCGGTGCCGTCAACGTCGACTGGAAGTCGATGATGCGAAGCGACAACGAGGCGCTCTTCAAGTCCCGGAAGGAGATCGAGGCGCTGCTTCGAGAGGCCGGGCTCGACCCCAACTTCCCGACGATCGTCTACTGCGGCACCGGGCGCGAGGCCACGCTTCTCTATCTCTACCTGAAAGGAGTCCTTCAGTGGCCGCGGGTCACGCTCTACGAGGGCTCTTGGACGGAGTGGTCTGCAAACCCGTCGCTGCCTGCAGGAATCGGTGATGACCCGTACATCCCCGTCTATGGCGATGGCGAAGTCCTCGTCAGCGGCCAGCCGAGCGAAGCGCTCTTCAGAGAGCTCGCCGACCAGGGCGTCACGATGGTGATCAACTGCCGCACACCGCTTGAGATGGGCTCCGTGCCGTTCTCGCAAGGCTCTCTTCTCCGGTCGCTCGGCGTCAAACTCGTCGACATTCCCCTCGGGGGAAATGAGGGGTTCGAGCCACAAGACGTCGAGGCGTTGAAGGCCGCACTCGCCGACCGTACAGGCGGCAAGGTGCTCATTCACTGCGCGGGCGGCGGCAGGGCGAAGGAACTGTGGCTTGCGCATCTCATCGTGAACGAGGGACTGAGCGTCGAGGCCGCGCAGGACCGTGCGAAGGCGGCGGGCATGGCGCGCCGGTCTGGCCTTGAACGCCTCATCGATCGCGAGACGGTGCTCCAGTCCAAGCCGTGAGCCAACCGCGGCGGGAGCCGCGCGTCGCGCCTCAGCCGAAGTCGATGTGTGGGGCAGGGGGGGCTGAGCACGACTTGGCGCGTCAGGGTGCGATCACGGCAGAGCCGAAGGCAGTCGCGAGCTATTGCAGGCGTCCTGTGCTCCTCGAGACCTCCCTGATCGGGGGGTGTTCCGCACGCCTCTCCCGAATGTGTTCGCGCCCCAAGCGCAGAGGTGCTGCTGACTTCCTGCGGTGCCGCAGATGATCGGACGCGGCGCCGCAGCGGTTGCACGCCGTCGCTTGATGTCTGCCGTGATGCAACGGATGCAACGGCTGCAACCACGCGCCGTACTATCGGGATGGCCTGTCCGCGCCCAGTGCGCGCCGTGCGTCGGCGGGACCTCCCTGGTGATGGATCCATGATTGAAGCTCAGATTGAACTCAAGGACCCCGCCGTGTTGCGGGCCCTGCTCGACATTCTGTCCATGCAGCGTTGGGAGATTCTCCGCCGTGCAGCGCGGCCACTCTCGCTCGCGGAGATCGCATCCGCCGCGAACGCGTCGGTCGAGGAGACCCAGCGCTCTCTGGACATCTTGGTTGAGGCGAAGCTGGTCGAAGTGAGCCCGGCGACCACGCGTCGGCGCCACGTCGCGTACCGAGCGCCCATGAAACGGCTGTACGTGCAGTGGGACCGATCCGACCCCGCGGCCGCCGCCGCATGGAACGCGATCGGCCAGCACATGCGCGACTACAGCCGTCAGGTGCAGGACGACGCCGCGAAAGTCCCGGGGGCTGAGCAGTTCGCGCCGTTGAACTACAGCGCCGTGTTGACCGCGACTCTCACCGACGAGGATGCCGTCCGCGTTCGTGAGGCCCTCCGGACCGCGTATGTCATGCTGGCCGAGGCGGACGCCCGCGCCAGAGGCCTGCCCGACTCGTCGGGGTGCAATCCGTATCACGTCAACTTCAATCTCTGGCGTCTGATCGCGAAACCGCTTCCGATGGCCGAGTACTTCGTCATCGAGCGGGGGACGCTGGCGAACGATCGCAAGGTGCTTGAGTCCGGCGCGAGCAGGGTTCTGTCGCCGCGCGAGTTCCAGATCGCACGGCTTCTCGAGGCCGGCCGCACCCGGCCGTCGATCGCCCAAGAGCTCGGCCTGACGCCCAACACCGTTGCGTCGCTCAGCAAAATCATCTATCGCAAGCTCGATGTTCGCAGCCGCGCCGAACTCGTTGCACGCATGCGGTTGAGCTAGGTTCTGTCTGAAATCCATCCTGGCTTCGAGCGGCTTGCGACCTCGGCCTGCGACCGAGGCTTGCGACCGAGGCTTGCGGTGTCGGCTTGCGGTCTCGGCTTGCGGTGTCGGCGCGTACAGTACCTCGATGGCCTACACCATCACGCTTGACCCGGCGCGGCAGGATGTCGACTCCATCCACCAGATGCTCGCGGGAACCTACTGGTCGGCGAACATCCGCCGCGATGTTGTCGCGGAAGCGCTTCGAAACAGCATCGTTGTGCTCGCGATCGACAACGACTCCGGCGCTGTCGTCGGACTTGCGCGCGTGGTGACCGATCGGGCGACCTTCGCGTGGCTCTGCGACGTCTTCGTCCTCGAGTCGCATCGAGGCCACGGCCTCTCCCGGCGCATGCTCGAGGAACTCGAGCGCCATCCATCGCTGCACACGCTCCGGCGCTGGTGCCTCGCCACGCGCGACGCCCACGGTCTCTACGAGAAGTTCGGCTATCGCCCCGTGCCCGCCGACCGCTGGATGGAGAAGCAGTGTCCGAAAGAGCGCTGGCAGGAGCCAGCTGGCGCGCAATCGTGAGGACGAAAGAGGTTCCCATGCGACGAAAGCCAGCATCGACCGTGAAGAAGCCAGCAGCACGCACGAAGCCGAGGCTTCTCTCTGGCGGCAATCCGCAGATTGCGAAGGCCGATGGCGATGCACCGGTACAGGAGTACATCGCCGCGATGCCGGGCTGGAAGAGCGGCGCCGGACGAGCGATTGACGCCATCATCACGCGCGCCGTTCCTGGCGTGCGCAAGGCCGTCAAGTGGAATTCGCCGCTCTACGGCGTCGAGGGCGGCGGCTGGTTTGCGGGCGTCCATTGCTGCACGAAGCACATCAAGGTCGCGTTCTTCGACGGCGGTTCGCTGACGCCGCCGCCGCCGATTGGGTCGAAGCGCGCGGCGACGCGGTACCTCCACATCGTCGAGGGCGACGTGATCGAAGGCGAGTTGCGCGAGAGCGCGCAGGTCGCACGCTGGATGAAGCAGGCGAGCAAGCTCCCCGGCTGGGGGAAGGCGTCGTAGGGGCATGGCGGCGATCGAAGCCGGTTGCGATCGCCGGTGGCGATTCTTGTTCGCTCCGATGCCGACGCCCGGCCGACCAAAGAGGGGGATGTCGAAGTCTCCTCGATGCGATTCGGTCCTTAGGCACCCTCGATCTGGATAGACTCCATACCTTCTGCGCCGCGTGGCAGGGCGGCGGATCACTCGATCTTTCGGGGCAGTGCGGGATGCTGCCAAACAGGTTCACATATGCGCCACAACTCCAAGATTGTCGTCTGCACGCTCCTCGCCTCCGCCTGCGTCGTTGCGATGCTGCCGTCGTGCGCCGCCGCACATCGCGATGCGCGATGCGACGAGGTCACGCCGTCGCCACTCGTCTATCCGGCCACTCGCAAGGTCGATCAGGTCGACGACTACCACGGCACGAAGGTGGCTGATCCCTACC